>Ga0111175_1073_pt1 | contig 18907 bp, 12 predicted proteins | sample DeeMarSWOR324_28_FD_80228 | JGI IMG/M metagenome (GOLD analysis project Ga0111175, IMG submission 80228) | Bacteroides sp. SM23_62
GCCTTCGAACCTCCATTCCATGCATGATACCACCATGCTCACTGCCTGCATGTCGACCGGCTGGACAAGCCATATCAGGGATGTGATCCTCGGCCTGGTCAGGGAGCATGGCCTTGCCTATACAAAACTCGATTTTGCAGTGGTTACCAGTGCATACGTAACCGATCCGGCTATTTCAGGCTGCTATGCTGCAGATCATGAAGGCCACCGTGACCAGCCTGAATCATTCCTGGCAAATTACAGGGGACTGTTTGGTCTGTTTGATGAATTACAGGAAGGGGCCCCGGACCTTTTTATCGATTGCACTTTCGAGACACAGGGCAAATTGCATCTGATTGATTATGCCTTTCTCAAGCACGCCGAAGGCAACTGGCTGGCCAACATGGAAGCCGTCACCCCACATGGTGCCTTACGTGTGCGGCATCTTGCCTGGGAACGCACCCCGGTCATCCCTGCAGCCAGCTGCGTTATCGGGAACCTGAGGCTGGACAGTCCGGACCTGGAGTTCGATTTTCTTTCCCTGGTCGGCACCTTTCCCATCATGCTGGGGGACGTCCGCGAAACACCTGCCGGGAAAAGGGAATGGTTGAGAACCTGGTCGGACTGGCTCAAGGAAATGCAGGTAAAATATGATTACATGTCCTACCGGCAGGATCTCCGGGGTTTTGGCGAACCGGGCGAAGGACGATGGGACGGCTGGCAGCGGATCAATACGGAAACCAGGGCCGGTGGACTGGTTGGGGTTTTTCGGCAGGGATCCCCGGAATCATCCCGGCAGGTGACAGTGGAAGGATTAAGACCCGCTGGCAGGTATGAGGTCAAGGAAGGAGCCGGTGGCCGGGTGCTGTATATCCTGTCCGGGGAGGAATTACAACAGGCTGGCTTCCCGGTCAGCATGAAACGGGCTTACCAGGGAAAAGTCTTCGAAATCGGTATATCGCGGTAATTATCATGGATTATAACCGGGGAACAGGTGATTTGAAAGGCTGGCTGGTTTCGGAACCGGTATTTGATATCCTCCACCAGGGCAAATATGAAGCCATTCTCAGCCAGGGAAATGGTTACATGGGTGTCAGAAGTGCCACCGAGGAAAGCTACGTCGGGCAGGTCCGAAATTGCTTTGTTGCAGGGACTTTCAACAGGTTTGATGAAAATGAAGTCACGGAGCTGCCCAATGCTGCTGATGTGACGGCACTTGATATTTACATCGATAATGAGCTGTTCAGTCTGGAAAAGGGCAGGGTCAGCAATTACCACCGTACCCTGAACCTGAAAACGGGGGAACTGGAACGTACATTCGAATGGACCAATCCGGCGGGCAAGAGCTTCCGGTTTGAATTCAGGCGCATTGTATCATTCAGCGATCTGCACACCATGGCCTCAAAAATCACTATCAAGACCATGGATCGTGAGGCAGCCATAAAGATTGCCTCAGGCATTAACGGACAGTTGACCAATAGTGGAGCCCAGCATTTCCAGGAAGGAGAAAAGAGGATCTTTGGCAACCGATTTGTCCAGATGGTCCAGAAAACCACCCAGTCGGAAATCGATTTTGTACATAACACGGTACATAAAGTAGCTTACCAGCACGGACAGGTGTTAACGAGATTCGCCATGGATCGAAGGAAGGTATTCATGATCTATGAGTTGGGGGCCCGGTCAGGCACAGATATCTCGATCGAAAAAATATCGAACATCTTCACATCCCGTGATAAGACAACCGGCCATTTAAGCCTGGAAGGCATGAAAGAGAAGTCCCTTGAACATCTTCAGCAGCAGGACAACGCCGGATATGAAATACTGATGGAAGAAAGTAAAAAGGCATGGGCAGCCCACTGGGCGAGGATGGCCGTCAGCATAGAAAGTGAAAATCCCTTTGACCAGCTGGCCATCCGTTTTGCCCAGTATCACCTGCTCGTGATGGCACCCAGACATGACAGCCGGTATGGCATCGGGGCCAAAGGTTTATCGGGTGAAGGATACAAAGGCCATTCCTTCTGGGACAGCGAGATTTTTATTCTTCCATTCTTCACCTTCAGCCTGCCTGAAATAGCAAGGAGCCTGCTTGAATACCGTTATCATTCGCTTAAGGGAGCGCGAAAGAAAGCCAAAGACAATGGTTACAAAGGGGCTATGTACCCATGGGAATCAGCCTGGCTGGACGATGGTGAAGTAACACCGGCCTGGGGAGAAGCAGATATTGTGACGGGGAAGGCTCAAAAGATCCTGACCGGCCACATTGAAATACACATCACAGCAGACATTGCCTATGCTGTCTGGCAATATTACATGGTGACAGGTGATGAAGCATTCATGAAGCGATCAGGTTACGAAATATTATTCGATACCGGTATATTCTGGGGAAGCCGCCTTGACCTGAATCCGGATGACGGAACTTACCATATCAATGGTGTGATCGGTCCGGATGAATACAAGGAACATATCAACAATGATGCCTATACCAACCATATGGCACACTGGTGCATCGACAATGCCATCCATTATTACCACCGCCTCAAGGAGCATGACCCCGGCACTTTCTCCAGGCTAAACAAGCAATTACATCTGGATACCGAAATCGAAATTCTAAAAAACAAGCTTGACAGGATTTACCTGCCTGAACCAAACGGGGAAGGGATCATTCCCCAGAATGACACATATTTGCAGAAGCCTTCGATTGATTTGGGCAAATATATGCGTCAGAAACAGGCAGGCACTATATTCAAGGATTACAATATTGACCAGATCAATGAAATACAGGTTACCAAACAGGCATCCGTCGTAATGCTGGTCTATTTGCTGGAACATAAATTCAATCATGAGATCAGGCAGGCAAATTTTCATTACTATGAACCGAAAACCCTTCACGATTCCTCTTTGAGTCTTTCCTCCCATGCCATACTTGCAGCTGATATTGATGACCTTGAAGGGGCCTATGATCTGTTCCGGAAAGCCTCTGAAATAGATCTTGGTCCCAATATGAAATCATCAGACAAGGGCGTTCATGCCGCCTCCCTGGGCGGAATATGGCAGATCATTGTCTGTGGTTTTGGCGGACTCCGGATGGTGGGCGGGAAGCTAAGGATCAACCCGAAATTACCACCACAGGTAAAATCCATACGTTATCCTGTTAACTGGAAAGGAAATCCGCTGGAAGTAATGGTCTCGAAAGGATCTCTTGTCATTGAAAACAAGGGGGAGCGGCCCGTTCATCTAACAGTCAGCAATAAGGAATATACAGTTGAAAAGAAGCTTGCCGTTAAATTTTAACCATATACCCATTTAACCTCTCCATGGCCTGGTCCTGTCCAGACTGCCGTTCAGTACATCGGCAATGATATTGGCATCCTCCACGATCTGCCAGTCGAACATGCCCACGCAGGTGAAGTCAGCACCACTGTTAAAGGCATATTTAAATCCTTCCTGCGGTGAAATGGCCCCCGCCCCAAGGACCTTGTAGGCGATCCATGGTTTTTCAACTCCCTTCATATACTCGACAGTTTGCTGCGGGGTTACAGACCAGATGTTATCGTTGGTGTCCGCCCCGTATTCAGGTTCCACGATCCTTTTCGGATCGGGAACCCAGTTGGGGTCTTCTATCAACCTGGGACCTGCCGTCCAGTAATTGCCACTGTTCAGTGTCTTCATGAAGAAATCGGGCTCCAGTCCCTGTTTTTCACTTTCCATTACCACCCGGATGTCATGTGCCGCCAATCCATGGATCAGTTTATCATGTTTCTTCATATATTCAAGCGATTTCATAATCTGTGAGACCATGTCGCGCCTGATATAATCATCACAGATGCCACCGTGAAGGTAGATCCCGATAGCCCCGTTTGCCACTGCTGCATCAAAGTCTGATTTTAAATCCTCATCCGTTACCTTGCACTGCGCGATCCATTGCATGGTTCCGTTCCTTTTCCGGTACTTTTCCAGGACCCTCAGGGTATTGTTATCCACCCTAACGATCATGGTGTTGATACCAACGGCCTCACAGAGCTTGAATGTTTCCAGCACCTTTTCATCACTGAAATAGCTCTGTACCAGGTGTGAAACGTAGATCAGGTCCCTCGAATGCGCATATCCGCTGATCAGGTTGCCGCCACATATCAGGCGGCTGATCTCATAGCCCTTTATTTTGCCGGTAGGCACCTTCTGCTTCAAATCCTCCAGGGTGGCAAACTGGGCCCTGCCGGTGGCTCCTGATATGGCATCTACCCGGCTTGGTTGGCTGACCAGGGCAGTTTCTTCAAAACTTTCCCACTTTTTCTTTTTCATGGTTACCCAGGCAAATCCCCCGATAAATGGCAGGGCAATCAGGTCTTTTATCAACTCCCGCCGTTCCAGGCTGGCTCCCTCTGAACCTTCCCCGGCTTTATCAGCCTGTGCACGATCCCTGATCCTGGAAAACAACCTGTCGAGGCTCCAGAAAAAACTACGGGGCAGGAAGATAAACAGTATCAGCACACCCATTTCGATCAACTGTTTATTGACGATAAGGTAGTGACCCTCGCCTGTTGTCTCACTGAGGTATCCTATGAAAGGCGGATTGGCGATATAGTAAAGCAGGATCAGGAAAGCCCCTGCACCGCTGGCCAGCCTGGTAAAAATTCCCAGCAGCAAGCAGACACCCACTGCGATCAATCCTATGATATTCAACAGGTCAACCACCTGCAATACTCCGGGATTTTCAGCTATGCTATGAAACACACCGGAAAACAACCATTGGGATTCCATTAAATAACCTGCCGAAGACCATGGAGAAAATAACTTGGCCAGACCTTCATATAAGAAATGCCATCCTATTAAAATGCGTACAAGGGAGAATATAACCTGTACGAGATTTTGATACCTGTTCAGTGATTGCGTAGCCATGATATTGGTTTTTTATTTGAGCGATACAATGTCAAAATAGTCATTAATTCTCAAACCGGAAAACAGGAAGCATTATGCGACACTATTTCATTGGAAATGCAATCAATGTTTCCCATTTTGTGACATTGGGTTCCGATTCAGGATCGGTATGGTAAAATTCAAATGATTTCCATGCCACCTCCACCTGGTTTGCTTCAATATACTCCATCAATTTGCCGTAGGATACGGATAATTCATCGTAGGGTCCCGAGTGTACCGCCATCAATGCCTCCATCTCAGGGTATGACCTGGATTCAATATCCCCCGAGCTTTCACCCGCTGCCGTGGTAGGGATCCCGGCCAGTAATTCGGTAATTCCGGTTTCCTGGTCATACGATAAATAATGACTGAACGGTGCACCAGCAATCTGCAGTCCCTGGTCATCTATCTCAGACATTATATCGGTTAACATCTGTCCCATTTGCTCTCCGACCTCCTCCATGGTACCCCGGGTTCCCAGCATCAAAGCATTTATGGGACCTATCGTGCCTGTGGTTATCTCTCCCAGGGAGCTTAATACCGGTGGATTTTCTTCCAGGTAAGCCTTCAGGTTGTCCAGTCCCTTTTCAAAACTTTTTTTCATGCTTCCCTTCATCATGTTGAGCATTAACCTTCCCATCGGATATTTACCATCTGCCGTAAATTTCCATGTGATATTGGTTCCACCCTCGCTCTTTTCCAGGTCCCATTCCACCCGGGCGGGTTCCGGGTCATCACCAAAATAGATACTGGAAGCAATGTATTTGCCAAAGCTCACGGAATCCACAACCATCCTGCCGGTACGGATCTTCTTTCCATTCCAGGTATAGGTTGAACCTACATAATCGGGTTGCGATTCCAGCGTATACTCCGCTTCAGGCTCGGTCTCCAGCCAGGGATCCCATACATTCCGGTCAATATAGGATGCCGCATTGTGAAAAACCTGTGCAGGAGAGACCATAATCTCCTTCTGGGAGGTGACCTCAACGGTCGCGGGGAGCAATAGCGGGATGATCAGAACCAGTGCCACAATAAACAGCACAATGTAAAGAAGCCATTTAAGGATTTTCATATCAGAGGTGTTTTAGAAGGTTACTGAGAACCTGCAAAATATGAAATACGGAGATATAAATCAACGGCTTATTTCAATACAACGCATTTCCTGGTCAAAGCACCCCTGCGGGTTTGCATCCTTATAATATAAACGCCGGCCGCATGCCGGGAAGTGTTCCATGTCATTGAATGATATCCCGCCTGCATTTTCCCCTTATGTATCTCAGCAACCTTTACGCCGCTCAGATTGAAAACATCAAGGCTGACATCCGTATTTACCGGCAGATCAAAGCGAACCTGAATTTCCGGATGGTCATGTCCGGGATAATTATGTGACAGGGTAAATGGTACCGGGTGCATGGTCCCCTTGATGGAAGAAGGCTCCTCTTCGGGCCGGTACAAACCAAACTCCGATGTATTTCCCATGGTATCGGTGGCCGTAGCCCTGATGCTGTCAAAGGGGCCCTCTATGTTACCGGTCCACCCAAAATTCCCTTCAGAATCAGACATGACTACAGCCTGCATGATACGCCCTTCATCATAATTATCGGTAAAAATTTCAATAATCGACATTGGCGGGGCCGTTCCAAATATTTCATTTTCATATACATTGGTAATCACTGGGGCGGCCATTCCACCATTTGCACCATTTATCAGGTTGATCCCTTTCGATTCATTCATTGAAATACTGTTCTCGGATATGGTGTTATACATGGCCTTGTCGTTAATGATCCTGATGCCGTCAAGTGAATTGTTGCCAATCACATTCCCTGTGATCATATTTCGTTCCGACTGATGCCCTATATGTATACCGTTAGATTTATTCATGATATCATAGGTCCATTCAGGATCGGTACCGATCATGTTCCCACTGATGAGATTGTCATTGGCTTCCCATATCCCTATGCCATCATCATTTCCTCCTATCCAATTGTCCACCACGGTATTTGAATCACACCGTCGAAGGAAGTTAACGCCGTTCCCGCCTCCACCTACTGCAGACTTATGGGTCCCGTCAAGTCCAATGATATTTCCGGCGACCACACAATGTGTACAGGTATCCCAAAAAGAAATGCCCCCATTTGTATTCCCGCTGATTATGTTCGGAATAGTATCGAGGGGAACAATATTCACATTTTTACACTTATCCGTAACTGCGATGCCAACATAATTACCTGCTTTTTCCCAACCAGAAGGTCCTGTACCAAGGTAGCAACCTGCAATATGGGCATGTGGTACTGCCCACAGATAAATACCGGCATCTGAAAACCGGTTGATGATCAGATGGGTGATCTCGACGGTGCAATTGTAAAAGAGAAGACCCTGTGCGTTTTCCCCGGCAAGCTGGCCGCTTATTTGAATCTCCGGGCCATATGGATTGGTATCCTCACCAATAAATTGCGATTGTGAAGTTCCATCGATCATGATGTGCTTATCACTGATCGATTGAAATTTACTTTGTGGTTTAATGGTCCATACACCCGTGTCTGCATTAAATCCCGGATCAGTTTTGGGTATCTGGAAAGTGATCACAATCATCCCTGTGTCAAGATATGCATCGGATAAAACCTGCCTCAGTGATCCCTCACCTGAATCCAGGGTATTGGTTACTACATAGCCTGTAGGTTCCTCCGCTCCGGACGAAAACATGATGGCAAAGGTAGACAGGTGGGTTACCAATCCACTTATCATATTCCCAATTGTATCAACTTCCAGGGTTATAGAGTCCCAGTGCTCCCCTTCCGTATTATACACGAACAGGTTTAACTGGGATTCATCCAGCTCCTCCGTACCGGTCTCACCAAAGTTCAAAGTAACCTGAATGGTATCTTCATAGTGCACTGTGGTTGAAATATTAAAATATAATGGAACCGTGACTGGAATCATTTCATATCCTTCAAGTGGCGCCGGACCATCTTCAGCAATTAAGAGTTCGGTATTTCCGGCCTGGAGAACCTGCTGGAACAGAACGCTGTGACCATCACCCAGGTCTACCATCACATCCTGACCTGCCGGAGTATTCGAATTATCTGCCGAGATGGTAAAAACGGCATCACTTATATCAAATGGAATGTAATCTGTAGGATCTGCGATCTTTATGGCACAAAAGTCGGAGGGCGTATCCGGTATGGTCCATTCATAGGGAGCCGCCCCCGAATAGGAACTGTCAATGATGGTATAGTTGGCTCCTCCATCTGTAGAATATTCAATCCTTACAGGGCCACTATAGTTAGCCGTATGCCAGAGAATGTTCTGTACGCTGCCAATTTTCCAGTTTTCATACCCGTTAGGCACCTCGACCGTTATCTCCTCCTGGGCATATAAGTGGCCGGGCAAAAAACTGAAAAGAAGAAAAATGAGCAATGCATAAAGCATCCTTTGTGAAAAGATTACAATTTTCATGGTATTCATTTTATTAATAAAGTTGTGCAATTTGCAAACAGAAGTTAATAATAAATTGGAAGAAAGAAAAGGCTGTCCCTCACGAGACAGCCTCAACACTATTACTAAGCACCTAAAATATTACTATGAAAACCTAACCCTAATTATTTACAATCAAACAACTTGTATTTTTCAGACTGTTTTCCGTCCACAAAATATTCATTGATCTTTGCCAGAATTTCTGTCATCTGACTGGGGGAATAAGAGGAACTCCCACCGCCAAGTACAATATTCGCTTCATCAAGGATATCAGCGACATTCATACCATCAAAACCATGACCATCGGCAATGATCAGATTTTTTAACTGCCCCTCAGCCTCTCCAAAATCCTCATCGTAATTGTCAAAACCTATTGATAAGCTTAATGCAACTATATGGCCTACCAGCACATTTTTGATTTCAATGCTGGCCGGATCAGTAAATGATTGGGTCAGTGCTGCGGGTTTCCCCCCTGTTGGCAGTAATCTTTCAATGGCACCGGCAGAGCTCAGTGTGATGGTAAAATTGTCAGGATCACCTATTTCCAGGCCTTTCGGAAAGGCACCATCGAAATTTGCATCCCGGTAAGTCCCCGGATTGTAACCTGCGGCCTTTGCGCCCCATCCACCCGGTGTTTGGGTACGGTAGATGCCCATCTTACAACCATCGCAGGTTTCCTTACAATTTTCTATACAATAATAGGTATAGAAAGGTCCCTGGGTCCAGCCTGGGTTTATACCTTTTGTCCACAAAACCGCATCGCCCAGTTCACCGTTTACACCATGAACCTGAGCCAGAATCTTAAAACAATCATCCAATTCCGCCAAGGGAACACAGTGAGAATAGGAACTGACAGCTGGATCAAATGTCAGGGTAAGAAAATCCCAGAATGCCGGATAAGGATCTGCTGTTAAAGGAATATCATCCAACGCTCCCACAAACAGATATATCTGATCAAATTCCCAATCTCCAACGATAATTTCAAATGTTAGATTCAGGCATTCATCATCATTGGTAACAGTGATCTGGCCGATGCTGGATTCCAGTTCGGTTTTAAAAACGAGTGGAATGATAACCGGCTCCCCGCAGGGATCATCAGGTTTTTCATCGCCAGTTTCATCATTTCCCTGCACAATCTTGGTCCCTTTGGCATCACTTAACCTGTAGAGTTCACCAAGCCGTTCACAGGAAAATAATCCTGCAGCCAGGAACAGGACCACAAGCAGTTTATAACAGTTTGGTCGTTTCATGATCTTAATGTTTAGTTATCAGAATTTTACTTTAGCTCTAAGAATCTAAATTATTGATTTTTAGCCTCTTCAGAAAAAATTTCATCAAAAACGGTCTTTTTTAATAAAATCCAAGCACTGTATTACAATTGTTGCGTCAGATATCTGATAATGAATCTATTATATGGGCAACATAACATCCTCATCAGATGATTACTTTATTTAATTGGAAATCTTCATCAAAAAAAATCATATGTTCATCCAAAAAATGCCTATGATGACATGCCTGCCAGAAAATATGGTCCTAAACGTATAAACAGGTTTAATGGAAAATTTGCAGCTGCCGTATGTAAATACATCTGTAAAAAAGAAAGGGGCCATCATCTCTGACGACCCCTTACCAATGTGGTTTTGATAATAAATTTACGGTGGAGCACTCACTCCGTTGATACGCATTTAAACAACGTATAATCACCTGACAGTTTACCATCCACAAAATATTCATTGATCATCGAGAGTATATCCGTCATCTCGCTGGGTATATACATGGAACTCCCGCCACCGAGTACTTTGTTTGCTTCAGCAAGCACCTCAGCGACAGTCCATCCATCAAAACTACCCCCTTCAATGATCAGATCCCCTAAATTTCCTTCTGCCTCACCGAAATCCGGATCATAAAGGTCAAAACCAACGGACAGGGTCAATGCCACAACATGACCTACCAGCACATTTTTGATTCTGGTCGGATCCACACACGATTCGGTAAGCACTGCCGGTCTTCCTCCTGTTGGCAGCAAGGTTTCAATGGCTGCAGCCGAGGTCAGCAGGATGGTGTTGGGATCACCTACCTCTAATCCAGTTGAAAACACATCACCGAAATTCGCTGCCAGGTAGGCTCCCGGATTGTTTCCGGCTGGTGGGGCTCCCCAGCCACCTGGTGTTTGCGTACGGTAAATGCCTGGCTTGCAACCATTGCAATCCTCGACGCAATACTCGAAGTAATAGGCTGCCAGTTCCCAACCGGGATTTTCTCCCATAGCCCATACCTGTCTTTCCATGTCATCACATACAACCAGGGCTTTGGCCAGAACGACGGGACATTCGGGCAGGTTCGCCAGTGAAAAGCGGTAGGTGAATGAGACGAGGGGTTCATCAAATACGCGCTGGACTGGAAAATACCAAAAGGCCGGATAATTACCCTCTTCTGGCATAGGAATGCCCTCAAAGGTTCCGACATAAAAATAAAGCTGTTTAATTTTCCAGCACTCTGCCGTAATTTCTATTTTGACATAGAGGTATTCCCCATCATTTGCAGCCATCACATGTCCGATGCTGGGATCCCCCATGCCAACCTTGTAAAGCGGCACAAAGAGTGGTTCTCCGCAGAGTTCTGCCGGCATTTCAATACCATTATCGCCTCCACTGACGATAATCATGCCTTCTAGGTTCTCATCCGATCTTAGGTTCTGTCTGAAGTCATCATGCCTGAGTTCACAGGAAAACAAGCCTCCTATCAAGAAGGAGATAAGAAGCAATTTTGAAAATTGGAATTTTTTCATGACTACTTTTTTAGTTATTAAAGTTCTCATTATTAAATGTTTATTAAAATTATCGAATACAGGAATCATTAAAAAATAATTGGTCAAAAACGATTTTTCCGTATATACGGCTGGTTCTTTTGCATTTACTTTTTTATATATATATTTGATATTGAATATGTTGCACAACAATCAGACAAAAATGTTTCATCTAACTATTGCTTCGAATGGAAGTTCTTCATCAAAAAAAAAGAACCGTTCATCCATCCGGGTTGATTTTCACATGCATTTGAATCCCATGCTGGCAGGCTGGTCGACTGATAATATTGACCCTATCACTGCCGGATATACTTGATTCCCAGCAAATATTATTTAGTTATTTAGAATGTTTCTATCATCCTAATCACTACTTTTGCGGTATCGTTATTCTATTGTTAAGAGACCATGAGACTTCACATCCCCAAAGGCTATAAATCCATCCTTAACCTGAAGGAGACGGAAAAAGCCATCAAACTGATCAAGGATTTTTTTGAATTGAACCTTGCCTCCGAACTGAAACTGAGAAGGGTGACCGCGCCGCTGTTTGTGCAGCGTGGGACCGGTATCAATGATGATCTGAATGGCATTGAACGTCCTGTTTCCTTCAAAATAAAGGACATGGATGATGCCGTGGCGGAAGTGGTCCATTCCCTTGCCAAGTGGAAAAGAATGATGCTGGCTGACTACGGGATTGCCAACGGTTATGGCATTTATACTGACATGAACGCACTCAGGCCGGATGAGGAGCTGGATAACATACATTCCATTTATGTGGACCAGTGGGACTGGGAAAAGATACTTTTGCCGGAAGAGCGGAACCTGGCATATCTGAAGGCCATCGTCAGGCAGATATATGCCGTGATCAAGCGAACAGAATTTATCGTCTATGAGAATCATCCGGAGATCATACCTATCCTGCCGGATGATATCCATTTTGTACATGCCGAGGAACTTTTTGAAAGGTTCCCCACCCTGACACCAAGAGAACGGGAAGGCAGGATTGCCAAAGAGTACGGCGCTGTATTCGTGATCGGGATCGGGCACGACCTTCCCTCAGGCATGCCCCATGACGGAAGGGCACCGGATTATGATGACTGGTCAACGGAGACAGGGGACGGATTCAAGGGATTGAATGGTGATATTATCATCTGGAATCCCATCCTTGAAGATACCTTTGAGATATCCTCGATGGGAATCAGGGTCGACCGAACAGCCTTGCTCAGGCAGCTTGAGATCCAGGATAAGAATGAGCGGAAGGAACTTTTGTTCCATAAAAGATTATTAAACGGAGAATTCCCTGAATCAGTCGGTGGCGGCATAGGACAATCCAGGCTTTGCATGTATTTCCTCAGAAAGGCCCATATCGGTGAAGTGCAGGCGAGCCTCTGGCCGGGTGAAATGATCGAGCACTGTCGTAAAACAGGCATTTTCCTGATGTAGTGGATGGATCTCTATGATGTGATCATAGTAGGGGGTGGACCGGCAGGTTTGAAATGCGCTGAAATCCTCGGCAAATCGGATAATAGGGTATTACTTCTCGAAAAAAATGCTGTTTTTGGTGACAAGCTCTGTGCGGGGGGATTGACCCGGAAGGATATGGCGATGCTGAAGGTGCCGGACCATATCATCGAACAAAAGATCTGTGATGCAACCCTTTTCTCACCTCGAAACCGGAGTTTAACCACAACACCGTCCCCTTTATTATTTACGGTAAACAGAAGAGCACTGGGAAAATGGCAACGTGACAGGCTGGAAGGGTCCGGGGTAAGGGTCCATGCCGGTGCCCAGGTGATCCGCATTGATCCTGAAACAGTCACCCTGAAAAACGGGACATCATATGGCTATCGGTACATCGTAGGTGCCGATGGTTTTGCCTCTGTTATTCGCCGGTACCTGAATCTGCCTGTCAAAAAGAGATTGATCGGCATCCAATACACCCTGCCTGCAGGCAATGTGACCCCGATGCTCGGGATCCACCTGAATTCCAGGTTATTCAAATCCTGGTATGCATGGGTCTTTCCACATCGCAACAGCATGGCTGTAGGATGCTGTTGTGATCCCCGGTTCATGAAAGTGTCTGATCTCCGGGAAAATTTCCATGAATGGCTCAACATGCAAGGGATTGATGCCGGAAACGCCCAGCTTGAATCCTGTCCGATCAGTTATGATTACCGCGGGATCAGGTTCGGCAATATTTTCCTGGTGGGAGAGGCAGCAGGCCTGGCATCCGGACTGTCAGGAGAAGGGATTTACCAGGCGCTTGTTTCGGGACAGGAAGTAGCCAGGATGATCATTGATCCGGCATATGAACCTGAAGCCCTTAAGGCTGTGGTAAGGTTCAATACCATTCAGAACAGGTTCATGCGTGTGCTTTACAGGGCAGGTATTTTCAGGGGATTAATGATCGAACTGATCATCTGGCTGATGAACAATAACAGGATAAGGAACAGGGTCAGTTCGGCATTTTCCTGAAAGGACAGGGTATATTTCTGAGGTGTCAGCCGAGGGCCCTGTCCAGGTTGTAGGCGGAGCTGATCAGGGCCAGGTGGGTAAACGCCTGGGGGGTGTTCCCGAGTGCCTCTCCGCTGAGACCGATCTGTTCAGAATACATGCCCGCATGATTGGCGTATCCGAGCATCTGTTCAAACATGAGCCTTGCCTGTTCCAGGCGCAAGGGATCAACCTTTCCGGCCCTGGTAAGCGCCTCCACCAGCCAGAAGGTACAAATGTTAAAGGTCCCCTCATCACCTGTCAAGCCGTCATCCACCTCGTTGACATTATAACGGTATACCAGGCTATTGGTGACAAGTCCGCCTTTATGCGGAGGCCGCAGTATGGCATCCATGGTTTTTGACATCATCGGATCGTAAGGTGACATAAAAAATACCAGGGGCATCATCAGGTTGGAGGCGTCCAGGGTATTGCTCCCATAATACTGCTCAAATGCCTGAAGTTTCTCGTTCCAACCCTTTTCCACCACTTCGAGGAATATTTTGTCCCGCGTCTGTATCCATTCAAACAGTGCTGCCGGAAAAGAACGCTTCTGCGCCAGCCGCACTGCCCTGTCCATGGCAACCCAGGCCATCACCTTCGAATAAACAAAGTGTTGCTGTCCACCCCTGACTTCCCATATCCCGTCATCTGGCTGATCCCAATTTTCACCGATCCAGCGGACATGTTTGTGGATATGTTTCCAGCCGGAAAATGAAACCGGCCTTACATGCTTGTCATAGAGGTATATGGAATCTATCAGTTCACCATAGATATCCAGTTGGAGCTGGTCATAAGCACCGTTGCCAATCCTCACAGGTGAGGAGCCCATATAGCCTTCCAGGTGATCCAGTGTATGTTCCGATAACTCATGCCGCCCGTCAATTCCGTACATGATCTGCAGGGATCCGCTATCATCTTCGGAGGACCTTTCCAGTACCCATCTCATGAAATTGGTTGCTTCCTCGGTGAATCCGATCCTCAGGAATGCATAGATGGTGAAGGCTGCATCCCGGATCCAGGTATACCTGTAATCCCAGTTCCTCTCTCCCCCGATGCCCTCGGGAAGACTGCAGGTAGGTGCCGCCACGATGGCCCCCGTGGGTTCGAAAGTCAACAACTTGAGGATAAGGGCCGACCGGTTCACCATTTCACGCCATCTTCCTTTGTAATTGGATCTGGATAACCACTTCCGCCAGTACTCAATGGTATTCTTGAACCTGGCGTTTGCCTGCTCCGCGGAAAAAGTAATCGTACAACCGTCACCCTTGTCTACCTTATGCAGCACAAAAACATGTGATTCATCCTCCTCCCCGGTCTCAAATTCCGCGAAGGCCCCCCGGGCATTCTTTTCCAGCGGGATGGTGCTGGCCAACCCCAGACTCAGCGCAGAAGAATGAAAGGAGGCACCCTTTCCGGACAGTGATGTTTCATGTTTATCCATGGCATAATTGAATGCGGGATAACATTCAATCCTCATCCGGACCCTGCCATGTATGCCTCTCAAGCGCCTTACGATCCGGTAATCAGACGCATCCACTATGTCATCCCCAACCGGCATGTAATCTGTTATTTCTGCAATCCCCTCAGCATTGTAGAACCGGGTGATCAGCACATTGGTATCCGGCCAGTAATACTGCTTACACCTGCTGGCCGGGTCTACCGGGGCTATCTTGAAATAGCCTCCCTTATGCTCATCCAGGATGGCAGCAAATACGCTCGGGGAGTCAAAATGCGGGAAACAGAACCAGTCTATGGATCCGTTCAGTCCCACCAGGGCCGCCGACCGCATATTGCCAATAATGGCGTAATTCTCAATAGGCTGGTAAGACATCCATCAAAGTTAAAACTCCAGTACGATGATATAATCAATGATGTCTTCCGGAATCTCAGGAAGGCTCAGTAAAATACCTTCAGACTGCCTGGTGAACTCGATTTTCTCACCACTGTCAAATCCATAAGCCTTCTTCACTTTTTGTCCGGCCATGGGTACATACAGTAAAGGATCTTCAGCATCCAGGATATGTACAAAGATCTTGTTTTCCTTCCAGGTGCTTGCACCCCATTTCCTGGCGCCTGCGGGACCGCTCCTCGTGCCGTAAATGGTTTCCCCGTATTGTTTCATCCACTTACCCATTTCCTTCAGGGTTGCCACATTTTCAGGCTGTATCTTCCCGTTTGGCATGGGACCGGTATTCAAAAGCAGGTTTGAGTTGAGTCCCGCTGCCCTGACCAGCATATGGACCAGGTCTTCGGTGGACTTAAAATTGGTATCCTTGATATTGAATCCCCAGGATCCGTTCATTGTTTCACAGGTCTCAAGTGGCAATGCTCCAATACCTGTCTGGTTGAACCCCATGGTATTCTGTCCGGGCAGATCCCGCTCAAACATCTGGAAATCTTCTCCGGGGATGGGCATCTTATGATGGTTGCTACCAATCAGGGTCTGTGGCTGCAGTTTGTGGATCAATGCATAGGTTTCATCCAGCCTCCAGGGAGCATCCCACTGGTCCCACATCCCGTCAAACCATATACCACCGATCTCGCCATAATTGGTCAGCAGTTCGGTCAGCTGTGCATTCATATAATCAATGTATGCGTTCCAGTCCCCCTTCTCCGGGCGTCCCGTATAATTCCCGGTCCGGCCCCTGGGGTAATAATCAGTATGATGCCAGTCCAGTTGTGAATAATAAAAAAACAACCTGATCCCCTGCCTGTCACATTCTTCCTTTAACATGCCTATGATATCTTTCCCGTAAGGTGTCCGGTCAACGATATCATACTCCGATACTTCCGAATCATACATGGCAAAACCATCATGATGCTTTGAGGTAATGGTGATATACTTCATCCCGGCCTCCCTGACCATGGACACCCACTCAGCGGGATCAAAGGCAACCGGGTTGAAGAAATCGGGCAATTTCTCATACTGATCCGCCGGGATCTGTTTGCGATGCATGATCCACTCTGCGATTCCCATATCTCCGCCACCTCCCATTACGCTGTATACCCCCCAGTGAACGAAAAGTCCGAATTTGGCATCCTGGAACCATTCCCTGGCTTCAAGATTGGATGCTGAAGGAACATAATCTGCCTGCGAAAATAGTGGCAATGTGGCCAGTGTATGCAGGATCAGGAAGAGACAAAAAATAATCCGAGATTTCATAGACGTTTTTTATTGTACAATTTATAAAAATTCAAAATGATGTTAAAATACATATTTATCTGTTGAAAGACTTTACAATGAGTTAATTCTGCCATAAATTTGTATTCACAATTTACCGATACCTTGGTTTAAATGTACTGATTAACCTAAATCGAAAAATCATGAGCCTGAAACAGAAGGTCTTCAAGGAGGCGATCAATACTGTTGTTGCTTCAAAGAATCTCAGGAGTATGGCAGTGAAGCAACTCGACAGGATGATCTACAAGAGCAATATCGAGAAAGAAGGGACCCCTGCCCTTCCGAAAGAGAAACTGCAAAAATACCAATACCTTACGGCCATCCTGCATACCGTCAGCAGGAACCTCGACAAGGGATACATTAAACCGAAGGTGACCCGGAAAATGATCAGTGTTTTTACCACCGGTGATAAACTGATCACCTCCCGGGAGGGCAGGCTGAATCCTGTCAAAGAGGCCTATAAGGAAAAGTATGGCATCTATCCACCCCTGTTCGGCGTGATCTCTCCAACAAAATCTTGCAACCTCCAGTGTACAGGATGTTATGCGACCAGTGACAAAACTTCCCGGGCGCAGCTGGAATATGAAGTTACCCGGCGGGTGATCAGGGAAACACATGATCTTTTCCACAGCCGCTTTTGCACCATCAGCGGCGGGGAACCATTCATGTACAGATCGGATGGCAAGACCATTTTTGATATCTTCGAAGAATTCGATGACATGTTCTTCCTGGTTTATACCAACGGTACCCTCATCGATGACAGGGTAGCTGCCCGATTGGCAGAACTGGGTAATGTGACCCCCTGCATATCCGTTGAAGGTTTTGAGAAACATACGGATGAAAGGCGCGGGAAAGGGGTCCATCATAAGATCCTGAATGCCATTACAGCCTTGCAGAAAGAGGGGATCCCCTATGGTGTGTCAATAACGGCTACCAGCCACAACGTCGACGTTCTGCTGGAAGAGGATTTCTATGATTACTATTTCAGGGACCTGGGGATATCCTACCTTTTCCAGTTCCAGATGATGCCTGTGGGCAGGGGAAAAGAGGTGATTGATCTGATGATCACCCCCCAACAGCGTGTCGACCTGTTTCACCTTTGGAAAAAATTGCTGGCTGAGAGAAGATACCCGGTAGCCGATTTCTGGAATTCCGGTGCGTTGACGGATGGCTGCCTGGCCTATGGCAGATGGCATGGATATTTTTACGTTAACTGGCATGGCAATGTGATGCCCTGTGTTTTCGTACCTTTCTATGAGGATAATGTCCATGATCTTTATGAACGTGGTTTAACCCTGGCGGATGCATTACACTCTGATCTCTTTAAGAGGGGGAGGAAATGGCAGGTGGAACATGGATTCTCAAATCCGCATTGCAAGAAGAATGGTTTGATGCCCTGCTCCATCAAGGATCATTTCGATAATTTCAAGGAAAACATACTGACCGGCAATGCCAGGGCGGAGAATCCCAATGCGGAAGAAATGCGCAACGATCCTGTTTATGCCGATATCCTGAGGGAATATGACAGGGAACTGGAGCGTCTGACCCAGCAGATTTTTGATGAAGAATACCTGGCGGATATATTGAAGGAGGCTGCTGTCTAGCATCAGGGCAGTCCACCATCCAGGAAGCCTAGGAATCAACGGACTTCATCTGCCAGAAGGTGCCCTGGTAATAATGCCAGATGGTATCGAGTCCCCTGGGAAGATAAAACTCGATATAATTCGGCTTCACTACTGTCCGGTTATTGAATATTTCCTTCTCGTACAGCTTTTGTATAATACCCCTGGCGTATGCAAATACATAGAGTACCGAGGAACCTTTATAATCATTGACCACGATCAGTTCCTTGTCACCGTCCCCGCCGAAATCATATTCCCAGACCTGGGCTATGGTTATCCTGTCCCCAATGGGAGCCGTAACCTTGCGACCCTTGTAATCTATGCTGACATAACACATTCCCTGGGTGCATTCTGTGGTTACGGATTCTCCGGATGAAAGTGATCCTGTCACGTCGGCTGTCATGGACTTGGATGTAACAACCTCTACTGCATCTCCTT
>Ga0111175_1173_pt1 | contig 18679 bp, 16 predicted proteins | sample DeeMarSWOR324_28_FD_80228 | JGI IMG/M metagenome (GOLD analysis project Ga0111175, IMG submission 80228) | Bacteroides sp. SM23_62
AGGGGCATAAAAACCGAGAAAGAACTTTCCTATATGGAACTGGCAAACAGGATCACCAAAAAAGCATACCAGTGGGCGTTTGCACAGGTCGAGCCCGGCATGACCCCGCAGGATCTGAGTGCCTTGATCTCAACCGGACATGAGAACCTGGGCGCCACCGGTGGAGGCTGGCCATTGTTCGGTCCCCTTTCAGCCTTCCCCCATGGATCAAGGCAGGAATATCACCTGAGGGACGGGGATATTATCCTGGTGGATGGGGGATGCACCGTGGAGGGTTACCGTTCAGATGTTACCCGCACCTTTGTTTTCGGTCAGCCTGATGATCATCAGAAAAGGGTTTTTGACATTGTAAAGCGAGCCCAGGATGCGGCCTTTGGGACAGTTCGTCCGGGGATTACGGCCGGGGAAATTGACCGGGCGGCACGAAAAGTGATTGAAGATGCGGGATACGGACCCGGTTATACCTATTTCGTACACCGGCTGGGACATGGAATAGGATTGGAATGGCACGAGTGGCCCTACCTGGTCAAGGACAATCCCCTTCCGCTGGAACCAGGCATGACCATGTCCAACGAGCCCGGCATCTATATTTATGATGAATTCGGGCTTCGCATTGAAGATTGTTTTGTCGTGACAGAAGATGGGGGCAAATATCTTGGAGGCATGCTTTGCGAGTCACTTGAACAACCATTCGTTGAATAATTGGTATTGACAACGGCATTTGCTAAATTTATAGGAGACCCTAATTCACAGCTGATAGCATTATACAATGAACAACCAGGGTATCTGCAAGCTGGTTATTTCATTATTATCGCTGGTTCCGGTCGTGCTCCATGCCCAGATCGAACTGGAAGTCATCACCAATCCTGAAGATGTAAGGATTCATCATATCGGTCCGGAAGACGGACTGACCACCGAAAATATCTATGACCTGCATATTGATTCCTATGGATTTTTATGGTTCAGTTCAGATTATGGCCTGGGATATTATGACGGATACAGTGTCCGGACCTTCGTCAATAAGGAAAATGATGATACTTCTCTGCCTGATGATTTTGTGTATACCATTTATGAAGATAAAGCGGGTAATATATGGGCATCTACCCGCAGGGGACTCAGCAGGTTTGACCGGGGCAAGGAAGGCTTCCAGACCTACTACCCGGATCCTCAAAATCTGAACAGTCCGGATAACAACATTTATTTTGTAGAAGAAGACTCTAAAGGGATTTTCTGGGTCTTCTCGGATGCAGGTTTACTAACCTTCAACAAAGATGACAAACAGTTCGTCAGGTTCAATCGGAACCCTATATACCTGTACAATCCAAAACCACAGCTCCTGCCACACTGGGCTGATGTAATGTTTGCCGAAGATGCTAATGCAAATGTCTGGTTGTCCGGTATTCTTCCCAGCAATGGTGTATATAAATATGACAGAGAAAAAGATGCATTCACACTGTATCAGTATGCAGCTGGACTGAAGTATCATCAATCCATCATTGGAACTTTCAGCGTTACCCTTGATGATCATGGATCAATTTGGGTTTCCTCATTTGGTGCTGGACTTTACAAACTGATTGATGAGACAAATGCGGAATTCAAACAATACCTGTCTGAACCTGATGATCCCTCCAGCATTCTCAGCAATCGTCTTGAACATATTTTCCTGGATCCCTCCGGGGATCTATGGATATCCGGATTGTCCGGCTTCTCAAGGTACCATTTTGACAGTGATGATTTCACAGCTTATCATGTGCCGCTTAATGCAGAGGCAGAAAATATATTTCTGAGATTCAGTGCAGATCACAAGGGCCGTCTATGGTGTACTTCCTGGGAGGGTTTTTATTGTTTTGATCCAAACAGTAACCTTATTAAACATTATTTATATGATCCCGTCTACCCCTATAAAGTATATTATGAAGACAGAGCGTTTCCCATGACCGCAGCAACCCCGGCGCATGCAAATGACATTATTGACCTGGTCATCGATGACAGGGGGAATACATGGGTATCCGTTTTATCGGAAGGGATTTATAAAATTGATGAATATGATAAATCTTTCAGGCACTATTCTGGCCAGCATGATATCAGCAGCATCTACCATGATAAGGATGGACCGCTATGGCTGGGTACTGCAAAAAAAGGATTATCCTTATCGGATCCCATTAGAAGTGAAAAGTATTATACCTATCAGGCCGGACCATCCAAAAGTCTGGATAAGAGCATCATCAGCAGTAATGCAATCCGGAAGATATATAAGGATAAACAAAATAATCTCTGGATTGGGACAGGCCACGGGTTAAATAAAATCGGAGCATCAGGCCGAAGTGATCTGGATCGGAAACCTGCGATTTCCTTTCATAAATATTTTTATGAACATCCTGATCTTGAAAGCTTTCAGGGAAATGAAGTTGTTGATATATTGGAAGATAGCATGGGTAACCTGTGGATAGCAACGGACCTGGGATTGAGTCTTCTGGACAGGGAGACCGATCACTTCTCACACATTTTAAGTGATCCTGAAGACCTGCTGCAGAATGAATACTCATTTGATTGTTCCATAGTGGAATTGTTTGGGGACCAGGAAGGTTATTTATGGATCGGCACGACCAATTGTGGCCTGTTCAGATACAGCATTGATGATAATTCATTGATTGGATATCAGAATATTCCTGGAGATAAGACCACCCTTAGCGATAACAATATCAGGCAGATTACGGAGGATCCCTGGGGCAGGTTATGGATTGGAACATCCGAGGGATTGAACCTGCATGACAGGCAAACAGGAAGTTTTCGCTTTTTTGGAGCGAAGGAAGATTTTCATGGTGAAATGCTGCAGGGATTGGTTTGTGATGATCATGGAAACCTTTGGATCAGCCATAATCAGGGAATCTCAAAACTATCCCTGACCAGAGATGATGCATGGTTGGATAAGCCCCTTTTTAATCATTATGATGCAAGTGACGGACTTCAGGGACATACTTTTAATCGCGATGCGGTTTTCAAATCTGCCAGCGGAGAGATATACTTCGGTGGCACCAACGGATATAATGTATTTCACCCGGATAGCATCAAGGTCAATCCCAACAGACCTGCCGTCTACATAACTTCATTTTATATCGACCAGGAAAGGATCTATTTTGATCGGCCTGTTTATGAAATGGAGAACATTCACCTGAAGCACAGGGACAATATTTTTTCCCTCGGATTTGTGGCCTTGAATTACAGCAATTCGCATAAAAATCAATATGCTTACCAGTTGGAAGGTTTTGAAGATGACTGGACATATTCAGGGAATACCAGAGAAGTGAGGTATACCAATATAGATCCCGGAAGATATACCTTCCGTGTCAGGGGCAGTAACAATGATGGATTATGGAATGCGAATCCGGCATCCATCAATATCATCATACATCCTCCCTGGTACCTCAATACCATGGCTTATATTGCCTATGTAATCCTTATATTACTGGTGATTATCGGATATATCAGGTGGCGGACCATGCGGCTCAGAAAGGATAAGCAAAGGCTGGAACAGGAGGTGAAAGAGAGAACTGCCACCATTGAGCAGCAGAAAAACGAGATCATGGCCGCCAACAAGGAGCTGGAAAACCAGAAGGAAGAACTGCTCAGTCAGAAGAAGGAGCTGTTGAGTCAGAAAGAAGAACTGCAGCAGACCCTGGATCAGTTGAAGGAGACCCAGGATCAGCTGATCCAGTCAGAAAAACTGGCTGCTCTCGGGGGACTGGTAGCCGGGGTGGCCCATGAGATCAACACGCCCGTCGGGATCAGTGTGACAGCTGCTTCCAGCCTGATGGATGAGACCACCCAGATGGCTGAACTTTACAAACAAAACAGGATCAGCCGTAACGAGTTCAAAGAATACCTGAACACAGCCAACCAGAGTGCGAGACTGATACTTTCCAATATGGAACGTACGGCCAACCTTGTACAGAGTTTTAAGCAGGTTTCGATTGACCAGTCCACTTCCCAGGAACGAAAATTTAAGTTGAAGGGATATGCTGAAGACGTTTTTCGCAGCCTGTATTCAGTGCTGAAGAACCGGAAGATCACCATTGACCTCGATATGGATGATGATCTTGAACTGGATAGTTATCCGGGGACTTTCTCGCAGATTATCACCAACCTGGTGCTGAACAGCCTGACGCACGCTTACGATCAGCATGATGAGGGCAGGATAACCTTAACGGCCCGGACTGATAATGATAAACTGTACTTTGAATATGCTGATGATGGCAGGGGAATATCAAAGGAAAACATGGGTAAGATCTTTGAACCTTTCTTTACGACCAATAAAAAAATGGGTTCCGGACTGGGCATGCATATTGTCTACAACCTTGTCACACAAAAGCTGAACGGAATGATCACCTGCGAAAGTGAATTGAATAAGGGCACCAGGTTCAGGATTGAGATGCCCCTGGCATAGGACAATCACTCCGGAAAATCAGGATGGGGGAATGCCACCCTTTTTCCATCCAGGTCATCTTACCCGGTCATGCCCGCGACCATCCCGGTTGCCAATGGACTTCATTTTTGTTTACCCAGCTCGATGGGATCTGTCTTATCGGCCGAAAAAGGTTGTATCGTAAATGAGAACTGATACGTTTCAGGCAGTACCCGGTATTTATTCATTACCGAGATGGCTGTGCAGCCCACGCCGCTTACCCGGTGATCCAGGTTCAGCGTGATCCCATCGGTATCCTTCAGCTGGAATGCGTAATATGACCTGTCCAGGTTCCCGGGATCATATTTCTGCGCACTGAAATGAAACAGCTTGTCACCGGTAACAAAGAGACCCATACCCTCATTACTGGTCAGTGACATCCAGTGTACATCTGTCCTGTTACCATGATCCTGGGGAATGATGTAAGGCACATAGGCATGCTCTACCGTACTTTTGTAAATGCCCATCCTGGCACCGGTCTTCCTGTCCGGATAGGTTTCAAAGGGTCCCCTGCCAAGCCATTCCATTTCCTGGAAGGCTTCAGGGAGCTGCATCTGCAATCCGATTTTCGGCAGCCAGTGAGTCATATGGCCATGGGGTGTCGAACTTACCTTGATATGGATCCGACCGTCACCCTGAACCAGGTAGGTATAATGCACATCAAACCCCGTGGTGTAATTATTGGAAGAGAGGCTGACCGTTGCCTGGAGTTCCACCAGATCATCCAGTTCCCGGACCAGCTTGAATTCTTCGAGCAGGGGTACAAGTTTATCCAGACCGATGGACCGCCAGCCATTTGCATGGTTCCTGCCCATGCCCGGTTTCCTGTGCCCTATATCTGTTCGACCGGTTCCCCAGGCATCCAGTTCATTGGCCAGGGGTGCCCTCCACACATTGAACCCCGGACCCTTTTTGATCATCTCAACACCCCTGTATTTCATTGACCCCAGTACACCTGTGCCGGTGTCAAATGCATATGCAAAACCCCCACCACTGACGGTAATGGAATTTTCCGTTTCTTCAACCGCGAGGGGAGAACCAGGCAGTCGAGGCGCTTGTTCTGCTGGTCTGTACCAGGGAAGCTCAAATTGTTCCCAGGCTACCTCATGCCCTTTTTCTGCCCATACTGTTTTTTCAGGCAGGGTAAACTGTACCAGCAGGTAATAACGGGTTTCCACTTGTATGTCCGGTATTTTATAGGGGATCTTTATGGTTTTCTTTTCTTGGGGACCAATATCCAGGTCCAGGGTACCCTTCTGAATGATCTCACCGTCAGCCGAAATGGACCAGTGTGCCTCCAGTGCTGAGAGGTTTTTGAAATGATGCCTGTTAAGGATGGTAAGCTCCCCTGTTTCGATATCATTTGCTTCCACCCCTACGGGCTGGGGTGTTTTTTTTAGCTGCCAGAGCTCGGGCTGAATCCTTCGGTCCGGCCAGACCAGTCCATAGGTCCTCCCGGGAATACCAATGGAATAATACGTACCGTTTTCCTGTACTTCTTCAAAGTCCAGCCACAGTTTTGCTTCCGACTGCATACCGGCCGGATCATCTTGAAGCCTCTCCATGCTGACCAGGGCATCGAAGATCCTCACCTTGTCGATTTTTGCATGGCACATATACCCCTGGTGGCTGTCAATGATCTCCGAACTCTTGCCTATGTTCACGGCGTAAGGGCCATCCATGATATTCCCGGTGCAGATTTCTGCTCCCAGCAGGGATCCGTTCACATATATACTCAGTTTTTCACCATCATAGGTCCCTGCCACATGATGCCAGTTATGGAGCCAGTTATCCGGCACCTCAGCTTTTACAACGTGCTTTTCGCTGGTGGTGACGTAGAATTCAAGATTTGTATCGTCTGACTGGATCAGGCCAAACTGGTAATCACCTTTTGTTAAAAAGTAGGCATCTCCGTTCCAGGGTTCCGGGTATACCCAGAAGGAAAGGGTTAGTTTATCGCCGGAAATATCGAGTGCCGGATCGCGGTAGACCTCCACCCAGTCGTCATGTCCGCTGAGGGAAAGAGCCTTGCCGAATTTCCCTTCCACCAGGTGGGCCTTGTGCATGAGCGCACACTGGATCTGATGAGGTGAAGCATCCGGTGTGGTGATCACCGGCAGGGCAATACCCGGACTGATCCAGTCCCATATGGCTCCCCCGGTCAGCCTGGGATACTGGTAGATCAGTTCCCAGTACTCTTCCAGTCCACCAAGACTGTTCCCGGTGGCCGCAATATATTCATCCATGAACGATGGCCGTGGATCCTGGGATTCCGGGACCATGGCAAAGCGGTTTTTCAGGGTGAAAGGTTGTAAATACCTTGGACCGACAATATCCTCGCATTTTATGGGATTGGTCTTCGGGTCACGGTCATCATTTCCCCCGTACATCCAGGCCGGCCGGCTCGGATCAAGTTTCTTCCCTTCATCCATGATGGCACAAAGGTTGTTGCCGGGTCCGCTTTCATTGCCTGCACTCCAGATCACCACACTCGGATGGTTGCGGTCCCGGTACACCAGTTTCTTCATCCTGTCCAGATACTGCGCCCTCCAGAGGGGATCATGAGAGATGAACTGGTATGCATGGGCCTCATCCCCCGTCTCATCCACGATGTACATGCCCAGTTCATCCGCCAGTTCAATATATTCTACATTGGGAGGATAATGGCAGGTACGGACACAATTGATATTGAACTGCTTCATCAGGACCAGGTCCTTTTTCATTGTCTCCACATCCACCATATGCCCCGTCTCCGGATGTTGCATATGGCTGTTCACCCCGTTGAACTTGACCGGGACGCCATTGATATAAATGGCCTGGTTCCTGACCTCCACCTCCCGGAAACCGACACGGCTGCCAAGGATCTCGGTCACATTTCCCTCGGCATTCATCAGTTCGATGATCAGGGTGTAAAGATTTGGGTATTCGGCTGACCATTTCTTGGGATTTTCCACCCTGGCAGAAAGGGTGTTTTCTGCCAGGGTATTTGATTGATCAGGATCGACTTTGCCTGTCAGTGCGTTTGGGAATACAGGTTTCTTCAGGTCATCATACAACTGGATGCGAAGGGAGAACCCGCCCAGCTGGGTTTTACCGTGGTTGATAATCCTCGATTGTACCTTCAGGATAGCATTCCGGTAAACATCGTCCAGGTCCGTGGTCACATAGTAATCGAAAACATGCACCTTGGGGGTTGCCATGAGGTATACGTCCCTGAAAATCCCTGAAAGCCGCCACATGTCCTGGTCCTCCATGTAGGAGCCATCACTGTATCTCAGCACCTTTACCGCAATGGTATTCCTGCCGCGAACGAGGAATTCCGTAATGTCATATTCGGCCGGTTCCATGCCCCCCTGGTTATATCCAACTTCCTGCCCGTTGATCCAGACGTATGAGGCGGAATGTACCCCCTCGAAATGCAGCAATACCTGTCTGCCCTTCCAGTCCCTGGGAAGGGTGAAGGTCCGGACATATGATCCCACCGGGTTGAAGTTTTTGGGGACTCCCGGGGGATTGTCCGGAAAGGGATGGCCTATATTCCGGAACATGGGATGGCCAAATCCTTCCATCTGCCAGTTCGACGGCACCCTGATATCGTACCAGTCCCCCGTATCATACCCCTTTTTGAAAAAATCCTTCGGGGCTTTCTCCGGGTTGTCAGCGAGATGAAATTTCCATGTCCCGTTCAGCGTGAAATGGTAAGGAGAAGATTTCCGCTTGTTCTCCAGGGCCTGTTCAATGGTCTCAAAAGGCATCAGGGTGGTGTGCGGAAGGGTCTGATTGCGTTCAAAAATTTCCGGGTTTTCCCATTCAGGCTGCTCCTGCGAATATCCAGCGGCGGATATGAGCAGACCGGCAAGTGCGAGGATCGAATAACTTTTTAATATCATAATCAAATGGTTTAAAGGAGAGGCATTTTTAAGTGAGCTTTGTTGAAGTAATTTAAAAATAAAATTTGAAATCCATTATATTTGATGATTCACATTGCAACGCATGAAAAATGAACGCCTCTATTCCCTGGATCTGTTCCGGGGGATCACCATGTTCCTCCTGGTTGTTGAAGGAACCCAACTTTACAGCGCTCTCCTGGATTACGGTCCCCAAGAAGGATTTTTTAACGGATTGATCCTGCAATTCCACCATCATCCTTGGAATGGTTTACGGTTCTGGGACCTGGTACAACCCTTTTTTATGTTTATTGTCGGGGTGGCCATGGCTTTTTCTCTTAAAAAGAGATGGGGAAAAGGACAGACCTGGATGCAATCCTTCCGGCACATATTGGTACGATGCCTGGTCTTACTGCTTTTCGGGGTGCTCCTGCATTGCGGGTACAGGGGAAAGCTCGTATGGGAACTGTGGAATGTCCTGTGCCAGTTATCCTTCACCATCCTGCTGGCCTTTCTGATCTTTAAATTCCCTTTCCGGGTACAGCTGCTCATCAGTGTGGGATTGCTGCTGCTGACCGAAATACTTTACCGTTATACCGGTATAGAGGGTTTTGACAAGCCATTTGTGAAGGGGGAAAACTTCGGATCCTGGATGGACATGGTATTGATGGGCAAGCTCAGTGGTGGAGGATGGGTGGCAATCAATGCTATTCCTACGGCTGCCCACACAATCTGGGGGGTACTGGCCGGGAAAATTCTTCAAAGCCAAAAATCAGCAAGGGATAAATTCCTGCAATTGTTCATCCCCGGTGTGGTCTTCCTGGTACTGGGCTATTCAATGGACTGGACGGGACTCACCCCCATCATCAAAAGGATATGCACTTCTTCGTTCGTGATCGCCTCCGGCGGATGGTGTTTGGTTGGCCTGGCACTCTGCTACTGGATTGCAGACATTAAGGGGTACCAGAAATGGGGACTGGTATTCGTGGTTGTCGGCATGAACCCGATTTTTATATACATGTTCAGCAATACCGTTGGCTCGCAATGGTTTAATTCCTTTATGGAAATATTTACCGGGGGATTGCTGCTCTCACTCGGGGCTTCTGAGGGGACCGTACAGGTAGCCAATGCACTGGTTGTATTTGGCATGGAGTGGTATCTCTGCTATTGGCTGTACAGGAAAAAGATTTTTATCAAGATTTGACCATGTTTGCGATCTCCTTAACTGCCGAGATAAACCTGTCCAGGTCCTCCGTTGTTATATACACATTGGGTGTTACCCTGACACCGTGGATATTCTCCCAGTCGATGGAAATCGTATAGATCCTGAAATCGTTCATCAGTTTTTGTTGTATGTCCGCAGGTTCTATCCCTTCGCTGCCAAAATTCCCGAGGCCGCATGAGAATTCGGGTTTCATGGAGGTATTGAAATATATTCCCGGCACATCCTTGAGTCCTTCCATCCAGTAATTTTTCAGGTAGCGCAACCTGGCCACTTTCCTTTCCGTTCCGATCATTTTATGGAATTCAATGGCAGTGCCGATGGCCAGCTCCGATGGGAAGGACCTGGTACCCATGGCTTCGAATTTCCTGATATCGTCACTCTCGGGATCAGCTGGCCTGTCCAATTGATCATGTTGGGATAATCCTGTTTGGTGAGCACCACCTCATTCCCCTTTTTAAGGTCCAGTCCGAATACCACCGTCTCAAGCGCTTCGGTGGTATTCCTGACAATGGCTGCTTCATCACCCGAACAACCTGCCATGGCTGCGAGGTTCTGGCGCACAGTTTCCCGGCCCTTTCCGACCACATTCCACATATAATAGGCGGGTCCCTCGTTACTGAACCTGTTGTAATTCTCAAAAGCTTCCTATACGACCTTTGGCTGGGGACAAACCCCGCCGTTTTTAAGGTTCATTATATTGGGCTCGGAAGGATAACAATTCTTGATATACAACCAGAAATTCTTGTCGGTTATAACATCACCCGAAGGTTGGGGAAGGTTGGCTGACATATCAGCCATGGAATTGGCTGTGTCCGAATCATTCAGCAGTTTAAGGAGGGTCAGGGCTCCGGCTGCGCCGTCAGATTTCCTGATGAAAGATCTTCTGTTGGTTTTCATTGGTTTATAATTTTTGTCCCCTGGGCAGGATCAGCACCCTGGGGATCCTGACATGATCAGGCTGGTTCATAATAAACCTGGCCGTTTCTACGATATCTTCAGCGGTAAGTGGTTCACGGATATCGAACATCTCCATGGGATGCACTTCCCAGTCATTATGCAATTCTGTCAGCACCAAACCGGGTGCAATGCAGGAAATTTTGATATCCGTATGCGACAATTCCAGCCGGAGTGCCTCGGACAGGGCTTCCATGGCATACTTGGTAGCGCAATAAGCCCCTATGGTGGGCCTGACTTTGGTACCCACCACACTTGAAATATTTACCACATGACCGTATCCCTGTTTTACAAAACGCTTCAAAAAACGGTAGGTCAACCGGAAAGTGGATTCGATATTCAGACGGAGCATGGATGTCATTCTATCAATATCCGTATCCTCAATGGTCCCCTTGGTGATGACCCCCGCAGCGTTAAACAGGTAGTCACAGTGATCATATTTCTGAAAGACGTACCCGTCCAGTGAATCCACGAAATCCTGTGAGGTAAGGTCTCCCGGGATGATGTCCACGTTCTCCGATTGCAGGGCCCTTAAGCGGTCTTCCCTGCGGGCGGTAAGTATCAGCCTGTGCTGATCACAAGCAAGCGCTTTTGCCAGGGCCAGTCCGATACCGCTGCTGGCACCGGTGATCAGGCATGTTTTGACAGTACTTTTTTCCAATATATGAAGGGATGGTTTATACTGCCATCTAAGTTAAGCATAATTGGTGTTATTGCGGGTGACTTTGGTATGATCGCGGACAAGCTGCAAAGCCTGCCCTCCATTGTCAGATTCCCGGCACCAGATCCGGGAACGGGGATGAGCATCATGATGGCCCGGTAAAAAAGCAGTATACCTCCGAACCAGGCATACCACCATCTCGGGGAGCTGTTAAACACAATCAATGACCAAAAAAGAGACAAGACGTTGGCTTTTGGCACTGTCCTTTGCGGAGGAGGGTGCCTTGGATGGATTGTTGGTTGTTATCAGGTAATTGTAAGCGGGTAGTTACTGAGTAAATGTACAATAGGATGCAAAACACGAAAAATTATTAATATTTCACCAAATAGGGCAAGTAAGGTTCTTTCATGTTTTCATTAATCTGGTTAACTTTAATTGTCAAAGAATAAATATTACTGGATTAAAATTTGAACCATCATGGAAAACCCTTTGAAACCTGACAGAAAATATCTTATTAAAGGAATCTGGATCTTTGTTACCATATCAGCATTACTTGCCCTCCTTACGGCCATCACACACCTGATCATTTATCTGGCAGAAGGGGATATGCGGGCCGCTGAAATCCTGTGGATAGTGTGCCTGGCAATCATAGGGGCGATGTGGGTGATCGCTTATCCAATCCTGTATTTATGGTATAAGAACCTGGAATACAGGGTCTATGAAGACCGTGTAAGCATTCATAAGGGGATATTGACCAAAACCCAGCAAAACATACCCTTCCGGGCAATTACCGACTTTGCACTGGTCAGGACACTTTATGACAGGTTCCTGGGCATTGGATCCATCAAGATCCAGACTGCAGGGAAACATGTTTCATCTTCCTCGCAGTATGAAGGGAATTTGGCGGGACTGATCAACTATGACCAGCTGCACAACGAGTTGCGGGAAAAGGTAAAGAAGCTGCATCCGGTGTCTGAAACTGTGACGACCCGGGAAGGTGAAAAACCGGCAGATACCCAGGTGTGGCAGGAAATCCTGAAAGAATTAAGGGAAATCAGGAAGAATACCGGGAGATAAGAACCGCTCAATGCCAACCGGTAATGACAGAAAAACCCCCTTCTCCCACCGGACTTTCACCGGTCCAGGCTGCTGATCGAATAGAATCTCTTGATGTCTTGAGAGGTTTTGCTGTTCTTGGCATCCTGATCATGAACATCCAGAGTTTTTCCATGATCAGGGCGGCCTATATCAATCCTGCCGCATATGGTGACCTCACCTGTATCAATAAATGGGTCTGGATCATCGGCCAGGTGCTGGCCAATGCCAAGTTCATGACCATATTCTCTGCCCTTTTCGGTGCAGGTATCTTGCTTTTCTGGGAAAAAGCCAGATCAGCCGGCAAAAGGGCTGGCCATTTACATTACAGGCGGATCTTATGGTTATTGATCATCGGACTGATCCATGCCTATTTCTTCTGGTATGGTGACATCCTGGTGGGTTATGCACTCTGTGGTATTATGGTCTTCATCTTCCGAAAAGCCAGACCCGGCTGGCTGTTATTCCTTGGTTTTTGTTCCATGCTGGTTCCCTTTCTGATCTACACGTGGGGAGGCATGACCATTGAATTCTGGCCGCCGGAAAGCTATAAAGGCAGTATGGAAAGCTGGCTGCCTGCTGCTGAATCAATACAGCATGAACTGAATGTATACCTCGGTGCCTGGCTTGTGCGGATGAAAGAAAGGGCAGCATCGGCCATTTTCATGGAAACATTTTACTTCCTGATAAAGGCTGGCTGGCATTCGGGAGGTATCATGCTGATGGGCATGGCACTGTATAAATGGGATTTTTTGTCTGCACGGAGGTCCGTAAGAACCTACCTGGCATCCATGGTACTGGGATTGGTACTGGGACTTCCATTGATCATTTATGGTGTCATGCAGAACTTCAAACATGAATGGTTCCACGATTATTCCATGTGGTTTGGTTCACAATTCAATTACTGGGGCAGCCTGGGGATCAGCCTGGCATATATCAGCCTGATCATGCTTATCTGCAAATCCGGGATCATGACAGGATTCAGGAGCATGCTCTCCCTGGTGGGCCGGACTGCCTTGTCCAATTATCTCTTCCAGACCCTGGTTTGTACTTTTATTTTTTATGGATATGGACTGGGATTATTTGGAAAAGTTGAGAGATGGCAGCAGATGCTTATTGTGCCGGGAGTCTGGGTGATACAGATGGTCCTGACATGGATCTGGATGAAAAAATACCGGTTTGGTCCGGCCGAATGGTTCTGGCGCAGCCTGACCTACCGGCAGATCCAGCCCATCAGGAAAGAAGGTTGAGGATCCAGGAATTGGAGATATCCAGGGGAATAAAATATTTTCCGGAAGAACTCGTCTCTTATAATGTAATCGTAAACCCAATGTCATGACTTCAGAAAACCTGAGAGCCCATAATCACAAACGGCATGCCGGCAGGGAAGACTTAACCGGTGAGCACAGACTGGGGGATACCGTCCAGCTCATCCTTCTGCTAATATTCCTGGCCGTCTGGATACTCGACTCATTTGTGCTGCATCATGCTACTTTCCTTACCCGAAGCATACCATGGTATGTGAATACACCACTGGGGATCATACTGCTTGTGGCTGCTTTTGTCCTGTCCAGGTCAGGGCTGAAAATGGTGTTCGGGGAGACACAGGAAACACCACATGTGATCATACAGGGCGTATTCTCCATCGTTCGTCATCCCATATACCTTGGTGTCATCCTTGTCTATATTGGATTGTCCTGCATGACTCTGTCACTGCTTTCGGCGGCTTTATTAATCATTATTATTCCATTTTACCGGTACATTTCCCGATACGAAGAGAGACTGCTGATCATGCGTTTCGGGGATGAGTATCAAACCTATATGAGGAAGGTTCCCATGCTCTTCCCCTTGAGAATTTTCCGATTTAGAACCTGAGTAATCAGCTTGCAAAGCCAAATTGGTATAAGGAAGCGATTAACAGATAAGAGGTGATTCAACCTGTTTACCGGTAAATGCTTCAGTGCTTGGTTGTAAATTATTAAAATGACCGGGAAGGCATTTTTGTATGTAGAAAGCTTCAGCCGCTTTAAGTCCCGCATGTTTGCCAATTTGCTCCGCCCTTGCCCTGACCCACTCGTCAGTACTTTTAATAAGCTTCTCATCATCCCTTGTGATGCTCTTTTGGTTGATTTCCAAACCAAACAGATCGCTTATGATAGACATCGTAGTTTCAAATTGGAGAACGGCTTCCACTTTTTTACCAATGGTTGAGGATACATCCACATAGCAATTGGGTGCATGCCCCAGCATACCCATAAACCATACCTCGGATGCAAAATGAGGCTGGATTTCATCATTTAATTGTTCCGGATATAAGAGCGGAAACCCGGCAAAAGCAGCAGCCTCTGCGCCCATTCGTCCTACTTCCTGATGGTCGGGATGTATTTCGTATTTTGCCCATGGATCCATTGAAATCACCCTGTCAGGTTTGTATTTTCTGACACATCGGAATAAATCTTTTCGCAGCTCTGTAACATCCATTACTCCTCCATCGGGATGATGCAGCATTTCAGGATTCTCAATACCAAGAATCTTGTTAGCCGCGAGTAGTTCATTTTTGCGTATCCTGCTAACTTCCTCTTTGGTCAGGTCGGATCGCAATGTGCCAACCTCTCCATCCGTACAACAAACCGCGCTGACCATATGACCTTCCCGGACCCACTTGTTTAAGGATGCGCCGGCAAAAATGGCCGAATCATCCGGATGAGGGAATATGGCCAGCATCTTCAATTTCTTTGTCATTGGATTATTATGGTTTTTGTGCTTGCATATGATGATTGATAACAAATGAAAATGCTCCTGAAGCAACTTACAAGTTAGCATGGCAAATCAGAACTGCAAAATTTTGCCCGATCGGGTGAGGGTTCTATTTAAACTGTATCCGTGAAATTAAATTCCCCTGAATCTCGGAATTCCGGTTTGGGAACCTGATCCCTCCGGCTGCGGGATGACCATCGGAATCCCACAAAACCCAGGTACAGGAGAATCTCTTTTATACCCCTCAGGTAACATTCAATGATTTGATGAATTCCCGGCTGTCATTACTGTTATTTTACTTTCATGGCAGCCAGACATGTTCCCTGTAACGATCAGCTCCTGGTTATTCCCGATGGCTGTGTGAGATTGAATGGCCTCCTCAAAATCTTTACAATCAGAATTAAGTGCCAGATTGACCATTTCATCATCAGCCTAATCATAAAATGGCTCTCTCCTGGCAAGCAGGTCCAGTACAATATTAGTATCGAGAAGGATCTGTCTTATGAATATTTTTGATCAAGGTAATCGGTGTAGTCCTTCACAGCATCATAATCAACAGGAAGATCTATTACACCGCTCAGGCTTTTCACCAGGGGTGTTATTTCATTCCCAGTTTGAGATCACGGTATGCGATCCCAAACTGGAAAGCAAGAGCACCTGCTACTCTTCAACTGGCTGGTTCTGTGGAGAAAGAAACAGGATATTGTCGCAGTTGATCTCTGTTGTGTATCTTTTTTTTCCTTCGTTATCCTCCCAGGTGGATGTTTGTATCTTTCCCTCCACGTATAGTGGATCCCCTTTTTTTACATACTCTTCGATGATCCCGGCCACCTTGTTCCATACAATGATGGTGTGCCATTGGGTTTTTTGTACTTCATTCCCTTCCTTGTCAACATAAAATTCATTGGTGGCAAGCGGGAAACGGGCCACTTTTACATCGTCATTGATCTGGTTGACCTTGGGATCCTCGCCGACATGGCCGACCAGGGTTACTTTGTTGATACCTCTTTTCATAGCATTAAGTTTTAAATGAATAATTCAACTAGCATCCCTTAATGCCCAATGGCGGTAAAAATCATTGCCTGTCATTGGCAGATCACAGATCCCGGTGTATGCAGAAAAGTTCGATATTTATGGTGTAGGGATCATTCAGATCACTGCTTAGCATGGCGGGCTCAGTAACCGAGGTGTAGCTGCAGCTTTCCCCCCGGCGGGAGCAGACAGTAAGACTAACGATTTTATGAAAAACCTGGCACAACTTTTCTCACTGGCATTCTTGCTGAACGCTTGTGGCACACCATACCCCAGGATCCTGATGGAAACCGAGATGGGGGATATAATGCTGGAGGTGTACCCGGACAGAGCACCGGTGACAGCATACGGATCGCTGTTATACAGGGTGGCCTCTATGAAGACGATCATCCGGCAATGCTGCCGCCCATCATTCATGAGACGACAGCACAGACCGGGATCCTGCATTGAGACGGGGTGATATCCATGGCACGGTGGCATCCGGGCACTGCCACAAGCGAGTTTTTTATCTGTGTGGGTGACCAGCCGGAACTGGATTATAACGGGAAAAGAAATCCCGACGGGCAGGGATTCGCTGCTTTTGGGAAGGTCATCGACGGCATGGATGTGGTGAAAAAGATCCACCGGTTACCCGTTGATGGACAATACCTGAATCCTGCAGTTAAAATTCTTGGAGTCAGCAGGTTAGATTGAATCTTCAATGATGAGGTTATAGATTTCCTTCTCCGTATGACCAAGGGTTCTTATCTGTATGGGGATGATACTCATCTCGCTCATCCCGGGAATTCCGTTCACTTCAAGGAAATACAGCTTTCCCTCATTGATGATAAAATCAATCCGGACCAGTCCCCTGCAATCCAGCACGTCATAAATCCTGGCGGTCATGGATTGGCATTTGCGGGTCAGTTCGGCTGGAATTTGAGCGGGGGTTATTTCCTTGGCCATGCCTTCTGTATACTTGGCCTCATAATCGAAAAAATCTTTTTTTGAAATGATCTCGGTAACCGGAAAGGTAAACTCTCTGCCGGACGTCCTCAATGCCCCGCAGGTGAATTCCCTGCCGGGAATAAAAGATTCTACCAGGACCTCGCTGTCTTCTTCAAGGGCCTTGTGAACAGCAGCTTCGAGCTCTTCGGGAAGGCTTACCTTGGATACACCGAAACTCGAACCTCCTGAATTGGGTTTGATAAAACAGGGCAGGCGGGTTGTGTTTATGATTGTGTCGGCATCCCATTTCATGGATTTCTTGATCAGGAATGCATCTGCTGTAAGTATTCCGGCCTGGCTCAGCATATTCTTGCAGGCATATTTATTGAAAGAGAGGGCCAGTGATAGTACTCCTGATGATGAATAGGGAATATGCAACAGATCGAAATAGGCCTGGAGTCTGCCGTCTTCACCCGGGGGACCGTGCATGGCTATAAAGGCATAATCAAACCGGATCTCCCGGTTTTCATGGATGAAACTGAAATTGTTTTTATTGACAGGAATCTCAACCGCATCATCAGGACCTGTTTTCACATGCCAGTCATCCTCCCGGATGTAAACCAGATATGGTTCATACTTATCCCTGTCAATGTGCTGCCTGACCTGTCCGGCGCTTTTCATTGATATGACCACTTCTGATGAGTCACCTCCGGTAATGATGGCAATGTTTTTTTTCATTTCCATGAAGTGGGGGTTGAGATCAACAAATATACTGTTTTTAAGCTTTTATTCCCCGGTCCGGCTTCCCGTGTACTTCCGCCATTTTTCAATTACCTGCTCCATATCTCCTGGTATCTCCGAGTCAAAGAACATCTTTTCCCCGGTGGCCGGATGTGTAAATCCGAGTGATTTTGCATGCAGGGCATGTCGGGGGAGGATCTGGAAACAGTTCTGAACGAATTGCTTGTATTTGGTAAAGGTAGTGCCTTTCAGGATCTGATCCCCGCCATAGGTTTCATCATTGAAAAGCGGATGCCGGATATGCTGGAAATGTACCCGGATCTGGTGGGTCCTGCCGGTTTCCAGCTGGCATTCCACCAGGCTGAGGTAACCAAGGCGTTCAACAAGCCAGTAATGGGTTACTGCGGGTTTCCCCTGTGAACCATCGGGGTAAACTGCCATTTTCTTCCGGTCCCTGATGTCCCTGCCTATGTGCCCTGCTATCCTGCCTTCCTCTTCATCGAGGCTGCCCCATACAAGGGCCAGGTATTTCCTGCTGGTGGTCCGGTCATAGAATTGTTTCGAGAGCCGGTTCAGGGCAAGTTCTGTTTTGGCAATCAGCAAAATACCGGAGGTATTTTTATCCAGCCTGTGTACCAGGCCGGGCCTCATCGCACCGGACTGGAACAGGGGCAGATCCCGGAAATGATAATACAGGGCATTGATCAGGGTCCCAGACCAATTACCCACCCCTGGATGCACTACCATTCCGGCTGCTTTATTGATCACCAGGATATGCTCATCCTCAAAAACTATGTCCAGCGGAATATCTTCCGGCAGGATCTCGGCTTCCCTCGGCGGGTGGGGCAGTACAATAGAGATAACTTCTTCCGGTTTGATTTTATAATTTGAATTTACGACCTGGTCATTGACAAGGATGTTACCCGCTTCGGCGGCAG
>Ga0111175_1155_pt1 | contig 18611 bp, 8 predicted proteins | sample DeeMarSWOR324_28_FD_80228 | JGI IMG/M metagenome (GOLD analysis project Ga0111175, IMG submission 80228) | Bacteroides sp. SM23_62
GGAATTATTGACCAGCGTGATGTCATCAAAGACAATGGTGTCATTGAAGGTGCCTGTAATATAGACATCGCCGCTGCCGCCAACCGTAACATCATTGGCGTAATCATGCTCCATTGAACCTGCCCTGATGCCCCACTGTGCAGTGCCGCCGGCATCAAAAGACATCAGGAGTACATCCCTTCTCGGAGGTGAAATATTCGCATTCTGAAGGGTTATCCCGCCGATAAGGGCTGAAACGGACTCGAATTCACCTGTTGCATAAATATTACTGCCAGCGGCATCAACCGCAACCTTGTTGAACCAATCATTCCCGCTTCCCCCGCCGGTCACTGCCCACTGGGGAGTGCCGGAAGCGTCGTACTTAGCCACAAAGGCATCCCGGTTGCCCTCGCTTGAATGGGCAATTTCGTTGAATACAAACTGTGACTGGAAATACCCGGCAATAAATACATTGCCAAGGCTGTCCACGGCAACCCCGGTACCCCAGTCCCCTGAAAGACCTCCGCAGCTCTCTGCCCACACGGCATTTCCGTCAGTATCATACTTTGCGGTAAACACATCATCGGCAATCGTACTGTATACAACATGGCCGTCAAAGCTTGCAGAATCATAGAATTCCCCTATGATGTAGCAATTGCCTGCCGGATCAACCGCAATATCGTTTGCATAGATATTGCTGCCACCGCCGGCCCTTCTGGCCCATAAAAGGTTGCCCGTCCCATCGTATTTAACGATGAAGATATCCCCCAGTCCCCCACTCTCCAGGGGCACATCACCGAATGTAATGGTGCCGGTAAAATTCCCTGTGATAAAGATATTCCCGCTGGTGTCCGAGGCAATTCCAGTGCCAATATTTTCAACACCATCCCCAACACCGGCCATCCCTCTTAATACTACGCCGTTTGAATCCACGATGGCTGTAAAGACATCCCTGAAGGAAGAGGCCGTCAGGGTATCGCCCCCGATGATGGCGGTCCCCATGAACTCCCCGGTGATCGCGCTGTTGCCATTTGGATCCACAGAAATGCTTGTAGGGTTCTCAAAGTTAACACCACCCATGTTCACCGCCCAGTGCCAGCACTGGGCGTGAGACTGATAAGCTGGAATGCAAAGGGCCAGCATCAGCAAAAGTCCTGAAATCCGACCCGGCTTAGAGGGTTTTTTGAATAATGATCCTGTTCTCATGATTGAAATTTTTGTTTATAAAATGATAAGATGTTTTAAATAAAATCTTAATCCCCGGCAAATTGCAGGGTGGCTGGAGTAAACCGGATAGTCAATAAAATTTACATACCATCCGCCTACAGTTATCATACTTACTCATAATGTTCTGTTGCAATGAATGCAGGTTTTGTCGAAACCAGCAGGACGTGGTCTCTTCACTGCTTTTTATCAGGCAGGCCTTGATCCATTCATCCCCGGAAGACTGTAAAAAACGCTTTGAATTTGTTTTAATGTAGCCATTACTCCATAATCTGTCAAACCACTATTTATATTATAATTAGTCCAGATTAAGCTCCGGCATTAAAATTTATTGATTAATCAGGGATACAGGCATTTTGCGGACAGCAATGCACCGGGATTTATTTAGATGATATTTAGAACGGTGGAAATATCAAACCGGACCAAAACTGCCTGAAATGCAGGCCTGGCAACTTTTCCCGGCATGCCGGACAGGCCCGGACCAGCTCCCTCGCTATTTAGAATGCTGCCCCACTGGCGACGGACTAATATGAATAATAGATCCCTGCCCCGGGTCCCAAAGGAAGCCCCAGCAGCAGCCAGGCGATCAGCAGCAGGGTCCAGACAATGAAAAACGCAAAGGTATAGGGCAGCATGGTGGCGATCACCGTCCCGATCCCGGCCTTTTTCTCGTATTTCTGGATAAAGGCTATGATCAGGGCAAAGAAGCTCATCATGGGGGAAATGATGTTGGTCACGCTGTCACCGATGCGGTAGACGACCTGTGACAACTCCGGGGAATAGCCCAGCAGCATGAACATGGGAATGAAGACCGGCGCCATGATGGCCCATTTTGCCGAGGCGGACCCCATGGCCAGGTTGATCAATCCTGATAAAATGATAAACAGGATCATCAGGGGGATGAGTTCCAGTCCCGATGCCATCACCAAATTGGCCCCCTTGATGGCAAAGATGATTCCCAGGTTGCTCCATTTGAAATAGGCGACGAACTGGGCGGCAAAGAATACCAGCACGTAATACATGGCCAGCGTCTTCATGGCATCGGCCATCCCGTTCATCACGTCCGCATCCGATCTGTATTTTCTGATGGTAATACCGTAGGCAATCCCCATCAGGGAAGCGGTGATGAACAGCATGGCCACCACTCCCCTGATGAGCGGGGATGACAGCACCTGCCCGTCGGTCCCGCGAAAAAATCCCTGTGACGGGATGATCGTGACAAGCGTTGCAGCCAGGATCACGAGCGCCACATAGCCTGCCCGACGGAGTCCCTTTTTTTCAATGGGACTCAGCTTATCCAGCTTCTCATCCGCCCCGTCACCCTCGTATTTCCCGAACCGGGGTGCGATGAACCGCTCCGTCACCCAGGTCCCGGTAAAAGCGATCACCACCGTGGAGGCCACCATGAAATAATAGTTGGCCGTGGGATTCACCAGGTAACCAGGATCGATGATCTGGGCCGCCTCCTCTGAAAGTCCCGCGAGTAATGGGTCGATTGTTCCCAGTACCAGGTTGGCCGAAAATCCGCCCGACACCCCGGCAAAGGCGGCTGCCATGCCGATCACCGGGTGGCGGCGGACGGCAATGAAGATGATCCCGGCCAGGGGGATCAGTAAAACGTATCCTACATCGCTTGCAGTATTCGACATGATCCCTGCAAGCACAAGTACAAAGGTCAGGAGTTTCCGGGGGGAAGACAGTACGATCAGCCGGATCACGGCCCCGATCAGCCCGCTGCTCTCGGCAATACCGATCCCGAGCATGGCTACCATCACGATCCCCAGCGGGGCAAAGCTCGTAAAGTTGACCACCATGTCGGTGAGGATGCGGTGGATCCCATCCCTTGAAAGCAGGTTGACCGGTTCGATCAGCTGGCCGGTCCCGGGATGCATCGCGGTCCAGTCCACCGCCACCGCTATGGCAGAACAGATCAGGATGATCAGGGCCATCAATCCGAACAGTGTAGCCGGATGCGGGAGGGCATTCCCCACCTTTTCCACGCCGTTCAGAAATTTATCGAAGAGTTTTCCCCGGAAGGCCCTGAACCTGTTTACTGCCATAGAGAATGATATTGACCGCTAAAATAAGGGTTTTTTCGGGTCCTCCCTTAATTTGTTATTTCAGTCCTGGTAATCGGGCCCGTTTACAGGTCTTTGCTCCGGCTGGTATTTATTTGCCCTCCAGGTAGTTGCGAAGGTATTCAAAATCCGCCATCAGCTCTCCTTCCCTGACCATGGTGGCTCTCCGGATGATCCCCTCCCGGTCGCCTTCCACCAGGGAAGGTACCACTTTTTCCAGCAGCATCTTCCCGAAATCCTCCGAGGCATCCCGGGGCAGTTCACCCGGCAGGTTATCCACGGCCATAACGGTAATGCTCCGCAGGTCGAAGGGAGGTGTTTCCGATTCTGTCCAGGGGTCATAGCCGTAGAACGGATTGGCAATGGTCGAGGCCCGGATGGTGGATGGGATGGGGCCATTGATATCACAGCTCACATCGGCGATCACACGGATGTGGAAATCAGGTTCCCGCATGTCTGTCGTTGTCATGAAGACGGGAGATCCCGGATCCCAGTAGTGGCAGGCAATAAACAGGTCCGTGACCTTGGTGTAGGGTTTGAAGATGGACTCATACGCCCCGGGGTGCCGGAAAAAATGATCCAGCGTGACGGCTTCCCTGTCCTTCCTGCGGACATAATCCCAGGGATCGATCCGGCAAACCACCGCTTCCTCGAATGACTCATGGAGGAATGCCTCCGGTAATACTTCTTTCAGGTCCAGGCACCCCAGGGTCTCCATGGCGCCGCCCGCCACCCGGCCGCCACCCGTGACCAGGATCTTGATCGGCTGTAGGGTCAGTTTCCCCAGTTCCGCTTTCATCTCGTCAAAATCCCTGCATTCATGAGCAGGCCTGAGCAGGTATTGCCGGTAGCGTTCCCCGTAAGCCCTGAGCCCGTTGTACGCCCCGACGATCCCGGCCCAGCGGCCAAAGGCCACCAGCCGGATATGCAGATGGTCGGTCAGGTATTCATAATCCACCAGGGTAATTTTCCGGACTGCAATTTCCTGCAGCATTGCCCGGTTATGGGGTTGCTCCTTCCCCGTATGGGAGAAGAAAAAATAGGTCTTGCCCGGGATCAGCTGACCGGTCTCCACCTCCTTCACGCCGAACAGCACATCGCAGTCAGACATGCCGGTCCGGACCTCCACACCGGCATCTTCATAGGCCTTGTCGGTAAAGCACCTGACGGGGCTGGACTGCACCACGAAATCATGATCCGGATAGGTATTTTTGAGCTCTGCCAGCTGTTCCGGAGCAAAGGGTACCCGCCTGTCAGGGGGGGACTTGGTTTCCGCAATAACGCCAATCCTCATGTCACAAAGATAACCAGGGTGAGGTACTTATTTGAACCCCACCTGGGGTGAATTGTAATAACCCATGGATGCATCCGCCACGGCCATTCGGTAAAGGTGGTTCTGCATCAGGCATACCTTACGGTTGGTGGCCGGGATATTGGTGGAATAGATGCGGAGCTCTCCCGGCAGGCTGGTCACGATCTCTTCGCGCCAGTCCCCTATGATATCGGCCACGATCAAAAGCTTCCCCTCGATCTCCATCACCTCCTCACCGCCGAATTCTATCACGCGGCGGCCGTGGCAGATCTCTTTCTGCTCATCGGCATCCCACCATACGGCCCTGGGCGAGTTCCCCCACAGGTTCTGGTCCGAAAGCCTCTGCCCATCCGCCGTATACAAAAAGAACTTATCCCCGCCCTTGGCCTCGCCGGCATAACATTCAATGCCCGGGTATTCATCCGTCAAATCCCCGATCATGCCCTGTCCGTGAACATGGTAGGTGCTCCCCTCGTAGCCCCAGATGATCTCCCCTGACCCAGCGTCCACCACGCAGACCCCGTTTTTGGGGGATCTTGATTCTATGCCATAGAAGATCTCATAGCCAGGGCGGTCCGGGAGGATGTCCGCGATATAACCCCCGTCATTGTGTCCGAGCCCGGTATACCACATCGGCTTCCCGTCATCGTCCAGGGCAGCTGTGCCGATCACCAGTTCATCCTTCCCGTCAAGGTCAATATCTCCGGTCATCAGTGCATGCCCCCCCTGTCCTTTGTACTTTTCATATTCCCCGCTGCTCTCCCATTGCCAGATAGATTTAAGCTCCCTGTCCAGGGCCTGGGTTCTGATGATTGTATAGGTACCCCGCTGCATGATCAGGGAAGGATGTATCCCGTCAAGGTAAGCCACGCTCAGGAAATTCCGGCTCCAGCGATTGTAGGAATCGTACCCTTCCCTTGAGATCCAGTCCTGCTTTTTGAGCAATGCACCGCTCATACCGTCGAGCTTGACAAGGTATTCGGGTCCCCTGAGCACATGCCCGTCCAGCTCCCGCGGGTCACCCTCGCCCGCCTTGGCATAGACCTCCGCCTTCCCGTCCCGGTCCACATCAAAAACCATGTAGGGCGAATACCAGGTACCCGTTTCGATGGACCATCCCATGTCGTGGCGCCAGAGGAATTCCCCTTTCGAGGAGTAGGCATCCAGTTTATAGGGTTCGGGACTGCGTGACCAGTATCCCGGCTGGTAATACGGATCGACATTGTAATCAGGGTGCTGGAGGACAAAATCATAGGCCCCGTCCCCGTCAAGATCCCCTATCCCGACCCTTTTCAGTGTCACCTCATCCTTTAGTTTGATGGAAAACCAGGGCTGGTTGCCGGCAAGGGCGAAGACATAGGCCTCCCCGCGTGTTTCTGTTTCGTAACCACGTTTGATGGCGGTTATGCTGTAATTGTATCCATGGCCGGGAATGATAGTGCTGTCAATGTAATTGGTGGATCTGGTCACCGGGGCGGTGTTTACCACTTCGTAACCGCCATAGCCGATATCCTGGCGGTACACGTTGAAAGCCACATTTTCGGGGTCATCCAGGAGCAAACGCCAGCCCACATAGATGGTGTTTTCATCGATGGTCATCGCCACCACCCCGCGGTCGATCTTTTCCGCCTGCTGGGCCATGGCAAAGATGGAAAACAAAATCGGCAGGGATAAAGTCAGGGTCCGTTTCATGGGTGTTTCAGGTTTGATGATTCAATCCCTTAATTTACTCAATTTTCTTTTGGCCGGAGAACATCCCGGGTGATTTTGATCCTTACCCGGAAATTCCTGTCCCGGACGGCACATCACGCTCCGGTATGCAGCTTAGAATCAGTCTGAATAAGTCCAAAACCATCATTTTTTTTGAGGGTCTCAGGTGAATCATATAAATTAGTATCACGATTTTAAAAAATGTGTTACCCGTGAAAAAACACAGCCTTATCGCAGTCCTGATGGTACTGCCTTATACATCCCTGCTTGCGCAGTCCCTCACCACTGATACCATCGAAATCAGGGAAGTAGTGGTGACCGGCACGAAAGTGGAGGTGGCCAGACAGAACATCCCCCTGACCGTGTCGCTGGTCCCCCGCGAAACCCTCGAACAGACCACTGAATCGGCCCTGTTGCCGGTACTCTCAGAGGAGATCCCCGGACTCTTTGTGACCGAACGCGGCATTACCGGCTTCGGCGTGGCCGGGGGGGCGGCGGGACAGCTGAACATGCGCGGACTCGGGGGCAATCCAACCACGCAGGTACTGATCCTGCTGGACGGGCACCCGCAGTTCATGGGACTCATGGGGCACCACCTGCCCGATGCCTATGTAAGCTCAGATGCCGAACGGGTGGAGGTCATCCGCGGACCCGCATCCTTCCTGTACGGTTCAAATGCCTTCGGGGGCGTGATCAACATCATCACCAGAAAGCAGCGACAGGACGGACTCGAGGCCAATGCCCGCCTGCAATATGGTTCTTTCAACACCCAGAAGTACATGGGAAGCGTTGGCTACAAAAAGAACAAATTCAATGTATTCGCCTCGTTCAACCACGACCGGACCGACGGGCACCGCGACACCTCGGACTTCAAGATCACCAACGGTTACGTGAAGGCCGGCTACCGGTTCAATGCCCGTTTCAACCTATTTGCAGATTTCAATCTGGCCGGCTATGAGACGGCCGATCCGGGCATGGTTGGCGGTCCCCCAGGAGACCGCATAAATATCCTGCGGGGCAAAACCTCATTATCCCTTGAAAACAAAACGGAAAGGCTGGAAGGTGCCGTCAAGCTGTACTATAATTTCGGGGACCATGATATCTCCGACGGATGGCACTCGGTAGACCAGATGATGGGGGCCATGGTCTACCAGGGGATGAAACTGCTTCCGGGCAATACGCTGACCCTGGGACTCGATTACATGTATTATGGCGGGAAGGGAAGTCCCATTACCACTGTCCTGCGCGATGAGGAAGGCAACGTCATCATGCCCCCCACCTTCGAGCTCTCCCCGGTGAACGATACATGGATCGACATGAACAATACCGGTCTGTATGCCACCGTTCAGCAGAATCTCTGGCAGCAGCTGACACTGAACGGGGGACTCCGCTACGAGATGAATGCAACCTACGGGAACGAGTGGATCCCCCATGTGGGACTGTCCTTGAATCCGGGTACGAAAACCAACCTGAAAGCATCCGTTTCCAAGGGTTACCGTGCCCCATCCATCCGGGAGCTGTACCTTTTTCCCCCGGCCAACGACAACCTGGTACCTGAACGCATGGTCAATTACGAGCTTGGCTGGACACAATACTGGATCAGGGGCAAAATGAAAACGGAGCTGACCACCTTTATAAGCGACGGCCAGAACCTGATCGTCATGGTCCCACCGGTGGCCCCGCCCCCTCCGCAATATAAAAACAGCGGGGAATTCAACAACAAGGGAATTGAATTCCTGCTGAATTACCAGCCGCTGGAGCAGTTGCGCCTGCATGCCAACTATACCTTCATCCACATGGAGCATCCGCTGCCCGCCACCCCTGCCCACAACCTGTTCCTCTCGGCCGCTTACCACCTTGAAAAATGGCAATTCCGCCTCAAACTGCAGGGTATTTTTGACCTGTACAACGATACCGGACAGGGCGCAGAAGTGGTCGAGAAAAATTACCAGCTGCTGGGAGCCAGGATCGCTTACCAGGCCACCCGATTCATGAATGTCTACCTGGCGGGTAACAACCTTCTTGACCAGGCATACCAGATCAATTATGGCTACCCGATGCCGGGCATTAACTTCATGGGCGGAGTCAGCCTGAAACTCACAACCTATAAATAATAACACAGCCATGAGAAGCATCCTGGTCTTCCTTTTCACGCTGCTGTTCCTGCAACCGGCAGCGTCCCACTACAAGGCACGCTACCATGTGATTGTCGATGCCGACGGGGGCATCGATGACTTCCGTGCCATCTGCATGATGCTTGCCTCTCCCGAGATCGAGATCATCGCCATCACGGCTGTCGACGGCTTCCTTTCCCCTGACGAGACTGCCCGCCGGATAAGCGAATTCCTGGCTGGATTCGGACATGAGGGCATCCCGGTGGGAATAGATGCAGGCCAGTTGATGCCGGAAGCCCTGGAACTGGAGGAAATGCCGGTGGACATCATCGCCCTGGGGCCCCTGACCAACCTGGCCGTGCTGCTTGGCAGGGAGGCGGGATCTTCCTCCCTGGTAAGGAAGGTTTACTGGCATAACGATGCAGCGGATAAAAAGGATTTCAATTACTCCCATGATCCGCGATCCGCCAGGACGGTACTGAAATCCACACTGGACATGGACCGGGTATCTACGGGAGAAATCTTGATCAGCCTTGAGGATCATTTCCCCGCAGGCCTGGATTCACTGACCACCCGGTATGCCGCCGCGATAAGGGACCTGTACATAAAGCCTCCGCCTGTCATGAAGGGGCACCCGGCGATGACAACAATGGGTGCAGACTGCGTCCCCCTGTACCTGCTTAACGATGAGCACTTCCAGGTGGAGGTCACCGGAGCAGCACCCCTGCACCAAAAGGTAACAGCCACCAACGTAGCCGGCATGGTCCCACGCCTGCTGGAAGTGCTGGACAGCGACCGGGAGGACAAAAGTATCATTTTCAGCAGTTTTCCGACTGACCCCGGTATGTTTGAGGAGGATGTTGCCACCATCGCCCGGGAGATCATTGAAAGGCATGGGCTGAAAGAGTGGAAGATCGTTGTGCTGACCAATGAATTCCACGAACACCTGGGCATCTATTCCATCCTCGGGGCCAAAATGGGCCTCCGCGCCAGGGAATATTTTAACGTGGGCATCGATGAACTGAAGATCGAGTCCTTTGCCGGCAGCCAGCCCCCGGTCAGCTGCATGAACGACGGACTCCAGGTCAGTACCGGCGGCACGCTGGGACACGGGACCATCACCCTGGGAGAAGGAGAGGTTTTCCCAAAAGCCCGCTTTGCCTTTAAGAACCGGATCATCGAGCTGAACATACGGGAGGATATCCGCCAGCAGATCAAAAAAGATGTCGGATACGGGGTGAAAACATACGGGCTGGATGCAACGGAATACTGGGATTACATCAGGGAACTGGCCCTGGGATACTGGCTCAGGCTGAGCCGATTTGAGATCTTCAATATTACGGAAGTGTCTGGCACCTAATTCTCAATCCCCCTTTGTTTATGTAAAAATCCTTTCTGGTTATGTCTTACGTATTGTCTCAGTGACATTCTTCCGATTGAACCATGACAGGACCTATCGGGTTTTTAATATCAACAGGAGCCTTCCCTTTGGAAGGCTCCTGCGATAATCTTAAAAGTCTCTCAGATCACTCAATCATTATCTTCCCTACAGCTACATTTCCCTTGTCTGAGTGTAACTGTATGAAATACATACCGCTCCTGAACCGGTTGGTATGGATGGTAACGGAGTTTTCACCGTGTGTCGTCATTTCCATCACCCGCTGACCGCTCAGGTTATACATCTCGATCTTCCGCACATGATCGATCTCTGCAATGGTAAACCTGTCGCTTGCGGGATTTGGATAGATCAATACAGCTGACATGCGGGGATCACCATGCTCCTCAACAGAAGTGTAAAGACCGGCGTCAACATTGTCGAAGGCCACCATGTCATTGGATGAACCGATACCGATCTGTCCGGGTCCCAGCAGCATATCCTTGGCTCCCTGCGGAACCTCTTCCCATCTGTCGAACTTCCAAGTGGTTCCTGCCTCATAGATCTGGGCCACTGTAAGTGTATCAATATCGATTGCCCAGTATTCTTCTCCGTTTACCTTCATCGTGAAAATGGTACCTTCACGCTCCAGCCTGATCAAGTTCCAATCATTGAAACTGTTGTCATCCTCATAGGGAATACATCTCTCCGGTGGTATCTCTTCGATCGGGTCACCCGGGTCGTCCTTTTTGGTAAGACCGTATTCCTGGCCGTCATAGGTAAACCGGATTCCTGAGATACCGAATGCATATACTTGTCCGCTGGGATCACCTGTGACCCCGGATCCGCAATGATTGAAGTACATCGCGGTTGCCCAGTTCTGCATATCCTGGTAGCAGAAGAACAAGCCGGCATCCTCGAACAAAGATTGGTTCTCGGTTGCGTTTGCCCCCTTGAACAACTTCACATCGGCCTCAACGAACCAGTCATCATCATATATCCTGTCATTCAGGATGCTCATGCGGTTCCCGCCATATGTCTTGATTAAATTAATCGAGTACCTCATATCGCCATCTATTTCGGTAACGGCCCAGAGCCATGGATCAACTTCGGTGTAATTGGCCGCGTCACCCAGGAATTCAATATCACTGAATACGCCGGTCACGGGAAGGAATCCCATATCAATATTATCGAAGTAGACCTTATCGTTGGACGAACCAACACCGATCTGTCCGGTTCCAAGCAGCATCTGCTTGGCTCCCTGTGGAACCTCGGCCCATTTGTTAAACTGCCAGCTGGCATATCCGTCTCCACCATAGATCTGGGCCACCGTCAGGGTATCCACATCCAGGGCCCAGTATTCTTCTCCATTGACCAGCATTGTCAGGATGGTACCGTTGCGCTCCAGCCGGATCGTATTCCAGTCGTTGAAACTGTTGTCATCCACAAAAGGAATGCACCTTTCCGGTGGGATTTCCTCGATGGGATCACCCGGGTCATCGGTTTTATCCAGGCGGTAGGACTGTCCCTCATAGACGAACCGTATACCTGAAATACCAAATGCATCGCCCTGTCCCTGCGGATCACCTTCCACACCTATTCCCGGATGATTGAAAAACATGGCCTGGGCATAGTTATTTTCATCCACATAGGAGAAGAACAGCACAGCATCCTCGAACAGGGACTGATCAGGTGCTCCGGTTGCCCGCTTGAACAACTTGGCTTCTGCTTCAATGTACCACCTATTGTGCCAATACCCAAATACCGTGTCATTCAGGATGCTCATGCGATTCCCGCCGGATTCCTTGGGTTCCGTGATTCCATACCGGGTGTCACCATCCTCCTCGATCACGCCCCACAGCCACGGGTTGACCTCCGTATAGTTGCCGGCATCACCCAGGAACTCGATATCGCTGAATACGCCTTCCACGCTTACCCATCCGGCTTTCACGTTATCAAAATATACCCGGTCATTGGATGATCCTATGCCCACCTGTCCCCCCGTAAAGACCAGGTCCATGACGGCAGCTGGGATGGTATCTATCGTATCCAGCACGTTGCCGGTATAATATTCAATCATGGTGACCGTATCCAGGCCGATGGCATGGTATACTTCGCCATTGACCAGCATGCTCAGGACTGAATCCTTCAGCATGACCCTGACATTGTTCCAGTCATAGAAACTGGTATCTCCTTCGAAGGGGATACAGGTTTCAGCAGGTATCTCTTCCACCGGATCGCCGGGATCATCGGAATGGATGAATCCATATCCCTGACCATCCACCATGAACATGAATCCGGACAGGCCCAGTGCATCTCCCTGTCCGATGGGGTTGTCCTTGGCCGGCCCATGCGTGTTGAAGAACTGGGCCCGGGCATAATTGCTGGCATCCTGCCAGGCAAAGAACAGCCTGCCGTCTTCCCACCAGGGCGAATCGGCCACGCCGGACGGCCGCTTCTGCAGTTTCATATCGGCTTCCACATAATAGTCGTGGCCTCCAAACATCTTTTCCTGCGCTATCGTTGTCCTGTTTCCTCCCGCGGGCTTGTCCTGAATGATGCCATAGACCGGGTTGCCTTCATCGCTGAATACATCCCAGAGCCAGGCTTCAGCTTCATCATAATTGGCCGCATCACCGAAGTGTGGCACATTGCTGAACTCGGCCGATGGTATGGTATCTATGGTATCCAGCACATTGCCTGTATAATACTCAATCAAGGTGACCGTGTCCAGGCCGATGGCATGGTATACTTCACCATTGACCAGCATGCTCAGCACGGAATCCTCTAGCGTCACCATGACCTCGTTCCAGTCATAGAAGCTGGTATCGCTCTCATAGGGGATACATGTCTCGGGCGGGATCTCTTCCACCGGATCGCCCGGGTCATCGGAATGGATGTATCCGTATCCCTTTCCGTTGACCACAAAGTAGAATCCGGATAAACCAAGCGCATCTCCCTGTCCGATCGGGTTTTCCTTGGCGGGACCGTTTGTATTGAAGAACATGGCATAGGCATAATTGGTATCATTCTGCCAGGCAAAGAACAACCTTCCATCTTCCCACCAAGGGTTATCTTCGACAGCCGAAGGCCTTTTCTGCAGCTTCATATCCGCCGATACATAGAAATTACCATGGGCTCCATAGGTTCTTTCATTCAAAATGCTGGTACGGTTTCCACCGACCGGTTTATCATAAACGATGCCATAGACCACTTCCATATCCACGCTGTCTGTGAATACTTCCCAGAGCGAGTCGACCGCTTCGGTGTAATTGTTGGCATTTCCCAGGAATTCTACATCACTGAAGATACTGTCTGGTTCCTGTGCAAAGAGGAAAATTCCCTGTACAAGGAATAGAAATGAAATGCAAAGTCGAATAAATTTTTTCATAGTCAATTTGTTTTGGTTAAACATTTGGTTCAGTGATCAATATATAGTACCATTGAATTTATTTCCTGCCATTACCATCATATGTAATTAGCATCATCAGGATCCAGCTTGAAATACTCTGAGGCCAGATCGGTGTGGATAATCTGTGATGTTGTAATGAAAAAAAGTGAAAAGAAAGTTATTGAAACTGCCAGGTGCTATGCTCGGGGAAATTTCAAAGACTGGAATATCTTTCACAAAATTATCCCAATCTAATCAGAATGTCAAGCTGCTGAATGCTTGAACTTACCCCAGATTTTATCCAATTGAAGCTCCTCGCAGCAAGCTGCGAGGAATCTTCGATCCTTTATTATAATTTCTTTTGCGCTCGCTTACCCCGCAGCAAGCTACGGGGAATGCGCTCACAGGATTCAAAGTTGAAATGCCTTGGCGAAAACAGAATATCTTTTGTAATGTGCAGTTCCGACCGGCTTCCTTTCATACCCAATCCTTTTTCATTATTTCAGGAAGTCACACATTTGTGAGCTTTTCGCTTAATATGGGTTCTCCTTTATATTTATCGGTCTGATTATCTGACGATTATAAAATACTATTAAGTCACAGTACCTGGTAAAAGTCACCATCCTGTGACTTATTGTTTTTCGGGAAAAAGGATACTGCTTCCAACTGTATGTCATTAATTCGAATCTTGGAAAAGATTCCTTTTTTTATCACATGTCACATACGAAATGCCTGGATCATAGGCATAGCCTACATCTTAGATAAAACACCGAGAAATATCAGGGTATGTCCCAGCTGAATGCATTTCAAGAAAAAGGATTCGAAAAATCTGGATGCAATCAGGCGAGCCTAAACCAATATCTTGAGTACTGCGGTTTCATTTGAATTCCGACACTCACAGTAAAACGACACAGTCTCGTAATCAACTCAATACGGTTTAAGTTTGTAAATCGGCCATGATTTTGATCATGCCGGGACTGGCCCAAACGGAAGTTTAAAATGCGTGTTTGGCTGGAAATCGCGGTTACTATACTGCATGAAAGCTTAAATTATGATGGGCGATGGACAGAAGTGCCTGAATGGGAACACCATAAGGGCATTCCTGTTCACAGTACCCCTCGCATGATGAGCATAGATCTGCCTTCTTGCCTGGCAGGCTGTAATACTTCTCCATGGAAGATTTCTCCAGGCCCTGCGCCATGAAATAATGATTGTACCGCATGATGGTATTGACCGGAACTGCATGCGGACATTTACTCTCGCATATCCCGCAAGCATGGCGGCAATACAGGTGGCTACAGGTTGCTTTCAGCGAATTGATGAGGGAGTTACTTCTGGCCGATAACCGCTTGCCTGATAGTCCGACATAATTTTGAATATCACTGAAGCTTTTGAATGAGATGAGGACTGAATGTACTGCGGGATCATTTAAAACAAATCCAATGGCCGCTTCTCTTTTTGCATCTTCATCAAATATTTGCTGCTCCTCCAGAAAAGATCCGGCTTTTGTTTGATTGTCGATAATCTTATTATAGGGCTTTGCAAGCCATTCCGGCATTGAATCCCTGTCATAATTCTCAGCCATTTCAAGAACCTGCAAAAATTGTCCGCCAAAAGGATCGGTCTTCATGAGTGTGGCACCTATATTCTTCGTGGCACAGGCCCTGAGTAACTCCTGACCGATGTCCTTCTGAAGATAGTTATAGACGAACAGCACCAGGTCAAAACGACCGTCCTCGACAGCCGCCCTGATCACCCGGCTCATGCTGTCCTTCGTTTCACCGGTCCAGTTGGCCCCGTGGCTGGATACCCCACAGTATTTCACCCTGCCTTCGCTCTTCAGTTGCTCAATGGCCCGGTGGAAAGAGGCATTCGAGATTTCATCGACAGAGCTGGCATTCCAGAGCATGAGCCCGTCGAGGTAATCCGTATCCAGCCTATCTAGTGATTTGTGCACTTTGGATACAATATCCTCCACGGTATCCTTCTCGGAAACACCGATCTTGATGTTCACGAAAATGGTTTTCCGGTCAAAGTTTTTAAGAACCCTCCCTACCATCTTTTCATTATTCCCCTTGCGATAATAGTCAGCTGTATCAATAAAATTCACCCCTGCATCAAGAATGGCTTTCAGCACATTATCATGGGTTATATTGATCGGACCGCATCCGATATCAGATACTTTGAACCCTGTGCGGCCGAGTGTCCGGTATTCTTTGATCCTTGGTTCTTCATCCCGGCCTGAATGATCATCAATATCAGAACGCTTATTTCGTATGAAGGAGGCTCCTGCACCTGCACCCAATATCCCGGTGGAGGCCTTGGCAATGAAATGTCTTCGGTTGATCCTGGTTGGTTTCATTTGTTTGATTTTTATTCATACCGTAATGTATCCGCCGGGTTTCTGGTTGCCGCACGCCAGCTTTGCCAGCTAACTGTTAAAATAGCTATGATCATGGCTGTTAATCCGGCAAGTGCGAATATCCACCAGCTCAGTTCTGTTTTGTAGGCAAAATTCCGGAGCCATTTATTCATGGCAAACCAGGCAACGGGACAGGCAATGATAAAGGCTACAGCCACCCAGATGGCAAAGTTTTTATTCAATAAAACCATCACCTGGGAGATCCCGGCTCCATTTGCCTTTCTAATACCTATTTCCCTCGTACGCCGGGTAATTGAATAGACCGATAAACCTGATAAACCAAGACAGGCAATAATGATAGCCAGCAGAGAACTGGCCAGGAATAATCCGCAGAAGCGTTGCTCTGCCCGGTATTGTTCATTATAAAAATCGTCAAGGAAAAAGTAGTGGAAAGGATTGCCGGGGTAATGTGAGATCCATATTCTCTCCAGCTCAGAAATAAGCTTTCGTATATCTGTCATTTCGGCTTTAATAGTATAAAATATATTTGCCGGTTGATTGAGAAATCCGATCGGACGTGGCAATTCTTTCAATGATTGCTGATTGAAATCATTGACAATTCCTTTTACTGTGACCACGTGATTGCCTCCTCTCAGAATATCCCCAACGGTGCTCACTGCATCTTCAAAACCAAAATAAGGAAGTGCTGATTCATTTATAATAATGTTATTTGATTCTTCCCTTATGGCTGCACCAAAATTATTCCCTGCAATGAAAGTTAAGCCATATGTTTCAAAGAATTGATTATCAGCATAATACATTTCAATCTTTTTTTCTGTATTACGTCCTTCCACAGGGATTCCGAAGACACGTGAGTACTTGATTTCTGTACCGGGAACACTTGATGAGGATGTGATATTGGTGACCATAGACAAAGATCTGATTTCATTTTTGAACGATTCAAGGCTGTTCATATATGATTCATATGAATCTGCCCTGAGTATCCGTGGCCCATCCAGAACTATTAACCCTTCAGGATTAAATCCCAGTTCATGATGGCGCATAAAATTAACCTGGCGATAAATGGTGATCGTTCCGATAATCAGTATTACAGAAATAGCGAACTGGAAAACCACGAGATAATTCTTAAGCCGGATTATCCATCCTGATCCGGTTGGGATTTTCCCTTTTAGAACAAGACTGGGAGCAAACTGTGAAATGTATATTGCAGAAAGGAATCCGGTGAGTAATGTACCTGATACCAGCAGCATAAAAAAGAGAAGTATAATGGTTAAATAATCAATCTGAAGCGGACTTTGCATGACCTGTTTAAAGAACGGAAGTAAAAGAAAGACAACGGAAAAGCTAACTGTCAGTGCAATCAGGTTCAACAATACTGACTCTGTTAAAAACTGTAGAATCAGATCTTTCCTTAATGCTCCAGATACTTTGCGGATACCCACTTCATGAGCTCTTTCAACTGATCGTGATGTGGCAAGATTGAGGTAATTGATAAATGCAATCAGCAATACAAGGAAAGCAATGATCCCCAGTGAATAAACATTCCGATAACTGCCGTTGACTTCTAATTCGTTACTTACAGATGAATGTAAATGAATATCAGTAAGCTTAACCAGTTTATATTCAAGCAGAAAAAAGGCTTCCTTCATAAATTCCCCTATAAAGGCTTCGGGTATCTGTGGCAGCTTTGCCTGCAATGCTTCCACATCTGCACCCGGGGCAAGGAGGATGTAAGAATAAACCCTTTCGCTAACCCACGAATCATCCCAATATCTGGAGCCCTGTATCAGGTTATCGTATGAGAGCAGGATATCGAACTTAAAGTGAGAATGCTGGGGAATGGATTTGACAATTCCTGTTACCTCATAATCAATGGCACCATCAATTGTAATTAATTTTCCCATTGGATTTTCATCGCCGAAATATTTCCGGGCGGTTTCCTCTGTAATAACGGCATGATCTAAAGCCAGAAGGTTGGAGTCCGCTTTCCCCATTACCAGAGGAAATGAAAAGAGATTAAAAAAAGATGATTGTGTATATAGGATGTTTCTTTCTTTAAAGGTTTCATCCCCATGCTTTACAAGGCTTTCCGTATGATAAAACCTCGTATAATCCAGAACCTCAGGAAAAGCGTTCTTTATTTCTCTTCCTACACCGTGTGATCCTGATGCAGAATGCTGTTCAAGAACACCTTCCTCATACAGTAAATAATCAACCCTGTAAATGTCATTGGCATGCTTGTGAAACTTATCGTATGAAATTTCAGTTTTTATCCATAATACTATGAGTGTAAACGCGGTAATCCCAATAATTAATCCTAAAAGATTAATAATGAAATATCCCTTGTTTAACATCAGATCCCGGATGGTTAGTTTAAGATAGTTCCTGAACATCACGTTTCTTTGTTGGATAGTAAACTGGTGATTCTGCGTATTTGAGTTATTGGGAATATGAAAGTTGGGAATGTAACAGCCTGTGCTATGCAGTGGAACTCCGCGAATGTGGAAACGCTTAATACAAGTTATGAAAAAATTCTAAAAATCAATGGTTTAATCTTCTAATTTGCAATGAATTGGATCATTTAACAGGCACCGGCATTGTCTGATGCCGAAAGTATCCGCTGATCCTCATATCAATGTTTCTTGTACCATAGGTATTAGGGTATGGAAATAATTATTAAAGGTTGGGATTAAACTGCATATAATATTGGACTATATACTGTATTATATGAAAATAATCAATACGATAAAAGATTATGATACTAATTCTTTTCTTATTATAAAATCCAAAAATTTGGTGAGGTTCACCGAAAAAGAAGCACAGAGACCGAAGCTTTCTATGTTTTAATGGGTGTAAAGGAAGACAAGACCCGGGAGGTCCTTGGCATATTTAATCCTCCCAGGGAGAATGCAACGGCCTGGGGAGAGATGTTCCTTGCCCTTCAGGACCAGTGAGTTATAAAAACAGGAAGGTTGGTAGCAGACGGGATAAAAACATTGGAAAATGCATTTGCCAGAGCCTTTCCGGGGACTCTTCTGCAGAAGT
>Ga0111175_1148_pt1 | contig 18457 bp, 14 predicted proteins | sample DeeMarSWOR324_28_FD_80228 | JGI IMG/M metagenome (GOLD analysis project Ga0111175, IMG submission 80228) | Bacteroides sp. SM23_62
ATGCGCGCTTCTGAGATTACCATACCGGCATTACTTAAAAAAGCCGGTTACCAGACCTGTCTGTCTGGTAAATGGCATTGCAACAGCAAATTCAATAATCCTGAGCAACCTCAGCCTTCAGATTTTGGATTTGACTGGTGGTTTGCCACCCAGAACAATGCCCATCCAAACCATGAAAACCCTGTTAACTTTGTGCGGAACGGTGATCCGGTCGGTCCCATGCAGGGCTTCAGCTGCCAGCTGGTGGTTGAGGAAGCCATCTCATGGCTGGACCAGGCAGATAAGGAAAACCCCTTTTATCTGCAGGTTTGCTTTCATGAGCCCCATGAAAGAGTGGCATCGCCACCGGAAATTGTAAGGAAATATGAGCCGGTTTCAAAAAACCATGATCAGGCCCAGTATTTTGCCAATGTGGCAAACATGGACAGTGCTGTAGGGGTCCTGGTGGATAAGCTGGCTGCTCTTGGCAAGGATAAAAACACCCTGGTTATTTTTACCTCGGACAATGGCCCGGAAACGCTCAACAGGTATCCAACAGCTAACCGGTCATACGGTTCACCAGGCGTATTGAAAGGGATGAAACTATGGACCCACGAGGCCGGTTTCAGGGTACCGGGGATTATTTACTGGCCGGGAAGGGTGGATGAAGGTGTTGTTTCAGATATCCCGGTTTCTTCTCTGGATTTTCTGCCTACCTTTTGTTCATTGTCCGGAGTGGATGTGACAGACCTGGACCTGGACGGCACCGATATTTCAGCCATTTTTGATAAAGGGGAAGTGAACCGGACCAAACCATTGCTCTGGTGTTACTATAATGCCCTGAATGACCATTATGTGGCGATGAGGGACAGGGAATGGAAAATCATGGCGAAACTGAAAATCGAAGGGAATGTATTGCCTTCCCTCAGTAATGTACATGAGGGTAATGAAAAACTGGTAAAAAGTGCTCTCCTGGAAGACCACGTTTTATACCGGCTGTCAGAAGATCTCTCTGAAATGAAGGAAGTCTCGGCAGATTATCCCGATGTGTTTACAAGCATGAAGGAACGCCTTCAAAAACAGTATACAGAATTATTGGATCATTCACATACCTGGAGCAGGGAGGCAGCAGCACAATAAATTCAATATTTTAAAAAACAATAACATCAATATTATGAGCCCAAAAACATTGAGTAACTTTTCTGTACTCCTGATTTGTATTGTTCTGTTCGCATCTGCAGTAACGGCTAAAACCAAAGAAACAGGTGAAATAATAAGCGTTTCACTCCAGAAAAGGATTCCTTCTGAATTGGATGAAGGGGCATTTATCATTGTCAATGAGATCCAGGAATGGAAAGCCGGTGAAACAGCCATTATCATATGTGATATGTGGGATAAGCACTGGTGCAAGGGAGCCACAAAAAGAGTTACCGAAATGGCTCCGTTTATGAATGATGTAATTTCAATGGCCAGGGAAAAGGGAGTCCAGATCGTGCATGCACCAAGCGATTGCATGGAATACTACAAGGACCACCCGGCAAGAAAACCAGGGAAAAAGTACAAGTTCAAAAGTGTTGAAGCTAAGCTGGGTGAAGGTATGCTTGAATGTGAAAAAGGTGCGGAGTGGCCATTCAAAATTTCAGGCGGCGGATGCGATGATAAACCTCAATGTGAAACCGGAAGTCCCTGGACGAAACAAATTGAAACCATCGAAATATTGGATGGAGACGCCATTACTGATTCCGGAATTGAAGCAGGTAGCCTGTTCATGAAAAAAGGCATCAAGAATGTCATTCTTGTGGGTGTTCATACCAACATGTGTGTCATAGGCCGTTCTTTTGGCTTACGCAACATGGTCCGCCTGGGAATGAATGTGGTTTTAATGCGTGATATGACAGACACGATGTATGATTCTGCTTCCTGGCCATATGTTTCTCATTTTACAGGAAACAGCCTTATGCACGAATACATTGAAAAATATGTTTGTCCAACCATGGTATCCAGTGATTTTACAGCTCATAAACAATTCAGGTTTGAAAATGACACTCGTCCTGTAATTGCATTTGTTACTGCTGAAGGCGAGTACCGGGCCAATCAGAGACTGCCCGAGTTTGCACACGATTTACTGCTCACTAGAGATGTAAACTGTGAATTCGCGCTGGGGAGACCGATCACCGAGGGTGAAGGTCGTCACAACATTGAGAACCTTCAGATTCTAAGGGATGCAGATCTTGCGGTTTTCTTTGTTCGCAGAAGGGCACTTGAGTCTGAAAAACTTGAAATGATTCGGAATTATGTAACCAGCGGGAAACCGGTAATAGGTGTCCGTACTGCAAGCCACTCATTCGCTGCAAGAGGGAATATACCCCGGGTGGAACAAGGCATCGATCCTGCCATGGGGAGGGCGTCATCATTTTTATCTGTCTGGCCTGAATTTGATGAAGAAATTCTGGGAGGGAATTACCAGGGACATTACGGCCAAATAAATGGCGGGTGTGATATATCTGTCGTCCCGGGCATGGAAGAACACCCCCTGCTAAAAGGCGTTGATCCGGAGGGTTTTATCAGCCCAGGCACGCTATACAAAAACAAGCCTCTTCGATCTGAGAGAGCACAGGTGCTCCTGACAGGGAACATTCCCGGCCAGCCGTCAGAACCTGTATGCTGGTTGAATCGGAACAAATATGGGATGGCCATATATACTTCATTAGGGCATTGGGACGATTGGGAAATTGAAAGTTTTCAAAATATCATGATAAATTCGGTTGATTATCTACTTGAGATAAAATCCAAATAATAATGAAAAGACGAGATTTTATTGGACGAACCATCATTGGTGCTTCCGGTTTGACACTTGGAACTTCTGGTTTATTTCCGGCATCCAGCATGGGTGCCAATGACAAAATTGTCCTTGCCATTATTGGTTCCGGCAGCAGAGGTACTTCAACAATCATCAACACATGCAAGGTAAATTCGAATGTAGGGATCAAAACAGTTTGTGATGTGAATGATCTGAAAGCGGCCAGGGCCATCGGATTGATCGAGAAAGAACTGGGTTACAGACCTCCGCACGTAAGAAACATGGTTGCCGTTTTTGATGACAAGGATATCGATGCAGTCTGGATATCTACCCCGGAGCACTGGCATGCTTTAGCCACCATCTGGGCCTGCCAGGCAGGAAAAGATGTGTATGTGGAAAAGACCCCTTCACTCAGTATCTGGGAAGGGCGAAAAATGGTTGAAGCTGCTGAAAAATACAAACGGATTGTCCAGATTGGTTTTCAGAACAGGAGCGCTCAATATGGTTCTACAGCGCGCGATTATATAAAAAGCCGCAGGCTTGGAAAGATTGTGCATGTTAAATCATACAATATGCTCGGGGGAGGCAGGTGGGTTGCACAGCCCGATGCGGAGATCCCTGAAGGACTGGATTGGGATGCATGGCTGGGACCTGCACCCTATCGCCCGTACAATCCTGGTGTCCATAGTATGACAGACCGTGGGGGCTGGGGAAATTATTGGGCTTTTAGCGGTGGAACCCTTGCAGATGATGCAAGCCATGTCATGGATCTGGCACGTATGGTGCTGGGCGATCCGGGACACCCAAAATCAGTTTATGGATGGGGTGGAAATCATGCCTGGGGATCGGAAAGAGAGACTCCTGAATTTCAAAGCATCACATACGAGTTTGATGATTTCGCAATGACCTGTGAAAGCGGGAATGCAACAAATTATATGATAAAAACGCCGGGAGAAATCCGTTTCAGCGATTCTCAGTTTCCCGATTGGAAACAAAATGCAACGAGGACAGAAATATATGGTACTGAAGGGATGATGTATCTGGGCCGGCATGGCGGCGGCTGGCAGGTGCTCGGAAATAACGGGGAAGTGCTGGCACAGGAATATGGAATATTCCCGGACAAACGGCACCAGCAAAATTTCATCGATTGTATCAGGTCACGGAAACAACCCAACGGGCATGTTGAGCAGGGACACCTGAGTGCCACACTGGTGCATCTTGGAAATATAGCCCATCGTGTTGGAAACAAACAACTGTTATTTGATGGGAAGAATGAACGTCTTATTGATAATGATGATGCAAATCAATTCATTAAAACGTCTTATCGCGGGAAATATAGAATACCGGAAAAGGTTTAAGCATGCCGGGAAAAACCAGCCCTGAAAACGCCTGCCTGTGTTTCAAATGGGGAGATGTCAATCTTTTTTGTCCATGATCTCCTGGAGTTTATACATTTCATCACGCAGCCTGGCGGCCTCGATAAAATCCAGTTCGCGTGCTGCCTTTTCCATGGCCCGCTTGGTTTTGTCGATGGTTTTTTGAAGGGCACCCTTATCCATATAACGGATCAGGGGATCTGCCGCCAGATCGGTTTCAATCGGTTCAACATAATACTTTTCACCGGTGATCTGTGAAACAGGCCGGCCCATGATCGATTTGGATGCTTTGACGATCTGCTGGGGAGTGATGTTGTTCTCCTCGTTGTATTTCAGTTGTTTCTCCCTTCTCCGGTTGGTTTCATGGATGGTTTTTTGCATGGATACCGTGGTGGTGTCGGCATACATGATCACCTTGCCATTAAGGTTTCTGGCCGCCCGGCCGGCTGTCTGGGTCAGGGATCGCTCACTGCGGAGAAATCCCTCCTTGTCGGCATCCAGTATAGCCACCAGGGACACCTCGGGAAGGTCCAGTCCCTCGCGCAGCAGGTTGATGCCTATCAATACATCAAAGGTCCCTTTTCGAAGTCCGTCCATGATCTCTACCCTTTCGAGGGTATCGATATCCGAATGAATATACCTGCAACGGATATTCAGCCTGGAAAGATAGTTCGTCAGCTCTTCCGCCATCCGTTTGGTCAGGGTGGTAACCAGCACTCTTTCCTCCAGTGCAATCCTTTCATGGATCTCCCCTATAAGGTGGTCGATCTGGTTCAGGCTGGGCCGCACCTCGATTACCGGATCGAGTAATCCGGTCGGGCGGATCAGTTGTTCAACAATCACACCTTCGCACTTATCCAGCTCATAATCACCAGGCGTGGCACTCACATAAATAGTCTGGTGCACCAGCTCTTCGAATTCCTCGAATTTCAGGGGTCTGTTATCAACCGCTGCAGGCAGGCGGAATCCGTATTCCACCAGGTTTTTCTTGCGCGAATGGTCTCCTCCGTACATGGCCCTTACCTGTGGCAGTGTCACGTGGCTTTCATCCACGATGATAAGGTAGTTATCCGGGAAATAATCAAGCAAACAGAAAGGACGGGTACCGGGCGGACGCCCGTCAAAATACCTGGAGTAGTTTTCTATTCCCGGACAATAACCCAGTTCCCTGATCATCTCAAGATCGTAGTTCACCCGCTCGGAGATCCTCCTGGCCTCCAGCTCCTTGCCAATGTCCCTGAAAAAATCAATCTGCTTGAACAGGTCCTGTTCAATCTGTCTCAGGGCTGATTGCATCCTGTATTTGGTCGTGACAAAAATATTGGCCGGGTAGATGATTGCCTGGTCAAGCTTTTCCAGGGTATTCCCGTTGATCGGATCGAAGGTTTCAATCTCCTCGATATCATCGCCCCAGAAAATAATCCGGTAACCCAGGTCAGCATAGGCCAGGTAGATGTCGACATGATCACCCCTAACCCTGAATGTACCTTTTTTGAAATCCACCTCGTTACGTGCGTACATATACTGATGAAACGACGATGACGTCTTTCCGGCCCGACAGGAGTGATGAGGTTGTACTGAGCCTTAATTTCTCAATTTCATCATTGATGGAAAGATCTTTTTCAATATAGGTATCCGTGACAGGAAGATAGGCTTCAGGCTGATAATAATCGTAATAGGATACAAAGTATTCCACAGCATTTTCCGGGAAAAAATGTTTGAATTCACCGTACAGCTGGGCTGCGAGGGTTTTGTTATGGCTCAGCACCAGGGTGGGCTTCTGTACGTCCTGGATGACATTGGCAATGGTAAAGGTTTTCCCTGAACCAGTAACCCCGAGAAGGGTCTGGAAAGGGTCACCATGCCTGATGCCGGCGGCCAGTTCAGCGATGGCCTGCGGCTGGTCACCGGTAGGGGTAAATTCGGATGTGATTTTAAATTCCAATATTAATCTCTGGTGAGGGTTACAAATACGGGTAAATGATCACTGATACCCCCGTAGTATTCCGGTCCGCCGTATGTCCGGTTGGGCACATATTGCTGTGTTTCCTCTTGCAGGTACATCATGAATTCCTCTTTCAATATGCGACCTGATTCGTAGTCGCAACGCAGTCCCGCGGGACTGTTGATGACAGCCCTGCTCACGATGATATGGTCGAGCATGTTCCATTTTCCCTGGTAATTATAGCTGCCCTCCCCATCGATGTTGTGCATATCGTACATGAGGTTGAATAGTTCCCGGTCCCCCGCATTCTTCCTTTTATTATTGGCCAGCAGCATTTCGAAAACACTCCTGTTGGTCGGTTCATCATTAAAATCTCCCATGATGATGATTTTGGCCCCCGCTTCCTTGTTCAGAATGGCATCCACTTCCTTGCGGAGTGCAACGGCACAGAATATCCTTTTGGGCTCGGTTTCTTTCTCGCCTCCATATCTTGAACTCCAGTGGTTTACAAAAAAGTGTAATCGTTCATTCTCCCTGGTTCTGCCCTCAACATACAGGATATCCCTGACGGTTTCTGTCGAGTCGAAGGGGAAGCTGACAGGGATGGCGCGGCTTGAAATTACATGGAAATCCTGCATCCGGTACAGCAGGGCACAGTCTATGCCTCGTAAATCGGGACTTTCATAGTGTACTATGCCATATTCACCCCTTCTCAGTCTTTTGGTCTGTATGAGGTCATCCAGCACCTTTTTGTTTTCCACTTCACTGAGTCCGATGATCTCAGGCAGCTCTTCTTTACCGATGGCCCGGATGACGGCTGAGAGATCATCCAGTTTTTTCTGGTATTTTTCCATATCCCAGGCTTTATCTGAACCAGGTGTAAATTCCTCATCCTGGGTTTCCGGATGATCTTCAAGATCAAACAGGTTTTCCACATTATAAAACGCAATTGTGAATCCGGGGTCGTTTTTCTGGCCGGAAAGCATCAGGGATGCTGTGATAAACAATGAGCACAAGATCATTTTCTTCATGATGGCAAATTTGGATTCCAAGGTAGTAAAAATACAATTGTTCGGTTGAATTATGATCTTTAAGTGTATTTCTACCTAAACTCAAGAACCTTTTTACCGGCGCTTCGTAGTAACAGGATAATAAGTCATTGCAGGGGAATCTTAACGGCCACTCATTGTGCAGAAGAATGAAGCATTGTTAAAAAGGATCGCAAAGCTTGTCAGGCAGAACCAGGACCTGGTGGAACAGCATGACAAGCTCAGCAGGGAGCATGAAAAATTACAGGCAAAGCTTGAGAATTTCAAGCATATCGTGGCCAGGATGAAGGAGAAAGTCGATCTGCCCGATGAAAAGGAGCTGGAAAGGCAACACAGCAAGAAATTCAAAATGGCAACAGTCCTGTTTGCCAACATTCATGGATTCTCCAGGATCTCAGACAGCATGGACTCGGAAAAACTGATGGATGAACTGGATACCGTCCTGTTCAAGTTTGACATGCTGCTGAAGATTAATAACATACATAAGATCAGGACGATAGGGGATTCGTACATGTGTGCAGGCGGGATCCCTGTCAAAAATATCACAAACCCCATTGAGGTTGTGATGGCAGCACTTAAGATGCAGCAGTACCTGGAGAAAGTACGTAAAAGAAGCGGACACGATATCTGGGACCTGAAAATCGGGATCCATACTGGCCCGGTTACTGCTGATATAGCAGGCAGGAAAAAGGTTTCCTATGATATCAAAGGGGATACGGTAAATATTACCAGCCGGATGGAATCATCGGGAGAGGTTGGAAAGATCCTGATCTCGGTGATGACCTATGAACTGGTAAAGGAATTCTTTGTTTGTGAATATTACGGGAAGCTTCCGGTTAAATATAAGGGGGACCTGGAGATGTTTTGTGTAAAGGGACTTAAACCGGAATTTTGCATGGACGGAGATGCCTTCTCAGTCAATGAGAAATTTGATACCAAATTCAAACTTATCCAGTTTACGGATATCCAGGAAATCATTCTTGACAAGCTTGAGAAAGAACTGCCCCGGTACCTGTACTACCATAATGTGAAACACACGGTTGATGTGGTTACAGAGGTCGAGTTGATTGGCTGGGCCGAGGGCTGTACAGATGATGAGGTATTGCTGTTAAAAACGGCGGGACTTTTTCACGATGCGGGACATACCATCAGTTATGACAGGCATGAGGAATTGGGCTGTCAGATGGCAAGGGAATTCTTGCCCAAATACGGTTATTCAGAAGAACAGATCGGGAAGATCTGTGACATTATCATGGCCACCCAGATGCCTCCCAAACCTTTATCCCTGCTGGAGAAGATCATCTGTGATGCAGACCTGGATTACCTCGGCCGAAGTGATATGATCCCGGTTTCCAATACCCTGTACAAGGAACTGAAAGAACAGGACAAAATCGATTCATTCAATGACTGGAACAAACTTCAGGAGAAATTCATTTCCGGGCACCAGTATTTCACGAAAACTGCAAGAAGCCTGCGTGAGGTGAACAAGCAGAAGCAGATTGAGAGGATTAAAAGCCTGATCAACGGGGGAAAATACAAGCCTGAATGAGGGTCGGAGTCTGATCTGTTCAGCTGCGCCATCTGAATGATTTATTATCTACGGCCAGCATCGTTGCAAGGATACCGTCAAGATGGTCATATTCGTGTTGCAGAAGTTCCGCCATATCATCTTCTAATTCCCATACCTGTTCCTGCCAGTATTTATCCCGGAATTTCATTTTAACCGACTTGTGTCTTTTTACCTTGACAAATAATTCAGGAAAGCTCATACAATCATCCCATATCTCAAACATATCATTGCTTTTATCAATGAATTCGGGATTGAAAATGGGATATGGATGGTCCATGTTTATCACGATCATCTTTTTTGGTAATCCTATCTGAGGTGCGGCAATAGCTCTGCCCTGACCATATTTTTCCCGGAAGGCCACGATGCAATCTGCCATCTGCATGATATTCCCATGAAAGCTGTTGATTTCTTCCCTGCTTACCGGTTCAGAAGGTACGTAGAGCCTTGGATCTCCCAGTTTTATTATATTCTCAAGCACACTATCCAAAGATCCTGCAAATTAATTCAGGTATTTTGCCAGCAGTGAGTACAGTTCGACCGCTTCAATGGGTTTTGAAATATAATCATTGCATCCGCAGTCCAGTGCCTGACTCCGGTCGGAAAGCTGTGCATAGGCAGTTTGTGCTATGATGGGCAGATCAGGATAGATTTTCCGGATCTCCCGGGTAGTATCTATACCATTCATTTCAGGCATCCGTATATCCATAAGGACAAGATCAATACCTTCTTCCTTTTTCAATAATTCAATGGCATGAAATCCGCTTTTTGCCCAGCATATTTCAAGATTATGCTTACGGAGGAGGGTTTCAAGGAAGAGATATGAAGATCCATCATCCTCTACGATCAGGATTTTCCTGCCTTTCAGATCCAGGTTATGCGTATTCTCATCACTATCCTTCTCCTCTGTCACCCGGACAGGATCAGGAATAGGTTCTTCGGTATGCATATACTTCAGTGTAAACTGAAAATCAGATCCCTGACCCTCCAGAGATTTTACCAGGAGCTCACTTCCCATTTTCTCCACCAGGTTTTTACAGATGGCCAGTCCCAGGCCAGTCCCGCCAAATTCCCGGGTATGGGAATCATCAATCTGCCTGAATCGTTCAAAAATGAACTTTTGCTTATCAGGCGGTATGCCGATACCTGTATCCCTTACAAATAGCCTGATGTTGTATTCAGGAAGCAGGTCGAAACCAATCTCAATATATCCGTCAGGGGTAAACTTGATGGCATTATGGATAAGGTTGACAAAAACCTGTTTCAACCTTGCAGGATCTGTATATACTGTTATTTGCTGCTCAGGTTCAGGGATTTGAAGCCTGAATTGCAGGTTAGGCCTCGATTTAATCTGGGTGTCTTCCTTGTATTCGTCATAAATCTCCCTCATAAATTCGAATATCTCAAGCGGTTCCATTCTCACAAGCAGGTCACCTGCCTCAATTCTCGATATATCAATGATGTCAGAGATGATCCGCATCAGATCCTTACCTTTGCTGTTGATGATATCTATGTAATAATTGCTTTGCTCTGTTTCGAGATCTTCCTCCTTCAGCAGGGATGAAAATCCCAGGATGGCGTTCATGGGAGTCCGTATCTCATGGGACATATTGGCCAGGAAAGCAGATTTCAACCGGTCGGACTTCTCTGCCTGTTCCTTGGCCCGTTTAAGGTCCTGTTCATAAATTTTACGCTCGGTTATTTCCTCTATAATCCCTACAAAATGGCTTACCTTGTCTTTCTCATCGAATATGGGCGAGACAGTAACGGATAACCACACCTTCCGGTCATCTTTCAGGTTATATTCAAGTTCTCCCTTCCAGATTTTACCAGCCTTTACTGTATCCCACAGGTCCTTGTAATTATCTATGGGAACTTGTCCGCGTGTTATCTCATTGGGTGTGGTTCCAATGACCATCTCAGGATCCATGCCTGAAAACCGGATAAAGGTATTGTTCACATAAATGATCCTGGTGTTGATATCGGAGATGATCACTGAAACAGGACTTTGCTCCAGGGCGGTTGATAACTGCCGGATCTGGGTTTCCGCCTTTTTTCGGTGCCTGAGATCGGTAAAAGACCCTACGATTCGCTCGGGCTGCCCGTTTTCGTCAAAGATAAGGCGGCTGGAAAGACTGCAAGGTATGGGACTGCCGTCTATGTCCCTCGCGTCCAGTTCATAATCTTCAATTTTTCCCTGTTTGAACAGCTGCTGTAGTAATGGTTCCCTATCCATCGGATTATGATAGAAGATTACTACTGGCTGCCCGATAAGGTCTTCCCGTTTATATTTTGTAAGCCGTTCAGCTGAAGGTGTAACATTCAGCAGTTTTCCATCAAGGCTGGCTTCAAAAAATACATCAACAACATTCTCAAATATCTTCTTGTATTCCTGCTGGCTGTCCAGTATGGCCTGTTCGGCGTTTTTTCTTTCAGTTATGTCCCGTACAAAAGCCACCACATATTCGGCCCCTTCGAATTCAATGAAATTGGCGGTTATTTCAACCGGTATTGTATCTCCGTTCTTTTTCTGATGAACGGATTCAAGGGTTCTACTGCCGATCTTTTTAAGCTGCTCCCAGAACTGTAGTTTATGTTCTACCGGGTATTGGGTATCAAAATCATAGGCAAGCATGGACAATAATTCCTCACGGGTATACCCCAGCATCCGGCTGGCAGATGGATTTACATCGATCACCTGCATATCCGGCGGGGCCAGCCAGTAGACGCTATCGGTATAATGATCCAGTGTAAATTGCGTCCGCCGCTGTTTCCGGTACATCTCCTTCCGGGAGATCGCGTTATACAGAATGGTTGCGATATATCTGAGCAGGTTCCCATACTGTGTGGGCCAGCTATAATCCTTTAATGGTTCACCGGAGAATCCGAGCGTACCGACGAGGCTGTCTTCAGAGATAATGGGTACAAAGAAAAGGGCATGAAATCCATAAGTTTCGAACCACTTTTTTTCACCAGATGCCCCGGCGGGCAGATCGTCGGGCGTATTGATGATGACATCTTCCATTTTTTGCAGGACGGATGCGCTATGACTGAACATCTCTACAGGCAGGTTTTGCACTGTTCTTTTCTGTGAAAATGAAGGATCATAACACCATTCATGCGATATGGACAGGGTCCTGCCTTTATCGGTAATCAGGTACATTGCACCCCGTCTGGCACCAATGTATTCACTTACTTCATGAAGTGTATCCTCTATTCCCTTATCGATCTGGTCATCAGGCATATTGACGAAACGACTGCTAATCTTCGAGACAATCTGCTCAAACTTCAGGTGCATTTTCATTTTTTCCTGTTCTGCTTTTCGCTGGCTGATATCCCTTACAATGGCCATGATGACCTTCTTGCCATGGTAATCAATGACCTTGTTGTGCACTTCTGCTGCTTTCAGGCTGCCATCCTTGCATAAGATATATTGTTCAAACAGTGCGGATTTGCCACTTATCAGCTGTTGGACATGTTGCCCCTGCGGCCCTGATTCACCCTGGAAACTGAAGTCGGTGATGCTCATGCCAAGCAATTCTTTCCTGGAATAGCCAGAAAACTCACATGCACTTTTATTGCACTCTAGTATTGTCCCGGGACCCTTATCCGGTATCGTATGTATCAGCAGGGGATCAATAATCGCTTCAAATAACAGCTTTATGTTTTGTGCCCCTTTAAGAACACTTTGTTCCGCTATAATGCGTTCGGAGATGTCTCTCGTAACGGTTTGAATGGCGAAGGGTTTGTTATCTTCTTTAAGCAGGGTTACCTTTATCTCCACCCAGATATTTGTATTGTCTTTTCTTTTTACTTGAGTTTCAATAGCTTCCAATATTCCCTCTGATTTGATTTTTTCCAGCAGACGGCCGGTGAGCTTAGCAAATTCCGGGGAAAGGAAGGGAAGGTCTATATAGGATAGTCCAGCCAGTTCTTCAGCAGTGTAACCGAACATATTCTCATGAGCAGGATTGCAGTATTCAACCCTCCCATCCAGGCTAAACAGGGAGATGCTCTCCTCTAAAAGATCCAGGTACGATTGGATCACTTCTACAGACAAAATCGGTGTGGATTTCTTCTGGGACATAAGTGGTGTAACAGTGTGCCTAAAAATATAAAAAAAAACTATACTGAAATTAATTTTGATATAGACTAATTTACCAACGGAATCGTTGCACTTGTGGAATAATCATATATTTACACGAATAAAACACTACCAATGAAAAAGGTATTCTTTCTGTTTGCGGCATGGCTGATATTATCATGGGAATTACCTGGGCAGCATCTGGCTGCCTATCTTGATTACATGGACAGGTTCTTCGTTTTTGACCGTGGGGAAACCAAGCAACTGGAAAGCTACAAGATTACCTCCTTTCAGGTAGGAGGTAACTGTGTCGGGTATGTAAATTATCATGGAGACTTAATGGTATATCACAATGGTTCCCCCCGTTTACTGGAGAGGACCCGGCCAAGCGAATATCATGTGACTGATTACCTGATGGGATATTCCATGCAGAGTGTGCTCAAGGTATTTGATGATGGTGAGGTTAAAACGCTGTGCAGCAATACGGAAGGTTATATTGTGGAGGACAGCCTGATCGTTTTCTATGATGAGGTGCAACAACAATTGAAGGTTTATCATAAGGGGCAGTCCCGCGTCATTGAGGATGGTCTGATGGAGTGGCCCATCAGATCCTACCAATCCGGGGATAACATCCTTGCATACATAACCACCTTCGATAATAAGTTTAAGATCTTTTACAGGGGGGAAGTGATCATTGTTGATCACAATGTCCAGGAGACCATTTACAAGGCCGGCCGTGATATCGTCGGGTTTATGAACCAGGTTACAAATGCATTTATGGTATTTTACAAGGGAGAATTCTTTGATCTCGAGGCCTTCAGGCCGGAATCATTTCAGATGGGAGATGAAATGATGGCTTATGTAACACAGGAAGGTGATTTTAAAATATTTGAGAATGGAGAACTGGTCACCATCCACAGCTTTCCACCGGATAAATACATCCTGAAGGACAGTACACTGGTTTTTGAGGATGAAAATTTTCTGAAAACATGGTGCAATGGACGTGTTAACGAGGTAGAGCGGTATATTCCAGGGGTCTACAAGATCTCTGAAAGGTCCGTGGCTTATATAGATATCAATAACCGGATCAGGGCCTTTATCCGTTGCCAGCCTGTTCATATATCCTATGAAATGGTGAATGACCTGGAGATGGTCCGGAACGTTATCATCTTTAATTTAGGGGTTAACACGGTCAAAATCTGGTATAAGGGGAAGGTCTATTAATAAGCCCTGATATGTCCGGTTTTCTGGAATACGGCAGCCTGTTCAGATGCCATCAGTGGTATTGATGGCTGGACGGGGCCTTGAAATTGTAAATCATGGTTTGGTATAATCTGAATCATCCCTCAGCTCCTTCACCTTATGCTGTTTTTCTTCGGTGGATAAACCGATGAAGTTTACCGAGACCACCAGGAAGGATGCGATACCGGAGATGGTCAGCAGAATGATGAATATATCCCCGAACGGGACCATGAAATAAAGGGCCGCTACAATCAGGGCAACCCATACACCGGCACACCATGGGCAGGTAATGATTTCCCTGATCACGTAGAACACATGCAAATTGTCCCTTGATTTCAGGAAATCCCTGAATAGTTTAAAAATCTTGTCAAAGACCAGGATCCTGGTAAGCCTGTAGGTAGCGATGGACATCAGCACGATATCGCCGATGCTAAAATCTTCCTTGGTGACCCCGATACTTTTAAGACCAAATCCAAGTGCTACGAGACATACGATATAGAAAAGGGTAGCCAGAAAATTCCAGGATTTCTGCTGTTCGCTGGGATTGTGTGAGCTGTTTGCCATAGCTGGATCAAGTGGGTTCCGCCCCGAAATTAGTAAAAAAATATAAACTTCACAGTTGCGTTTTCAAACGATCCCAATAACTATTTCATTCCCAGCTTCTCACCCTTTGACAGCATATCAATGGCTTCCCCCAGCCTGCGTAATCTCGTTTCCGCTTGTTTGGCATCCATGATCCATCCGAGGTAATTGCGTTGATGGGATGGGGCCAGCTTGTAAAAATGGTTACTGGCCGCGGGATTTTTATCCAGGGCTTCTACGAACCAGGAAGGTGCGTCGGGCACCTTCGGTTTTTGCTTCAGGGAGGGATCCGGCAACATGTTATTTTTTTTTGCATAATGGTAAAGCTCAAGTCCTTTTGCCGTCATTTTATCCTGTCTGATCAATTTCTCGACCCTTCTCACATTGGCTGCCGACCAGGTGCTTTTCAGCTTCCGTGGGGTGAATTTCTGCATATACCTATCCCTGTCAATCTTTTTCACCAAACTGTCGATCCAGCCAAAACAGAGGGCTTCCTCCACGGCATCATTATAGGGAACGGAAGGTTTGCCGGTATGTTTCTTGTAATAAATCAGCCAAACAACGGATTCAGTATCATGGTTTGTCTCCAGCCATTCCCGCCACTTTTCCCTGGTGGGCAGGTAGATTGAGTCTATTGCTTCCATAGGTAAGGATGTTATTTCTTCATTAACTCCATTATACGCTTGACCGGAATGGCCTTCACCTCATGTCCGTTCCTTCCGGTCATGGTTTCAGCCGCAAAGAGGGAATTGATGATGGCCTCTTCCGTAGCTTCGATGGTAGCCATGAATAATGGAGTCATGGCATCATTCCGCAACACCCTGTTTATAAGAAGCATGGTGCTATCGGAATGCCCGATCAGATTTTCCGCTGCGGTGGAACAGGCAATGACATAATCCCCGCTGCCGTTGGAAGCGATCCCGCCTGTTTTCGCCATACCCATAATGCCCCGCTTGGCCAGCCGCTTCAAATTCCGTGCATCCAGCGGTGCATCGGTGATGACGACAATCATGCAGGAACCATCTGCATCCATTTTTATAGGTTCCCTGAAGGGATATCTCTCAAGTTCCTTGCCTACCGTGACTCCGTTAATCTCCAGCAGGCCACCGAAATTTGTCTGTACCAGTACGCCAATGGTGTATCCTCCAAGTGATTCCGGGATCTTCCTGGATGCTGTGCCGATGCCTCCCTTATACCCGAAACAGATGGTCCCTGTCCCGGCACCCACATTGCCTTCCGTAACAGGGCCGCCGGCAGCGTTCTGAATGGCCCTGATCACATCCTCCTTGCTGATATGCCTGCCCCGTATATCATTGAGCCAGCCATCATTGGTTTCACCGACGACGGGATTTACCGACCTGACCTCTTCATTGCCCGGTTGTTGAAGTGTGTAACTGATCAGCCCATCTGAGGCTGCAGGCACGGAAAGGGTATTGGTAAGTATGATGGGCGTTTCAATATTCCCCAGTTCCTCCACCTGGCTGTATCCGGTTAATTTGCCAAATCCGTTCCCGATATATATGGCCGCAGGCACTTTTTGCTGGAAAATATTGCCCGGATGGGGCAAAATGGCAGTTACCCCCGTTCTGATCTCCTGTCCGCTTATCAGTGTTACATGTCCCACCTGTACCCCACTGACATCAGTAATGGCATTGAACCGTCCCGTCTTGAACACCCCGATTTCGATGCCAAGGTCCCTGGCTCTTCCCGGGATCTGGGAAATGGCCTCGAGTCCGGTGATCAGCAATATGAAAGGGATGACAATAAATTTCATCATATGGTTTGTATTACAGCGGGTTAAAATATATCCAGATCCCTTCCCACGATAACCTTCCCGTCATAGGAACCGGATATTTCATCGAGCAGTTCCTCTTCTGTCGATCCCCAGAACAGGATATGATAGAGTACTACCAGTCCCGGATCAGCCCGCCTGGCAATCCCGGCAAGTTCCAGGGTTGATGTATGGTGTTCGGCATGATAGGATTTCCAGGATTCAGATTTCCTTTCATAACCTGCATGGGAGTATACCTCATGAACCAGGATATCTGCCCCGGAAGCATACTCAACGATCTTTTCCGAAGGGGCTGTATCGCCTGAAATCACAATGACCCTGTCGGGCGTTGAAAAGCGGAATCCCCAGGCATTTGGCCAGGTACCATGCGGCACCGGGAATGCCTCTGCCCTGATGTTGGCATCCTGGTAGAAGATTCCCTCCTCCAGGATCTCATGACAATTTACCCGCCATCCAGCATCATTGGCCGGTTCGGCACCATATAACCGGTACCTGATATCCTCCCTGTAAGCTTCGAGAATATGCCCTGTCATATCCGTAATTCCAGCCGGACCGTAGACTTCAAGCGGTTCATCCCGTCCCATGACCCATGGGGTCAGGATCAGGTCCGGGTAGCCGGTGGTATGATCCGAATGCAAATGGGTCAGGAATGCCCTTTTGATGTTCTTGATGGTGAGTCCCTCGATATCACCACCATACCGGGGAGAGAGGGCAGCCGCCCTGCGGATCAGTCCGGGTCCAAAATCCACCACATAGGGAACATCATTGACTACCAGTGCCAGGGCACAACCGGACTGTGCAGGGGAGGGATTGGGATTCCCCGTACCAAGCAACACGAGTTTCGTTACCTCTGAATCGGAAAAATCCCGCTGAGCGTAAACGCCCGGATGGGAAAGAAGGATACAGAGCAGCAGGGTTACTGACTTTGATCTCATAGGGTATATATAATGCCGTTCCGTCATGATGCCAACATCCCTTAAATTTAACCCGGATTTAATTACCGGCCAAACCGAATCTGAGCAGCCTTCTTTCATTTCCAGGCGATCTATGTCGAACAATTGGTATTTCCCTGGTAAGTATTACTTTTAAGGTCGCAATTCAAAACATGCATGAGCCTGTTAAAAGATAACTGGTGTGTCATCATCCCGATGGCAAATGAAGGAAGCGGGTTCCAGCCCCTGGTCTCCAGGTTGAAAGCAATAATGGACAGGCTCGAGAGCGGGAAAGTATACATGGTCGTGGATACGGTATCGGTTGATGATACGCGCCGGCAGTGTGAAAGGCTCAGTAATGAAGATAAGCGTTTTACCACGGTTTGGGCCCCTGAAAACAGAAATGTAGTCGATGCATACCTAAGAGGCTATAAGGAAGCCCTTGGGCATAACCATGAACTGATCATTGAGATGGATGCCGGCCTGTCACATGACCCCTATGCCTTGCCCATGTTTCTGAGGGTATTGAACGAGGGCAACGAGTGCGCTTTCGGCAGCCGGTTCATCAATGGAGGATCCATGGTCGGATCCCATTTCAGAAGGCGTTTCCTCTCCAAGGCCGGATCCGTACTGGCAAATTTCTGCCTCGGCACAAAGCTATGGGACATGACCTCCGGCTACCAGGGATTCAGCAGGGAAATCGTTGAGCGGTTTGTGAAGGTTCAATTCCTGTCAACAGGCCATTTTTACCAGACTGAACTGAGATTCCTGCTCAAGCATACGAGGTATAAGGAAGTTCCTATCCATTATAAGGCACCTTCACCCAATGTCAATATTAACTCCATCCTGAACTCACTGAAGTGCCTGATTTATTATGCCATTATGAGGTTGCTGAACAGGGTGGATTATCTAAGAATCACATAGGATTATCATGGATATTGCAGTTATCGGAGCAGGCATCTCAGGTTTGTCAGCCGCAAGGTTGCTCAAGGAAAGAGGGCATGAGGTAACGGTCTTTGAAGGTTCGGATAAACCCGGGGGACTGATCCGGTGTGATGTGATCAGTGGTGGATTATTTCACCGCGTAGGCGGTCATATTTTCAATACCA
>Ga0111175_1074_pt1 | contig 18427 bp, 23 predicted proteins | sample DeeMarSWOR324_28_FD_80228 | JGI IMG/M metagenome (GOLD analysis project Ga0111175, IMG submission 80228) | Bacteroides sp. SM23_62
ATCGAAAACGGTACCTGCCACCGTTTCCTTCCTGAATTTCAATTTGAGTGGTGGAAAATTGCAATTATCAGGGTTTTTCCGGAAGTTTCCTCGAGCCCTGGCCTCAATACTGAGTTCAACCCTTTTACCGATGCTGTCGAAATACACAAGGGTTCCACCGTGGTATCCCGGATCCTCCCCAACATCATTCAGCAGGCTGTCAAGAGGAAGATGCAGTTCCATTTCAAGCAGGGTTTCCCTGGTAAACAGGCCGCCTTCTGTCTCCGCCTGACTTTCAACAGAGTGGCTGTTTGCATCCACATGCAGACCGCATAACAATGCAGCCAGGATGATCCATATCTGCGGACAATTTACCATAATAAATAAAGGACCTACAAGGATTAGCTGTTAAATTTAGCAATTCTTGATTAGTTAATTTTAGTCCCTTTTACCTTGAATTTATTTTTTTTTTTTAATCTTTGCTTTTTACTGTTACTCATTCCTATGATAAAGAAAATTCTTGTCGCCAACAGAGGCGAAATAGCTATCCGGGTAATGAGGTCGTGCAGGGAGATGGGGATAGCAACGGTTGCTGTATTCTCCGAAGCAGACAGATCTTCACTTCACGTCAGGTATGCCGATGAAGCTTATTTCATAGGTCCTTCCCCCTCCAATGAAAGTTATCTGGTCATTGACAGAATCATTAAAGCAGCCAAGGATTCCGGTGCGGATGCCATCCATCCCGGTTATGGCTTTTTGTCAGAAAATGCTGTCTTTTCTGACCGTTGCAAGAAGGAAGGGATTATTTTCATAGGTCCGCCCGCCCATGCCATTTCCACCATGGGTGACAAGATCACGGCACGTGAGACCATGATCGCTGCAGGTGTGCCGGTAGTACCAGGGACCAAAGAAGCCATCTCGGACGAGCAAGAGGCGGCAAAAACAGCTGCAAAAATCGGATTGCCGGTAATGATCAAAGCCTCTGCCGGAGGCGGAGGAAAAGGCATGCGGCTGGTGAAAGAGGAAAAGAACCTGCTGGATGCCATACGCGGCGCCAGATCGGAGGCCCTTTCCGCTTTCGGGGATGATTCAGTATACATAGAAAAATATATTGAATCACCTCACCACATAGAATTTCAGATTCTTGCCGACAAACATGGAAACGCTGTCCACCTTTGTGAGAGGGAATGCTCCGTACAAAGGAGGCACCAGAAGGTGATAGAGGAAACCCCTTCCCCCTTGATGACACCCGAATTGAGGGAAAAAATGGGACAGGATGCGGTGGCTGCAGCCAGGGCCGTGAACTACGAAGGTGCCGGGACCATAGAATTCCTTACGGATAACGACAGGAATTACTATTTCCTGGAAATGAATACGCGTCTTCAGGTGGAACATCCCATTACAGAAGAGGTGACCGGCGTTGACCTGGTGAAACAACAGATACTCATTGCTTCAGGCGAAAAACTCAGTTTGAGGCAGGAAGGGATCGTTCAATCAGGACATGCCATCGAATGCCGGATATACGCGGAGGATCCTGATAACCAATTCATGCCGAGTCCGGGCCGCATCAGGTACATGACAGAGCCTTCGGGTCCGGGTATCAGGACCGACGGCTATGTCTATGAAGGGTACGAAATCCCCCTCTACTATGATCCGATGATATCGAAACTGATCGCCTGGGCAGAAACACGTAGAGATGCCATTGAGCGCATGAAACGTGCACTCCGTGAATACAAGATCGGAGGCTTGAAAACCTCGATCAATTTCCTGGAGAAAGTGATGAATAACAAGGCCTTTACCGAAGGGAAATACGATACCCATTTTATAGACGAGAATATAGATAGCCTGATGGCCGCCCGTGATGGCCAGACTAACCAGGATGAAGACCTGGCCATCATAACGGCCTTCATGGACTACCATGAAAAATTACAGAAATCACAGGCATTGCAACCTTATCAGAGTAACGGGGGAAGTTCTCCCTGGAAGCATTTTGGCAGGAAACAAGGTGTAATGCGGATGTAATCCCTTTCAAATTCAATATATGTTATGTCATTAGAAATCCGGCTCGACGACCGTTTTTCAAAGGTTGAGCTTGTCAGCAAGGAAAATAACAAGCTTCAGATCAGGGTGGATGACAAGCTTTATGAGCTTGACATGATCAAGGTTCAAGAAGGGATGTATTCCATTTTACTGGAAGGTAAGTCCTACAACATCGAAATCATTGAAAAAGACAGTGCCAAGCAATACAGTGTCAATACACTTGAGAAAAGCTATGACCTTGAAATCATCGATGCGGAAACCCGTTATTTGATGAGCAGAAAGGGAAGTGATCCGGAAGATGCTGAAAATATTGTTTCTTCTCCCATGCCAGGAAAGATTGTTAAAATACCTGTTAAAGCAGGTGAAAAAGTGGAGGCCGGACAAACCGTTATCATCGTTTCCGCCATGAAGATGGAGAGTGAATACAAGGCTGGAAAAGAGGGTGTTATCAGAGAGGTACATGTCAGTGAGGGTGATACTATAGAAGGCCATCAACCACTTGTCACGATAGAATAAACCCGATTAATTTTCATCTTTCCCATATTTCAAAACACTAGTCATGAGTTCATCCCTGGAAAAGAAATTCAAAACATTTGAGATGCGCATGAAGGACGCCGAAAAAGGCGGCGGAAAAGAGAGAATTGAAAAACAGCATGCGAGCAATAAGAAAACGGCAAGGGAACGTATCGAAGCCCTGCTCGACCCGGGAAGCTTTGTTGAACTTGACAAACTGGTCATACACCGTGCCCGTGATTTCAATATGGAAAAAAACCTGATCCCAGGAGATGGAGTGGTTTCAGGGCATGGAAAGATCGATGGAAGACTGGTTTACATTTTTGCTCAGGATTTCACGGTATTTGGGGGGACTCTCAGCCGCGCCAATGCAGACAAGGTTGTCAAGGTAATGGAGCTGGCCATGAAAATGGGTGCACCCGTAATCGGATTGAATGATTCTGGCGGAGCCAGGATACAGGAAGGGGTACAGAGCCTTGCAGGATATGCTGATATCTTCCATCTTAACGTGAAATCATCAGGCGTGGTTCCGCAGATATCAGCCATTCTGGGCCCCTGTGCAGGAGGTGCCGTCTACTCCCCTGCCCTGACGGATTTCATCTTCATGGTTAAGAAGACAAGTTATATGTTCGTAACGGGTCCCGATGTGATCAAGGCGGTTACCCATGAAGATGTGACCAAAAATGAGCTTGGCGGTGCCATGACACATAATACCAAGAGTGGCGTGGCCCATTTTGCTGCTGAAGATGATGACCAGTGCATGATGATGGTACGGGAGCTGATGAGCTACCTGCCTTCCAATAACATGGAAGATCCGCCCCTGAAAGCCTGCACCGATGATATAAACCGGGAAGAAGAAAAGCTTCAGACCCTGGTTCCGGATGATCCCAACAAACCATATGACATTACCGAACTGATCGGAGCTGTTGTGGATGACGGTAATTTTCTGGAAGTCCAGCCCCATTATGCCAAAAACATTTTTGTGGGCTTTGCCAGGCTTGCCGGACAACCAGTGGGCATCGTGGCCAACCAGCCCGCGCACCTGGCAGGTGTACTGGATATTAACTCCTCTATCAAAGGAGCCCGTTTTGTGCGTTTCTGCGATGCATTCAATATTCCCCTTATCACTTTTGAAGATGTCCCGGGATTCCTTCCCGGTACCTTGCAGGAATTTGGAGGGATCATAAAACACGGTGCCAAATTGCTCTATGCATTTTCCGAAGCTACTGTACCGAAGATCACCGTTATCACCAGAAAGGCCTATGGAGGAGCCTATTGCGTGATGTCCTCCAAGCATATCGGTGCGGATGTGAACTTTGCCTATCCAACGGGTGAAATCGCTGTTATGGGATCCGAGGGGGCCGTTAATATCCTCTACCGGAATAAAATCCGTGATGAGGCAGAGCGAACAAAGGTGATCGATGAATACAAGGAGACCTTTGCCAATCCGTATAAGGCGGCTGAACTCGGTTATATAGATGAGATCATCATGCCCCGCCAGACCAGGTCAAAACTCGTCCAGGCCCTGGAAATGACACGGAATAAAACCGAAATAAAACCACCGAAAAAGCACGGGAACATACCCCTCTAAGGTCCTACTCATATCTCAGCGATTCCACCGGATTGCTGCGGGCGGCCCGCCAGGTCTGCCAGCTAACGGTCAGTATGGTCACCAGGATGGAGGCCGTGGCTGCCAGGGCGAATATCCACCAGTCCAGCGAAGTCCTGTAGGCAAACCTTTCCAGCCAGTGGTTCATAAAATACCAGCCCAGGGGGATTCCCAGCACAATCCCGGACATGACCCATTTCAGGAAATCTGTATTCAGCAGTCGCAGAATATCGAATGTAGAAGCGCCGTGGACCTTACGGATGCCTATCTCACGTATGCGGCTTCGTGTACTGAATTCAGCCATACCGAACAGGCCCATGCAGGAGAGCATAACAGCAAAAATTGACAGCAGACGGATGGATTGGGCGCGTTTTTCCTCCTGCCGGTAATGAGATGCCAGCCATTCATCATAGAATTCGTATGTAAAGGCAAATCCGGGGGCTTTTTTTTCGAAAATCTTACGGATTCTATCAATGGAACCGGAGATGTTCACCCCCTGGTGAAACCTTATATTGAGGTGTGAAACATCCTTTTCATTTCGTATCTGCAGGTTTCCGATCGTTTCATAAAGATCCTTGAAGTGAAAATCCCCAATGACCCCAACCACCTCACTGCCAAATATACTCCTGTTTTCCACCGAATCCCATCCCCCGACGTCCTCCAGCATGGTCTGATTGATCAGGCTGACATTGGTCTCTTCCCCCTCCCTGATATTCCTTCCATGCAGGATATCCAGCTGAAAAGTGTGAATGAACCGGTGATCAGATGCGATTTGCGATGCTTCCAGTCCCTCATTGCTTGAATAATTCCATATGGCACCCGGAGTGCCGTGGGTGGCACATATATTTTTAACACTTGCCAGTTTTGAAATCTCCTCTACCAGCGCGGGCACATTATTCTTTATCCGCCAGTGCACGGCGATACGTACCAAAAGTTCGGTATTGTATCCAAGATCCTTTTGCTGCACGTATTTTACCTGCTTTAGCAGCGTCAGCAGGCAGATGATCAGGGTGACCATGGCAGTGAGCTGTATGACTGTCAATACCCTTCTGATATCAAAGGATTCACGGATGCTGACCACCTGTTTTAAAAGCATCAGCCTAGGTTGCAGCTTGAGGATGGCGACGGCGGGATAAATTCCTGACAGCATGGCAATGACCATGAGGCCAGCCAGGACCAGCAACAGGGTTACAGGTTCATACAGTAATTGCGAAACCAGCATATCCTTGCCAAGGATTTTACTTAGCACAGGCCTCAGCAAGATGATCAGTACCAGGGACAGAACAAGTGCCAGCAAGACCTGATAAAATGCTTCACGGAGGAACTGGAAGATCAGATGCAGCCGGTCGGCCCCGAATACCTGTTTAACACCCAGTTCATGGAGCCGGCCGGTGCTCTGGGCAATGGTCAGGTTAATATAGTTAAAAACGGAAAGGAAAAGGATGACCAGGGAGAGCCAGCTGAGCAGCCTGATCAGCTTGACATTGGCATGGATAAGATTATCTTGCGGCATACTTACATCGAAATAGACATCTCTGAATGGCTGGAGTTTATATTCGCCTTCCAGCCATTCCATGTCAAAGGGATCAATGGCCGTGGATATTTCATTTGACATGTCTCCCGCTTTGTTGCTGCTACCCGTACATCTTCCTTGTGCGATACATTCAGTATCTCGCCCAGGGGATCTTTATCTCCGAAGATTCTCCTGGCGCAACTTTCCGTTAGCACTGCCTGGTAAGGGTCCTTAAAAATATCCTCCAGGATTCCTTTGACAAATACGGTTGAAAAAACCTTGAAGAAACTGCTGTCGGTATGTATTATATTTACCTGGTGGTTCTCCTCGTTCCAGATCACCGGGTCCATGCCGATGTTGACATTGGTAGCGGCCAGCACCTGGGGGAAATCAGATTCAAGCTTTTGCCTGGCCTGTTCCGGAACAAATGTACCGTTTTGTGTATGGATGATCCTGTATATCCGGTCCACGTCAGGGATGGAACGGTCATACTGTTTTTCAGCGCGGATAAAGGAGAGCAGAAGTATAACGACTGACAAACTGATGGAAAATCCCCGATCGAGATCAGGGAAAAGATTTTATTGCGAACCAGGATCCGGTAATAGATGTTAAATATCTTCATGTGGTTTTATAAAAATACACAAAACCGACTATCCTGAAGTTAATACCTGGTTAATGGTTAGTTAATGCCTTTAAAATGAAAGGTAAAGAATGGGGAACTGTGAAAAATATATTCTACTGAACGTTATAAAACACAAATGGGAACTTTCTCTTTCGAAAAAGCTCCCATTCCACTATCTGTCAACCGTAGTTAGCAAATAGTGCCAAGCTACAGTTATTATGACCGTTCCATCAGTTTGCCAATCCGAAGATTGACTCTTTATGAAACCCGGATCCGTTTCTGTCAAACCCTCTCGGGTCTGCTTCCCCCGGACCTCTTCTGACCAGGCTGATCCGATCGTAAGAGTCCGAAGACTCTGGCGATTGGTTCGGGATGCAGCAGGTGGTCGTCCTCTCGGATGGCTCCTTGCTGTATCCACCTGGTAAGCCAGCTTTTCAAAGATCGGTTCTCTCGAACCTTGCCCTGAAGAGATGGAGCAACTTCAACATCCTCCGAAGAGGGTAGTTTACGCTGCCTGTCTTTCCTGGTGAGATCTTTCAGAGGCAGGTCCTCACGGTCCTGTTCTTTTCCAGATCCGGCTCAGATTGTTCTTTCCGAAGAAAGACCAACCTGGGCTTTTTACCCCGGGAGAGAAGCCTTTTATCTCTCACTTGGTAAGACAAACATAAGCTGAAATATGTCAGATTACAAATATTTAGATCTGTTTATCTCAACAGAGTATAAACAGTAGTTATTAACAATTTGTTAATAAGACCTTGTTATCCGATTAACATTTAATCATCGGTAATGACCGAGGATCCTGAAAGCCTGTATTATGGCCAGGACAAAGAAGAGAACAGCAATGATGCGGTTGAGCCAAAGTGCTATGAATGAGGATCTTTCAGAAATATATTGGCTCAACCTTGCGTACATCCACAGCGTGCCATATCTTCCTAAAAATACACCTGCCAGGAAAATGCCAACCGCAGAAATACTGAAATCAAAGCCAACCGTACTTTCACAATAAGCCACGACCAGGATCCAGAAAGGAAGGGCAGGTATATTCAGAAAACTGATCAGCACCCCTTTTAGAAATTCCGGTACTTCTCTTCTATTGTTTTCGGCCATGTGGGTTGTATTTCTTTTCAGCAGGAAATACAATCCGATCAGGACAAAAGCCAGTACAACGGTAAGCTGTATATACATATTTGATTGAATATGTCTGGTGATCAGCCAGCTGAAATAAATGGCCAGCAAGGGTTTGATCAGTTCCATGATGGAAGCAGCAGAGGCCAGGACCATGGCAGCCCTGAGATTTTTACTTACCGATGTATTGACGACCAGGAGATTTACAGGTCCGAGAGGAATGGTACCCAGTATACCTGCCACCAGACCGAGAAACAGATGCAGGATATAATTCATGTGAAAGTTATAAGCTGAAATCTAAGATAATGTTTTTTTTCTTTGCCGGGGATAAAGATGATTTTTAAGATCCACCGTGAACATGCTGAAAGAGGCATATGGTATCCCTTCCTTGTGATTCATCCTGCTGATCCTGTAGATGATCTTCATGTGTCTGGTGATATCCCTGTATGCCTGGAGCAAACGGTAATCCGGATCATAGATATGAGCCGGTTCGGAATTTACCCCGTTCAGTTCCAGGATACTGATACCTTTTCCCCGATAGAGATCTTCAAGGTCTTTCACTTTGATATCAAACCGTCCGTAATCAAATCCGGGAATATCCGAGGCGATCCCGGAAAATACACTCAGCATCTGGTCATTGATAAGCTGGTTACCATCCAGGAAGCAGGTTCCCCGGTTATGGTTCCCGATCGGTTCCAGCAAGATTTCCTCTCCCTCGGGTATGATCTCGTCCAGCCGATCCTGATACTTGCGATGCAGGTATTTACGGTTAAGCTGTACCCTTATATTTTCCTTCATCAGACTTCGCAGCGTTCTTTTACCGTCACCCCTTACCTTAAGGAAATCCCTGATAACCACACTGGTCACTTCCTCAGCAGATCCATCAGGGTATTTGTAATATAACACTCCCAGTTCCATGGGATAGGAAATATATTCCTGCAGGATGATATTTCCCTTCTGTGCGGCAAGATATGCCTGGAGTCCGTGTAGATCCACCACCAGTTCGACCCCTTTTCCCCTTTCCCCTATATCCGGTTTAACCACCATTGGAAAATCCAGTCCGGCCGCTGTTATTAATGCTCTCAGATCATAGGTACTGCTATCATGGGGGATCCTGATTCCCCGGGGTGTATAATCAGGATTGATCCGGGTAAGGATATCAAACTTGAGCATGTCAAAGGCCCCGCCATATTTCATGCCTGGATTAGCAGCCGTAAAATAGGTAAAGGAACCGGCCCTCAGGGCCAGGTAAAGGCCATAGAAGTACATGGGGAGGTAGAACAGCCAGAACGGCCAGAATTCATACCTGACAATCCGGGTGAGAAAAAACTTGATTCCGGTCGACATATGCATCCAATTGCTCCGGATATAAAAATAATCAACTTATTTTTATGATTTTTGTTCATTTGGATAGTTCGAAGATCCCTCCCACCTATGGAGCAAATCAAACAGGCCACACTCGAGATCATTGACCAGATGAAGGACCTGGCTGAAAAATTGTCGCAGGATGATTTCACCAGGCCATTACCGGTACTTTTGGAGCATTCTATTGGTAAGCATTACAGGCATATCATCGAGTTTTACGAAGAGATGATTGCCGGGGCGGTAGAAGGAGAGATCAATTACGACAACAGGAAACATGATCCTGCACTTGAACAGAGCAGGGAAAAATGCCTGGAAAGGCTTGAGGGGATCAGGCATGCTATCGCGTTAGAACCTTCGATGACATTAAAACTCGCAGGGAGTTATACAAGGGAAGCCGATATAAGATTCACCCTTCTTACCAATTATGAGCGTGAGCTGGTTTATAATATTGAACATGCCATCCATCATATGGCCATCATCCGTATAGCGCTGCAGCATGAATTCCCGGACCTCCCGGTAAGTAAAGAATTCGGATATGCCTACTCAACGCTGAAACATATGCAGAAGTAATGTGTACCGTCACCTATCTCCCATTACCTGAACAGGGCTTTATCGTCACATCGACCAGGGATGAAAAAACCATCCGGAAGCCGGCCCTGCCACCGGAGAAATATAATGTTCACGGCAGACAGGTATACTTTCCCAGGGATACTGATGCCGGCGGGACCTGGATCTCCGCTTCCCCTGGCGGCCATACCCTGTGCCTCTTGAATGGCTGATTTGTAAAGCACGAATCCAATCCGCCCTACCGCAAAAGCAGGGGACTGGTCCTGCTGGATTTTTACCGGTCCAATGATATTGCCGGTTTCAGGGATCATTATGATTTTAACGGGATTGAACCCTTTACCTTGCTCATCAGGAATTTTCACGGGACCGTCCAGGGTGTGGCGGGCACGCAGTTTGAAGAGCTCCGCTGGGATGGGGAGCAGGTCCATCATACAGCATTGAACCCGGAGAGGCCTGCCATTTGGTCCTCTGTTACCCTCTATACTGCCGAGGTCATCAGCCAGCGTAATCAATGGTTTGAGCAGTGGCTCGCTGGGGACCCTGAATTCACTGTCGGATCCGCTGTAAATTTTCACAAGACGGCAGGCACAGGTAATTTTCAGAATGATATCCTGATGAACCGTGATGATGTGGTCCGGACCGTCAGTATTACCTCTATTTTAAGGGATCCTGCCCGGCATGAGTACTACTATGAAGATGTGATCAATCAACAAAGGCATTCAGGCAAAATACCACTTACACGCCTTACATAATTACCCTGAAGTTTGTGCCTGGAAATGAGTAGAAGAAAAACCGGGGTGCCGCTCTCGCAAACACCCCGGTACCCCTAAACCTAATCTTAAGTATCTTTCCGGGTAATTATTTTTGTTTGATTGTACAGCCTATGGCCTTGGTTGAGTTTGGATCGGGATTTTTTCCCGCCAGCAGTGCATCAACCGCATTTGCCAGGTATGCCTGTTCAACAGCTGAAGCGTCCTGGTAATTGTCATCAATGGCACCGATATATTTTACAATCAGATCCCCGCGATCCTTCTGAAGCACGTAGATATGCGGCGTTCGTGTAGCCCCGTAGGTCTTGAAAACCTCATACCTGGCATCCTTCAGGTAAGGAAAGGTAAATCCTTTCTCCTCGGCCCGCTTTTTCATTCCTTCGATGTTGTCCTCCGATTTGAGGTCAACATCATTGGGATTAATAGCCACCACAGGGTATCCTTTGGCCTTGTAATTTTTATCGAGCGCAATGAGCCGGTCCTGGTAGGCCTTTGCATAAGGGCATCCGTTACAGGTAAAAACTACAATGAATCCCTTTGCATCATCAAAATCAGCAAGGCTGACATATTTCCCATCGACATTCTGCAATTTGAAATCCTCTGCTTTGTCCCCTACTTTATATCCGGCACCCAGCACGAGTGAAAATGCCAGGAAGGCAAATGTTCCGAGTAAAAAGATCTTTTTCATTTTGTTTTGATTTTTTGTTCAACGATTCCTTTTAAATCATCATAGTCGTAAGCACCTTCGCGAAAGGTCCGGTCCCTCCTATGATAAATCACTGTTGCCGGAATAGACCCTGACCACGAGGGATCTACCCTGTCTATCCAATTATTGGCATCCGGATCATTTAAAACAATTACTTCTGACCGGATCTGATGCTGCTCGAGAAACGGAACCAGTCTTGATTCGATCTGCCTCGGAAAATCGAGGCTGACCAGCAGGACTTTCACCTTCTGATGCCTGAATTCCTCTCCTATCCTTTCAAAAGCAGGTAATTCCTCCACGCAGGGAGTACACCAGCTGGCCCAGAAATTCACCAGGTATGTGGTGTCATTCTGAAAATGTAAATGAGGTTCAAAATCATTGAATGTAAGCACCCTTGGCTGATGCTTAAGAGTATAAGAACTTAGTAACCAAATAATAACTAAACCTGTTATGGTAATGATTCCGAACCTCATTTATTCATCGCTATTCCTTGCTTACAAATATAATAGAATTTTAATATCTGTATTTCTTTTTAACACAGCTTTAACAATTCTCTCTGGGATCAGGATGAAGGGACTGCAGGTAATTTTACTTTTGAAGATATTTTTTAAGTTCCTCAGGGATCTTAAAATAGGTGTAGCGATGCGAATGCTCGCCGGTGGCGGAGACTGTTTTGTCCCCGGCTACCTGGTAGGTACTTTTTTCACCGGCAATGCGTGAGAAGTATACATCATATTCCTTCCTGTCCTTATCGATCATGATCACATGAACCAGGTTCTTATCGAACCTGGATTGCAGGTAATGCTGGCACATCGGACAATAAAAATCAATCGGATCCCCCGCTGTGAATTTAAAGGAAGGATGTTTTATACTGGAATAGTTCCCGATTTCAGGATGCAGCAATAACAGTCCCCTTTTATCCTGGCGGTTCTTGGCAGACAGTATAATGTAATCCCCAACCATAAGATGACCTTGACATTCCGGACAGACATAGTATTTTTGCATAGGCACCTCCCTTCATTGATGTTGCTGGTATAATTTACGATTTCAGGTGAGGAAAGTCAAGACTTATGCTCGAATTATTATAACAGTTTTCCATCATCGTAAGCGTATGGTTTTACCAATTCAGGTACATTCTTGTCCACACCACGCTTGGATATCAGTTTGGAGATGGTATGAAACCGCATCTCCTTTTCATCCACAGGCTTAAGGTGTTTCACTGCATCCTCCCCTGACAGGCCAGGATCAATCCAGGCATTCTCTGTCCCCTCCGGCAGGATGACCGGCATACGTTTTTTGGAATTATGGATTTTTTCCATCAGTGGATTTGCGGCCATTGTGATGATTGAGCAGGTTTGGATGACCTCCCCGGTCTCCCGGTCTGTCCAGTCATCGTATAATCCGGCCATGGCCATCGGCGGTTCACCATCCAGGTAGATATAATGGGGGATCTTTTCATTACTGCGATGCTGCCATTCATAAAATCCACGACACAGGACAAGACATCTTTTTGATTTTACCGCTCCCCTGAATGAGGGTTTTTCACGAATGGTCTCGGCACGGGCATTGAAAGTCTTCAGCCGGATCTCGGATGCAGCTTTCGAATCCCTGACCCAGAACGGGATGAGTCCCCATTTAACCAGGTTTATCACTTCCGGATCTTCCGTTTGAATCACAGGAAGTTCGGGAATTTCAAAGGCATTAAAATAATACCCGGGGCGATAGGAGGACGGGTCACGGAATTTCGCTCCGAAGCGCTTTTCCAGTGCATTCCGGGTAAGATTGATATTGACCGTAAAACACATTCCAGATTTGTTTTTAATTTAATTCCCAGAGTGAATTCACAAAATATTTCCTTTTATCAAAAAAATTTTCGGTTATGCGGAAACCGGTACGGACTGCAAAGTTCTCTATATCTTCCAGGCTGTATTTCTGTGAGATTTCCATAAAAATGGGTTCGTCCTTTTCAAAGCCAATCGTGGTGGGAATCGCACCGATACTTACCTGTTGTTTCCTGCGGCTTACCAGGTAGCTTTTCGCTGCACCATTGTCGGGATCATATACTGGATGATGATAGAATTCCCCGACCTCAAAATCCGCATCCAGTTCCCTGTTGATCCTTCTTAGCAGGTTCATGTTAAATTCCCGTGTAACTCCCTTACTGTCATTGTAGGCTGCCAGGATAACGGCTGGATCCTTCTTGAGGTCAAATCCTGTGATAAGTTGATCACCAGGCTGGAGTATATCCGCCAGTCGTCCGAAAAAATCATCCGTTTCCCGCTTGGTAAAATTCCCAATGTTTGATCCCAGAAAAAGAAGAACCTTTTTACAGGTGCTTTTCAGGCTGATCGCTTCCACAGCCTCAAAATACTCAAGATTCATGGGAGCGAAGGAAAGCTGCGGCAGGCTGTGAGCCAGGTCTTCGGCCAATTGATCGAGGACGCTGCCGGAAATATCAATCGGGTTGTATTCAAAAGCCACTTTCTGAGCCAGGAAATACTCCAGCAGCGCCTTGGTCTTATAGGCATCCCCGGCACCGAATTCCACCAGGTGGAATAGATCACAGTCACTTACAAAATGTTCCAGCAATGCAGCCCTGTGAGTTGACATAATCTCAAATTCACAATCTGTAAGATAGTATTCATCCAGCGCCATGATTTGCTGAAAGAGCTTATCCCCCGCTTCATCGTAGAAGTATTTTGATAAGAGGAACTTGGGACTGGAAGTCAGTCCCCTTTTTACATCTTCCATGAATTGTTTATCCATGATTTATCGGGGGATTCCCATCCTCAACCGGTTGTGCGGCTAAGATTTCTGCCATGATCACTAAAAGGATATTCCAAGACTGATGATGATCTGCCTGACCCGGCTGTCAAAATTGACTGTCTGTCCTCCTATGTCGATATGGTCTCCCAGTTTTGTAAGGTTCCCTTCATACCGCAGGTCAATGCTGATTTTCCAGATATCCGCGCCTGCCCCGAGCTGGTATCCGAAGGTGGCGGATTTAAGCGTTGTCTCATATCCGGTGATATCCGTAAGATCTGATTGGTCGGAGATAATGATGCTTCCCACTGGTCCCAGTCCCAGCCGGAAGGTCCCCAGTTTCGCCCCGACCAGTACAGGAATATCCATCCGGCCAATCTTCTGCTTGACCAGCTGTTGAGCGGTACCGGCACCGGAGATATCCTCCACCTTGTATTCACTTGAAATCGATGAAAAGTATAGTTCCGGCTGAATGAATATACCTACCAGTGAGGCCCTTAGAAACCCTCCTACATGATATCCCAGGTTACCGCTTGCGGCAGGATTGATTCGATAATCATCCGTCAGTACCTCACTCGCTTTTACATTTGATATGTTCAGGCCACCCTTGATGCCAAAATCGATTTGGGCAGATAGGTTCACAAAAATAATGGCCAGACTCGAGATCAGGATCATTCTTTTCATGTGATTGAATTTTAAGCATTATATATATCTCTAAACTTAAAATATATATCTGTTATTATCAAACCGGTGTAAAACTAAGAAGCAAATTCTATATTTGTGTCTTCAAAATATCCGGTATTCCAATCCGTCTATCAACCCATGAGATCCCAGATACGGCTCATTTTTCTTGTCTTTGTTGCCTTCATCCTACTGGTTGACGGGATTACTTTTGTCGGTTTGGCAGGGGATTTTTCCGTCATCTTGCATCCCCTTACCCTGGCCGGATTCTGGGTTGTTACCCTGGTATTTCTTGCAAGGCTGGCGGTCTATGGCCGGACATTCCTCTCCAACAGCAAGCCAGGATTTTTCTCAGGATTTTATGTCTTCACCGGTTTCTTCCTCGCCTTTTATGTGCCCAAGCTATTTTATATTGCCTTCCTCATCGCGGAATTTGCTTTAAAACCGCTGATCTATCCTGTTTTGCTGCTGGTAGCCGAACCATCGCCGTTCGGGGAATTCCTGGGGACCGGTCCCCTGAATACCATCTCCATGCTGGCCATCCCCTTCTCTGCCTTTTGCATGCTGGTTATTTTCTGGGGAATGCTTTTCGGGCGTTTTAATTTCAAGGTAAGGCATTCCGAGATCTTTTGCCCGGACCTGCCAACGGCATTTGACGGATACCGTCTCGTCCACATTTCGGATCTCCACCTGGGAAGCCTTTATGGGCACCAGGAAAAACTCGGGAAAGCCCTCAGCCTGATCAACAATGAATCGCCCGACCTGATCCTTTTTACAGGAGACCTGGTGAATAACCTGGCTGAGGAAACAATAGGTTGGGAAGATTTGCTGGCTGGCCTTCAGGCAAGGGATGGAAAATATGCCATCCTGGGTAACCATGATTACGGGGAATACTACGATTGGCCCGATGAAATGGCCCATCAGGAAAACATGCAGAAGTTGATCAGGGCACACGAAGAAGCAGGATTTACACTGTTGCTCAACCGTTCGCAAAAGATCTCCAGGGGTAATGAGAACATCTTCCTGGCAGGTGTGGAGAACTGGGGACTGCCGCCTTTCAAGCAATATGGTGACCTGGCAAAAGCCCTGCAGGATATACCGGATACAGGGTTTAAAATATTACTCTCACACGATCCCTCCCACTGGGATGCAGAGGTGACAGGCCGGACGAATGTACACCTTACCCTCTCAGGTCATACGCATGGTATGCAGTTCGGGATCAGGACAGGGAAATTCAGGTGGAGCCCGATCCAAACAAAATATCCCCGCTGGGTTGGTCTCTACCAGCAGGGATATCAATACTTATATGTAAACCCGGGTCTGGGTTATATAGGTTATGCCGGAAGGATCTGGATCCCTCCGGAGATCACCGTTATCACGTTGAAAAAGTCTATTTCTTGAAGTGGCCGGACATGTATAATGCAGCACCCATGAGTCCGGCGTCCTTAAGCAACATACTCATGGCTGTTTGGTCACCACCAGCTGCACCCGGAACATCCATGATCAGGATGATCAGCAGTAAAAGCAGCGCCAGCAGCAGGGTGGCAAGCCTTGTGTATAACTTTATGATAATGCTTATCCCTGCTGCAATCAGTCCGAGTCCGGATATATAGACCAGCAGTTTCGGTGCCGGCACCCATCCAGGCATCCAGCCGGCCATCATATCAGTATCGCTAAAATGGAAAAATCCAAATACCAGGAATATCAAACCGAAAATAATCCTGCCCGTGTTGGATGTTAATGTCTTCATAAACAAACAGTTTTGGTTTGTAATACACCGAAACTAGATAAATAAAAGACCAGGCAGTCTTAAATATTTGTGAATTAACTACTGGTTAACAGAGGCAAATTCAGAGATCGAGTTCAGAAAACTGGGTAAGTTCCTGCAGGTATCCCCCTTCCACGAGCCTGGTAAAATGCTTAATTTCGATATTTCCCCTGAGATCAATAACCGTAAAGTTTTCATCGGCGTTCATCATCAGGATGGCCTCCCTGACCATACCGTCCTTTTCCTGGATACGGATAAACATATCATCGCCACCTGACTGCAGGCGGAAAAGATCCTGGAATTCGTTTCTGGTAGTAAAATCAGTCACCACCGTGCCAAGATCATCTTTCAGGTCCCCGGTCCCTGATCCCTCCTCTATAATCAGCATGCTGAATGAGGATAATTCTCGCATCAAACCTTTCAATTCGACCTGTTCCGGATCGTCCTGGTCCAGCACCAGGCTGAGCAGTCCGGGCGGGAAACCGATGGCCACTACCCCATCTTTATTTCGGTAATGGTCAAAAATGGTTTTGAATGACCTGGTTTTTTCCAGGTTTGAACTGCACCCGGACATGCAGGATAGCAGGAAAAACAGTAAAAGGCAGCTTCCCGGAGAAATCAGTTTGTGCTTCATCAAGCGTCTTATTTACTTTTCTTCCAGGTTTTCAAGCTCTTCCATCCCTTCAATATCCATGGCCTTTGACAATTTGGCAATGGTATTCAGGTCTATTTCGCCGGTGATGGCAATTAGGGCATTGTCATCATCCCCGCTCACGATCAACAACAGTTCAACAATCACTCCGCTTTCTTCCCTTGCCAGGAAGATTACATCAGATTCACTGTCCTTGACAACCATCAATTCCTCATATTTCTCTCGTGGCAGATCTTTCATGATCTCATCATAGAAATTGATCCCCTTGGGACTGCCATCTTCGCTGGCCAGGATTTTAATGCCGGTGAGTTTTCCAAATACCTTCTGTACTTCTTCAATCTCTTCGTCTTCTGCCCCTTCCAGGTCAGCAAACATGTTGAACATGTATTTGGAAATATAAACAGTGGTAAAGCCTTCCTGTCCCGCATATTTATCAAAAACCCGGTCGATGGATTTGTTCTGTGCAAATACAGCAGCAGCAAACCCAATCAAACAAATGATAAAAAACATTCTTTTCATAACTTCATTATTTTGATAATAATTCTTTTGTCCTTTCTATGGTTGAAAAATATTCAAGTTTTTGCAATCCGGTACCTATGGAGAATACCGGTTGCACAAATTGCTTTCCTGATTCAAGTTTTTTAATATTTTGAAGCGGTTCTGTTCCGGTGTTCATCTTATCAGAGACGAAATAAAGTACACGTTTTGCTTCCGCATAAGCCAGGTAGGGATCTTCAAAAGTATCTCCTGTAGCCTGAAGCGAGGGCCTTTTTCTGATCTGGGAATCGAGAAACAGGGCCAGCAACAAGAGGATGACTGCTGCTGCACCACTGATCCAGTAATACCTCCATTTGGTAAAGGCAGTTATGGATCTTCCCGTTTTCCCATCAATCATATCCTCCAGCCTGTGTTGCAGATGATCTGGTAATCCTCCTTCCTGCTGCATCCTGAAGAAACCGAAAAGCTCGGCATCGGCCGCAAGATGTTCAGGCACATCTCCGGTGGCGAAGAATTCACGGAGCACACCTTCCTCCGCAATACTCGTTTCACCGCGGTAGTACCTGGCAAGCAATGCTTCAATGCTGTTCATATGTTCCATGACTGATACATCTTTTGAATGGTTTCCCTTACTTTCTTCCTGGCCCTTGAAATATTCACCCTTATGGCATTTATTTCAAGCCCTGTGATGTCTGCTATCTCCTCGTATTCGAGTCCCTCAACATCCCTCATCTGCAACAGTGTTTTCTGCTGTTCCGGTAAACGACCGATGATCTGGTTTACCCTTTCCATGGTGTCTTTCTGCTCCAGTCTGCTCTCCGGGTCAAGGCTGTGATCAGCTTCATCATAACGGTACGATCCTTCCTCTCTGTCATCATAGTACTTTGGCTTCTTTAGCTTGATCTTATCCAGGCAGAGATTTCTCGTCATCCGGAAGGCAAATGCCTCCATGCTTTTGATATATCCAAGCTCGTCCTTTTTGTCCCACAACTTCAGCCAGATCTCCTGGACCACATCCTCCGCATCATGCTCATTGCTCAACAAGCGGTTTGCATACTTGAATATTTTATGGCTAACCGGTAATACCCTTTCTTTGAATTCCTTTGCGTCCATATATTTCGTCCGGGGAATTTCTCAAAGTTAGCCATCTTTCAGGAACCGTTCTGCCTAATTGTCAAAGATTTCATCCAACTTGTCAAGACCATCCAGGCCTTCCAGCGCTTCCAGGTCATCCATGGTAAAATTACCCTCAACCG
>Ga0111175_1076_pt1 | contig 18330 bp, 17 predicted proteins | sample DeeMarSWOR324_28_FD_80228 | JGI IMG/M metagenome (GOLD analysis project Ga0111175, IMG submission 80228) | Bacteroides sp. SM23_62
AGCAGGGTCTCCTTCTGTGTTTTCTGCACTTCGATCTGTGTCCTGACGCCTGATTTCTGGGCATGGATGGCTTTGATCCTTGCCTTTAACTGAACGATCTGGAGATGCAGCGGGATGGTATCTATCAGACCCACAACCTGGCCGGCAGTAAGTTGAGCGCCTTCGTCCAGATCCAGCTCCAGGATCTTGCCGCTTCCTTCAGCAGAGATCAGGTATTCCTTGGTTTCAAAATTACCATAGGCATCGGAAAGGTCATCCCTGCCAGAACATCCGGCCAGAAGCACAAGTAAAAATGTTGGAATAATGATTTTTTTCATGGCTTGGTTATTATATGATTCCTTTTGTTGTCAGGTAATTGATCTGTGCCTGCACGAGCTGGATCCTGTGGGTTTCCAGCCTGATCCTTGCTTCCGTTTCAGCATTCAGCTCAGTGATGTAATCCGTCGTGGTGATCACCCCGTTTTCCAGCTGGGAGGCAGCGCTTCTGCTGATCTTTGAGCGCAGGACAACAATTTCCTTATCCCGCCTGACGGCTTCCTCATATTTGGCAATTTCTGCCAGCTTCTCGGCCAGCTGAATGTCCAAGTTTTTATCAAAGGCGGCTTTCTGGGACCTGATGATCTCCTGCTGTATTGTTATATCCTGCCTGCTCCTGCTGGTATTGCTCCAATCCCATATATTCCATTTGAGTCCGGCCCCTACCACATAAAATCCCCTGAATTCATCCCGGAAGAAATTCAGTCCCGGATTCCCATAGGAAAACGATCCGAATACATAAGCCTTCGGGTGACGCTGTTTTGATACCAGGTTCATACTGGCTTCCAGGTTGAGGATCTGCAGGTCGTACAATACCTGCTCCGGCCTTGGGACTTCAACAGCGGGTTCGATGTCAGCGTGTGGTAATTCCAGCACGGCACTCTCCGGTATATGGATGGCAGTAAGATTACCAAGCATCTGAAATACAGATGATTTGGTAATGCTGATTTCAGCCAGCAACTGGTTTACTTTAAGGATCTCCGCCTGCATGATATCCAGGTCGGCTTCCAGGAAAATCTCGTTTCTCACGCCTGATTCAATGATGGATGACCTCTCCTCCAGTTCATCCAGTTTAAGCTGAATGCTCTTCTCCTGCTGTTGCAGGGTCAGGATGTAGAAAAACAGCCTGTTGACCTGTTCTTTCAGCTGGTTCAGGCTGACCTCCACCTGTTGCTGGTTAACCAGCAATTTCGATGCTTCAACCTTTTTGCTGGATTTGGTAATGCCCCCGTCATATAATGTTTGCTGTATATCCAGGCTTAATTTATAATTATAATGAGGCATCAGGGGCGTTTCAAATCCCGGGATAATATCCCCCGGGAAGGGCAGTTCAACCACTTCATTCTGCCAGGTGTATTTCCCGTTCAAATCCAGGCTTGGATACCAGTTCGTGGTATGGTTCCTTGTTCTTAATTCTTTGGATTGGGAATACAATTCCTTTTGTTTGAACCAGGGATGATTTTCAATGGCGGACCGGTGACATTCGTACAGATCAAGTGTATCCGCCGGCTGGGCCAGGCAGACGCCTGAACAAAAAACCAGCATGTTAATGATGTATCTCATAGCTAAGGATATTTCGTGCTGATTGCTGATAATACCATGTTTAATTCCCATCACGATCAGGACCCTGCAAGGCCAGCCTGATAAATCTCGGCACCTGCTCCCTGCGTTCTTCCAGGAATTGCTCATAGGCCTGCTTATCATCCCTGAAGGCAATCTTCTGGAACAAGGGCCGCCCGATGTAGGGAAAGAGTACCATCCCCAACAGATTGGCAATCATGTGCCTGGGGTCCATATCAACAACGCCGTACAATTCCAGTTCCTTCTTGACTCCTTTCAGGGCTGTATCGGGATCCAGTCCCATATGCTGTATGAAACCAGCCAGACGGTCAGGGTTCAGGGAGATCTCCTGGATTACAAACACAGGCAGGTAGGGATTTTCTTCCAGCAGGTCTGTCCAGGTATCGACAAACATCCTGACCTTTTCCATGAACGGCCGGTTCGATGTAAAAGCCACAATCATGGTGGGAAAAGCACTGGCAAGCACCTTTGAAAAAATGGTGTCGAAGAGCTTCTCCTTGTTCCTGAAATAATAATGCAGCAGGGTCCGGTTAATGCCGGCTTCATCGGCAATATCCTGCATGCTTGCCCCAAGCCTGCCCTTCTTCATGAAAACCTTGCCTGCCGCTTCAAGGATCTTTCGTTCGGTACCAGGTTCCAGGTATTCCTTTTTATCAGGTTCCATAGGGTTTAAAATTTAAGGCTGGTTATCAATATTAACAATATTGTCAAACTTTTTTGTCAGACAATAAAGTTTAACTATTCTGTTAAACAAAGTTGTAAAACTATATAATTTTATATTACTTGTCAAGTTTTTTTAAAAAAATCTATCTTTACCGGCTAATTTCATTGAAATCATGAGAAAAAGAATGATAGTCCCGCTGACCCTGCTTCTGATGGCCATATACATGATTATGCCGGGATGCTCTTACACAAAGGAGAATCCGGATGTCACCACGGATGAATTGTTCCAGCATATCAGTTACCTGGCATCTGATTCTTTGAAGGGACGGTTTCCCGGGACAGAAGAAGACAGGCTTGCAGCACTTTACATCGCTGATGAATTCAGCAAGGCCGGACTCCAGCTGATGGCTGATGGTGGATTACAGGTATTTGAGGTAATCACAGATCTTGAAAAAGGTGCGGCAAATTACCTGAGGTTTGGAGAAATTGAAGCGGTACTATCTGAAGATTTTACACCTTTCCCGTTTACCGCGAATAAAGAAATTTCGGCCGGTGTCGTATTCGCAGGATACGGATTCGATATCGAAGCGGATGAGGTTCGCTGGAATGATTATGAAAACCTTGATGTAACTGGCAAATGGGTGATGGTTCTGCGGGGAAGTGTGGAAATTGATTCCACTGCCTCGGTCTTCCATGCATACAGCAATGAGCGTGACAAAGCCATGCTGGCAGGGGATAAAGGAGCTTCCGGTATATTGTTTGTATCCGGACCAAACTTTGATCAGGAAGACAGGCTGATAGACCTTGAAAGGCGGGAAGGCAAGGTAAGCATCCCGGCGATCCATATCAGCCGCAAAAAGGCAGACCAGATCCTATCAGTCGCCGGGACCAGCATTGAAAGAATGGAAAACAAGCTCAACGACTACAGGGAACCTTCATCCTTCGCAGTTGATGTAACCGTTTCCGCAGGTGCTGAGGTTCAGCCAACCACAACTGATACCTATAACATAATTGCCTATCTGGAAGGCAGTAATCCGGATTCCACGGATAAGCATATTGTCATAGGAGCCCATTATGACCACCTGGGCATGGGCGGGATGAGAAGCTCCTCAAGGAAACCGGATACCACAGCTGTACATAACGGGGCCGATGACAATGCTTCCGGAGTGGCTGCCCTGATTGAGATTGCGGAAGCGCTGGCATTGGGACCCGAAAAACCTGAAAATTCCTATCTGTTCATTGCATTTGGCGCTGAGGAAATGGGTCTGCTGGGATCCAAGCATTATGTAAACAATCCCATCCTGCCTCTGGAAGATATCCTGGTCATGATCAACCTGGACATGGTTGGCCGCCTGCGGAACCAGCAGCTACAGGTAGGCGGGGTCGGTACAGCCAGGGAAAGTGAAGAGATCGTCACCCAACTCGTCCCCCATGACAGCCTCATTCTCGGTACCACCCTGGAAGGCTTTGGTGCTTCTGACCACAGCAGTTTCTATGGCAAGGATATTCCCGTGTTATTCCTGACTACCGGTGCCCATACGGACTACCATACACCTGAAGACGATATCGAGCACATCAATCTTGAAGGGATGGTTACGATTGCAGATTACACCAGCAGGGTAGCACAGCATATTGACCGGATGGACAACTTACTGACCTACCAGGAAGCGGGGCCCAAAGTACCCTTCCAGGGACGGCGGGGCGGCCGGATCACGCTGGGCATCATGCCGGATTTCACAGATAATGACGATAAGGACGGGATGAGGGTTGATTTCGTAACTCCCGGAAAGCCAGCTTACAATGGTGGAATGAAGAAAGGGGATTTCATCATGGCCATTGAGGGTCAACCTGTCAATGGCATATATGATTATATGTACCGGCTCAAGAGTGTAAACAAGGGCCAGATCATCGTGGTTACAGTGAAACGTGACGAACAATTACTGGATCTGCTGGTCCAGCTTTAATGTAACACAGAAATATGAAGAAACAAACCTTATTCTGGATCCTGGCCGTTGTGATCACCATAAGCACCGTCATCTATCAGCGGAAAACGGGTCCCACCTATCCTGTAAACCTTACCATTGAAATAGAAGGAGCAGACATAGAGGTAAGCCTTCCCAGGAGCCATGGCGGGAGCACTGACAGGGAAATCAGCATTGCGGTCCCAGGCGAAGATATTGAGGGACTGATCATCTACAAAAGATATAAAACAGCTGATCCCCTGGATACCATCCGGATGGTGACCCAGGGACAGGACCTGATCGGATACCTGCCCAACCAGCCTCCGGCCGGCAAGCTGGAGTACAGGGTTGTACTTGAAAGCAATAACCGGTCCTACACGGTTAACGAAATACCTGTGATCATCCGCTTCAAGGGCAGTGTACCTGGATTTGTGCTGATCCCACATATCCTTTTTATTTTTTCAGCCCAGTTGTTATCGCTTGTAGCCGGACTCTTCGCTGTTTACCGTCTTCGCAGGTACAAATTGTACGGGATCCTGACAATAGTCTTCCTGTTTGCGGGTGGCTTTGTACTGGGACCCGTCATCCAGAAATATGCTTTCGGCGCCTACTGGACTGGGTTCCCGTTCGGGCAGGATATGACAGACAACAAGGTGCTGGTGGCCATGTTATGCTGGATCCTGGCCGTGGTGATGAACATCCGTAAGGACAGGCCGGCGTACGCATGGATTGCAGCCCTTGTTTTTTTCCTGGTAAACATGATCCCCCACAGCATGTTTGGCTCTGAACTCGATTATGAGACAGGCGTGGTTAACACCGGGATGATACTGCTTTTCTAGACATCCGCGGATGACTGCCTGAGGATGTTGCCTTCTTTTTTTTGCGTAATTTGCAGCAGAAAGAAACTTATTTTCGTCTTTATACCAGAATTGAATGGCAAAGGAACCTGCGTATCCCAATATTCATCAGGATTTAATAGACAGATGCAGGGAGAGAGACCGGGGCGCCCAGTTTGAGATCTACCGTTTGTATTACAAGGCCATGTTCAATACAAGCCTCAGGATCGTAAAAGATCCGGGTGAAGCGGAGGATATCATGCAGGAATCATTTTTGTCAGCCTTTGATAAGATTGAAACGTACGGAGGTACGGTGAGTTTCGGGGCCTGGTTAAAGAAAATCGTGATCAACAGGTCCCTCGACAGCCTGAAAAAACACAGACTGTCTTTTGAATTGCTGGATGAGAGAGTTCTTCAGGACTCGGAGGACATGGGTGAATCTGATGATCTCAGTGGCAGGATTGAAGAGATCAGGGAAGCCATCATGAGATTGCCTGACGGATTCAGGGTGGTGCTGACCCTCTACCTGCTCGAGGGATATGACCATGAGGAGATCGGGCAGATCCTGGGCATCACCGCTTCCACATCCAGATCACAATTCACAAGGGCCAGGCAGAAACTGGTAGAAATGCTAAAAATGAGAAGCCATGAATAATCTTGAGAAGCATATAATTGCCAGCCGGCAAAAATTTGACAGCCAGGAACCTTCTTCCGGTCATATGGAGAGGTTTGAGCAAAAATTGCTCAGGCGGCAGACCAGGTCACTGTTCGCCCGCATTCCATATGCCGTTAAAGCAGCTGCTGTTTTATTGCTGGTTGCTTTATCCAGCATTCTCATTTACGAGCAGGCGCGGATTTACTACCAGAACCAGCGGGTTATATCACTCCGGGACATATCCCAGGAGTTCGGCGAAGCTGAGTTTTACTATACCACTTTAATACACAGTAAATATCAGGAGATCGACAGGCTTGACATTGACGATCCTAAACAGAAGGAAGTTTTGATGAGTGAACTGGATGAGATGGACAAGTTATTCCATTCACTTCAGAAGGATTTCCAGGCCAACCCGACAGACGAACGTGTGATCAATGCCATGATATCACACTACCAGCTCAAACTGGAAATTATGAGTCAGATTATTAAGCAATTGGAAGAAGTTAACAAGGTAAATAAAATATATAAAGATCATGAAGGCAATGAAATTTAATGCGATGCTACTGGCTGTTGTCTTGTTGGGATTAAGCACGGCGCTTGTCAATGCCCAGGAGACAGTAACCAAGGAGTACCATGAGCAGTATGATACGAAGGATTATTCGAAGCTGATTCTCCGTAACAAGTATGGGAATGTCGATGTACAAAACTGGGAGGATCCTTCCATCAAAATCGATGTTGTCATCAAGGTAAAACACTCAAATGCTGAGAAAGCACAAAGAATGCTTGACGATATCAGTGTATACTTTGCGACCGATGGCAAAACTGTAAAGGCCGAAACTCTTTTTGATGACCGCTTTAACAAGTCGAGCGGACGGAATGACAATGAATTCGAGATCAATTATACGGTACAGATGCCAAAGGAAATAGATCTGGAGCTTTCACACAAATACGGTCATGCATTTATTGATGAGATCAGCGGCCATGCCCTGCTGGATCTAAAATATGGGAAACTGACGGTGAACAAGCTCTACCGAGGCAATGAAAAACCGTTGAATGCAGTGAGCCTTGCCTATGCCAGTGGCAGCGAAATATCCGAATGCAACTGGCTCAAGGCCAATATCAAGTATTCAAGCCTGGAAATTGAGAAGGCAAAGGCCTTTGTCGGCTATACCAGTTATATGAAACTCAGTATTGACGAGGCGAGTTCCGTGGTCATTGAAGGCAAATACGACGAATACAGATTTGGCAAATTAGCCAACCTGGTTGTCGAATCCAGTTACTCAGGCATTGAAGCTGACGAATTAAGCAAAAAACTGGAAGCTGATACCAGATACTCCAATTGCAAGATCGAGTATATGCCACCTACCTTCGAATCCGTAAATGTGGAAGCCAGCTACGGGGGATACAGAATTGGGATTGACGAGGATGCATCCTATGAAATGGACGGGGAGGCCTCCTACGGCAAGATCAGCTACCATGACAGCGGCAAGGTCAGCAGGATACAGGAAAGCAATTCCATGAAGGTCTATGGCAAGGTGGGAACAGATGAGAATCCTTCTGCCACTGTCAATGTCAGGACAAGGTATGCAAATGTCAGGTTAGACTAATAGCCAAACTGGCAGATCCTTTCGCCCGCCAGGCAAATCCGGTGTGAAATACGGCAAAGCCTGACGGGTTTTTATTGCCTGGTTATTCCCAAGTTTATTACCTTGTGGTGCAATAAACGCCAGCATCATGAGAACCTCCCTGATTGCATTGCTGTCCCTTTACAGCCTTCAGATTACCTTTGGACAGGAACCACCAGTGTACGCCATTGTCATCCACGGCGGTGCCGGCAATATCAGTCCCGCGTTCATCACCCCGACCACCGACGCTACCCTTTCGGCCAAACTGAGTGAAGTCCTGGAAGAGGGCATCTCCATACTTGATTCCGGCGGGACAAGCCTGGATGCCGTGGAGGCAGTTATTCGCATCATGGAGGATTCTCCGCTTTTTAATGCAGGAAAGGGAGCTGTCTTTACCCACGAAGGAAAAAATGAACTGGATGCTTCCATCATGGATGGAAAAACAATGAAGGCAGGAGCGGTGGCTGGCATCGGGGATATTAAAAATCCGATTTCAGCCGCCAGGATCGTGATGGAAAAATCACCCCATGTCCTGCTCAGTGGTGCCGGGGCGTCCCGGTTTGTCTCCGGACACGGTGCTGAGGTCGTTGACAGCAATTATTTTTATACCGAGAGACGCTGGGAACAGTTGCAACGGCAACTTAAAAAAGCCGGGGTGGAAAAGTACGGAACAGTCGGATGTGTGGCACTCGACAGATACGGTAACCTGGCCGCCGGGACTTCCACCGGCGGGATGACCAATAAACGCTTTGGCAGGATCGGGGACTCCCCCATTATTGGTGCCGGCAACTATGCCAATAACAACAGCTGCGCCGTCTCAGCCACCGGTCATGGAGAATTTTTCATCCGGTATACCGTGGCACATGACATCTCCGCATTGATGCAATACAGAGACCTTTCGATTCAGGAAGCCGCCCGCACAGTCATTCATGAAAAACTTGGGGATGCAGGGGGCACCGGAGGTGTCATATGTGTCGACAAACATGGTAATATCGCCATGGAGTTCAATACCTCGGGCATGCTCAGGGCTTATGCCACAGCCAGGGGAGAAAAAGGGGTCAGGATGTTCGAATGACGATAAACCAGGGGTTTTTTAGTACTTCCTTGTTGTATGACAGGTCGTCTTCACGGTCATGTATCTTCACCGAACATCCTGAGGCACGGGCTATGGCATGGCCGGCTGCCGTGTCCCATTCCATTGTGGGACCGAAACGGGGGTAAATGTCTGCCTTCCCTTCGGCCATCAGGCAAAACTTGAGAGAGCTGCCGGTTGACACCAGCTTAAGGCCGGGATGCTGTTGCTGCAATCCCTTGATAAACATGTTTGTCCGCTCATTCCTGTGTGAGCGGCTCGCTACAACCGTGTATTGTCTGCGGGGCATTTTAACAGGTAACTTCTCCGCATGGCCCAGCAATTCCTCCAGGTTTTGAATATGTCTGTCTTCAGTGGAATACTCCTTTATCCTGTATGCACCGGTCTGGTCCGAAGCAAAATACATGATATCCAGGCAAGGCGCGTAAATGACACCCAGCACCGGGGCCTGCCCCTCTATCAATGCTATGTTCACCGTGAATTCATCATTCCTGCGGATGAACTCCTTGGTACCGTCAAGGGGATCGACCAGCCAGAACTTTTTCCACTGATTCCTGACTCCATACGGGACCTTCTTCCCTTCTTCAGAAAGGATGGGGATGGAGGTAGATTCCAGTTGTCCGGATATGATCCTGTGGGCAGCATGGTCTGCTTCTGTAACCGGTGAAAGATCCTTCTTCAGCCTGGTCCTGAAAAACCTTTTCCCGTAAACCTTCATGATGGACAGTCCCGCTTCAAGAGCCGTATGAACGGTTAACAAAAGGTGCTCCTGTGATTGCGCTATCATTTATAATGGTTAAATGTAGATCAGCGATAGAATGGTAATGGTCACCAGCATGTACAGCAATGTCAGCGGGGCACCGACACGGAAGAAATCACGGAAGGAATACCCCCCCGGACCATAAACCATGAGATTGGTCTGGAAACCCACGGGTGTCATGAAGTTGGCCGCGGAAGCATAGGCGGTGATCAGTATAAAGGGCATGGGGTCCATGCTCAGGTTGACCGCTGTGGTAAGGGCAATGGGAAAGATAATGGCAGCTGCCGCCTTGCTGGTAATGTATGCCGCAAGTATGGTGGTGATCAGATAGATGCCTGTCAGGATCCCTACCACCCCGAGCGGCCGGAACAGCCTGATCACCCCATCAGCCACCAGGTCAGCTGTACCCGTTTTGATCATCGCAGTACCCAGGGCAAGCGACAGTACGATGATCAATGCCAGGCTATAATCGATGGCCCCCGGCAATTCCCTTGGATGTGTGATCCGCATGGCCAGAGACAGGACAAGTAACAGCAACAGGGATATGAACAGCGGTACCAAATTCGAAGCCGCCAGGATGATGGCCAGCATCAACCCCCCCAGCAGGGTGGCACTCTTATACCATTCAAGCTTGACCATCTCCCTGACCTTGGAAATGAAATAGAAATCCTTTGTGGCTACCGTCCTGGCAACAAAGTTTTCCCCGGTAAAAAGCAGGAGTACATCACCGGCCTTCAGGATCACTTCACCTACCCTGCCCTTGATCAGTTCCCCGTTCCTGTGGACAGAGACAATGGCGGCATCATACTTGCTCCTGAAATTGGCTTCCCTCACTGTCTTGTTGACGATGGTAGAATTCTGTGATACCACCACCTCCACCATCTCCGCCCGGGATTTCTTGCTCAGCATTCCCACCTCCGGGATATTCAGTCCCGAGCTGGATTTGACCACGTCGGCAATGGCTTCCGTTTCTCCGGCAAAAAGCAGGACGTCGCCCCTGTCCAGCAGGAAATCCGCTCCGAATACGGTGATTTTATAGCCCCTCCTCCAGATCTCCACGATATAAAATCCCGGCTGGTTGCGCAGTCCTGCCTCCTCGATGGTCTTTCCGATGAGCGGGGACTTATGTACCACCTTGGCTTCCACCATGTATTCCCTCCTTCCGAGTGACAGCTGCATAAGGGTATCCGGTTTTAAAGGCAGCAATCGCTCTCCGAAAAACAGAAGGTACAGGTAACCAACCACGATCATCGGAAATCCCACGGCAGCAAAGTCAAATATCTTCAATGGTTCCAGGTCTGGTATAATGGTTTGGTCTACCACCAAGCCGTTTACGATCAGGTTTGTGGAGGTTCCGATCAGGGTAGCGCAACCACCGAGGATGGCTGCATATGAAAGTGGCATGAGGAACTTGGACGGGGAGATGTTATTCCTTTTACACCAGGAGTGAACATACGGGATCATCACTGCCACCAGGGGGGTATTGTTCAGGAAAGCTGAAAATCCGGCGATCAGTAAGGTCATCCGGCTGAGGAATCCGCGGTAACTGCGGGCGGATTTAAAAAAGCGGTCAAAGATCACCTCTACCACGGCGGTCCTCCGGATCACGTCCCCGATTAACAGCAACATGATGACTACGGCAATTTGCTCATTCCCGAAACCTTTGAGGATCTCCGCAGGCGTAAGCACACCGAATATGCCCAATACGATCACTCCGACCAGGAAGGTAAACGCAGGTCCGAGGATTTCCCTGTAGAGGGAAATGAGGATGAACACGAGTACAACAAAGACAAGTATCTGGTCGAAACTCAGCATAATTTACATGCCGGTAGCTTAATTCATAAAGTAAAGAAAATAAATGAACAGAAAAAAATTTAAACCTGGAGACGGCTTTTAAAGGGCAGGAATGTCATAAAATCAGCATGATGCACAATGTATGCCTCCACAGAACGCCGGATGTGATCCCCTTCCCCGGCATGGGCTGCGATAATGTGGCATACCTCCGGAGGAACATCGCAGGATTCAGCCAGGGATACCCCGGAAAATGGGTGGCGCAGGTATTTTCCATAGCTGCCCTGTACAATTTTTCCGTCTCTCTTCTCGTACTCCAGTAGCTTTCCTACATCGGCCAGTATGGCACCGGCGATCAAAACATCCATGTTCACCGGCAGCTCCCCGCCAAAATGCGACTGAATTTGTTTTCCGCAATCCCGGGCCAGATGGACCACACATCTCTTATGTGCCATAAAAGTAACCTCCAGGTTTTCAATTAACAGGGTAAACGGGATTTCATTCAGCTCCTGTGCTGACAATGCGCTCCTGGATAATGCCAGTTCCCAGGTCCTGGCTGTATTTTCACGCAGGACTGGGTCTTTGATCCATTCCAGTTCAGGCCAGAGTTCATATACTTCCTTCATAGCTTTTTATAATGATTGCTATTGATTAGCGGTAGGGTCCTACAGGGCTTCGATGATGGCTTCTGCCATTTCAGCGGTAGAGGCGGCACCTTTCTCCAGTACATCAGGCCTGCCAGGCAGTTTCAGCATATCATAGGTCCGTGCCTCTCCATGGCTTACGACCCTTCCAATGGCCGACCTGATCCTGGCTGAGCTATCATTTTCACCCAGATGATCAAGCATCAAACATGCTGATTCAACCATGGCAATCGGATTTACAATGGATACGGGATAATCGGCATATTTCGGAGCTGATCCATGCGTGGGTTCAAAAACTGCCACCTCCTCCCCGATATTCGCACTGCACGCAAAGCCAAGTCCGCCGATCAGTCCCGCAAACCCATCGGAAACAATATCCCCGAACATGTTCCCTGCCACAATTACACCATAATCCTCAGGATTCTTGGTAAGCCACATCATCTGGGCATCGATATTTGTATTCCAGAGTTCAATTTCCGGGAAAGATGATTGCTGGATCTCCTTGGCCAGACGGAACATCAGGCCGGAAGTCTCCCTGATGACATTTGGTTTTTCACAAACTGTCACTGACCTGTACCGGTACTGCCTTGCATATTCAAAAGCAGCCTTCAGTATCCTTTCGGTGGCTTTCCGGGTGAAAATCCTGGTCGACACTGATAACTCATCTTTCGGCACCCTTGAGAAGTTTTTAAGGAATTTTGGATGGCTGAGCAGGGCCTCGTAAACATTATCAGGGGGATCGGACCATTCGACCCCGCTGTAGAGTCCCTCGGTATTCTGCCTGAAAATCACCACATTGATCTCCGGTTCTTCGACCGTGTTGTCCGGTCCCCTGCGAATAAAATTCAGGGGATTACCTTTATAGGTCCTGCAGGGCCGTATACATACATCCAGGTTAAAATGCTGCCTTAATCCCACGATCGGACTGGAATAAACCAGTCCCTTCCCCTGCAGGGATGGATCCAGTTCCTCGGCAGCCTCTTCCTTTGGTTTTGAGGTGATTGCGCCAAACAGCCCGATTTTATGCTTTGCCAGCAGCTCAATGGTCCTGTCCGGCAGGGGATTGCCCTCGGTCTTCCAGCATTCCCAGCCTATATCAGCATTTACATAGTCCGCACTAAATCCGGCTGCATCCAGGATGCGCAGGGTTTCTTCCAGTACTATCCTTCCAATTCCATCACCCGGCATGGTAACTATGGTCCGTTTACTCATTTCTTAGGTCAGTTTGGCGAAAGTTCATAAGAAGCTTAAAAATAGAAGAAAAAAACAAGATCCATTTTGTCGGGGATGTGTTATTTATCACTTATTTTATAAAACATTAATCCATCCCGATCCGTCTCAATGAAATCACTCTCAGATCTCGACAATGCGCTTCTGTGGAAATATTTTGAGGATATCTGCAGGATCCCAAGGCTATCCAGGAATGAAGGCCAGGTCATAGATTTCCTGCTGGCATTCGCCCACGAACATAAGCTTGCGGTTAAGAAGGATAAAACCGGCAATGTACTGATCTCCAAACCTGCCAGTCAGGGCATGGAAAACCGAAAGACAGTCATCCTTCAAAGCCACATGGATATGGTGGGCGAAAAAGAGCAGGGCCTGCCACATGATTTCAGCAGGGATCCAATCCTCCCGGTGGTCGATGGTGAATGGGTCAGGGCCAGCGGGACCACCCTCGGGGCTGATGATGGCATTGGCATGGCTGCCCAGATGGTGATCCTGTCTGACCGGGACCAGGAGCATGGTCCCATTGAATGCCTTTTCACGGTGGATGAGGAATCGGGTATGACCGGCGCAAAGAACCTTGAACCCGGTTTCATGAACGGGGAAATCCTGATCAACCTGGATTCAGAGGACGAAGGGGAACTGTTTATCGGTTGTGCCGGCGGCATCGACACCATCGGCACTTTTAAATTCAAGACGAAAAAGCCCGATGACGGATCAGTTGCTTACAGAATGGTTGTAGATGGACTGAAAGGGGGACACTCGGGCGACAAGATCCATAAAAGTCCGGGGAATGCCATCAAGATCCTGAACCGGTTCTTGTGGAATGCCACGGGGGATTTCCGTCTCGCCCTCTCAAGTTTCGACGGGGGAAATCTGCGGAATGCCATTCCCAGGGAAGCATATGCCATATTTACCATACCGGCTGGCCTGGTTGACGGTTTTGAGGATTACTACCAGGCATTCGCAGATACCCTGACACTCGAGCTCAAGGATTTTGAACCTGAGCTGAGCTTTCACCTGGACAGGGCCGAACTGCCGGAAACCATCCTGACCCGAAAAAGGCAATTGCGATTGTTGCTCGCGCTCTATGCATGTCCACACGGGGTCATTACCTGGAGTCCCACACTGGAAGGTCTTGTTGAAACATCCACAAACCTGGCATCCATTCAATTTACAGCCCAGCATAAGGCCGTCGTTACAACCAGCCAGAGAAGTTCGGTCGATTCTGCCAAGAAAGATATAGCCGACCGGATGGCCAGCTGCCTGTCCCTGGGAGGGGCCAGGGTTGAACACAGTGACGGTTATCCGGGATGGATCCCGAACCCGGAATCCGAGATCCTGAATATCACCAGCGGGATCTATGCCGGATTGTTTGGGCAGGAACCTGTCGTCAGGGCTATTCACGCGGGACTGGAATGCGGGCTGATCCTTGAGAAATACCCGGGCCTGGACATGCTCTCTTTTGGTCCCACTATCAAAGGTGCCCACACACCATCTGAGAGGATCAATATTGAAACCACGAATAAATTCTGGAAACTCTTGCGGGAGGTACTCAGGAGAGTACCGGAGAAAAGGTAATTATTTTACCAGTCATCCTCCACAAATTCTGATTTACTGACCCCGCACACCGGGCACACCCAATCGTCCGGGATATCGTTGAAATCGGTACCGGGATCTACACCGCCGTCGGGATCCCCTTCCACGGGGTCATATACGAATCCGCAGATGGTACAGCGGTATTTCTTCATCTGGCAAATTTTACAGTAATTATAGCAATTAATTTTCTGATAATACAGGAGGTTCGACAATTATAAAGGAAATGATTTATCTTTACAAATAATGGCTGGGGATTTGGAAAATATCCAGAAGGTGATACAGCATTTTGATCCGGTCACGCTCGGGGAAATGGATGCTGTACAACTGATGAACCGCACTGATACAAAGTATGTCTTCAACCTGGCAAAGCTGGATGATCTGCTGGTACGGTCAATACCCCATTACAGGGTGCTGCAGATCAATGGATACCGGTCTTTTCAGTATAATTCCCTGTACTATGATACCGGGAACCTAGACCTTTACATGGCCCACCACAACGGGATCAGGCCCCGGTTCAAGGTCAGGTTCAGGGAATATGTAGAAACGGGCAACGTCTTCCTGGAAGTCAAAAGGAAAACCAATAAGAACCGTACCCGCAAATCCAGGATAGAGTTGGAAAAAACCGAAATGAAACTGTCCGAGAGATCCATTGAATACATAGAACAACAGGCCCCATTGAAGGCAGCCTTGCTAAAGCCGGCCATGTGGACCATCTTCCACCGGATTACCCTGGTCGGGAAAGACAGCCCAGAACGCATCACCATTGACTACAACCTCTCATTCAGTTACGGGGACCAGGAAAAACAATTTCCCTTTTTTACCATCTGTGAAGTCAAAAGGGATAGTTTCGCCGGCAAATCTGCATTCATGAGAACCCTGAAGGATTTGTCCATTTATCCCGGGAACAGCAGCAAGTACTGCTTGGGAACGGTACTGCTTAAAAATCCCGCAAAATACAACCGCTTTAAAAGTAACTTACTCAAAATAAAACGATTGGAAAATGAATATGGATCTTATTCTGCTTCAGGCTGACCAGAACCAGCTGTTTGGAACATCTTTTTTTGATATGGAGGGAATACTCCATCTTGTAATTCGCTTTTCATTTAATTTGCTGGTTGTTGGCATCATCGTGAGGGGTTTGTATTATACCCTTACCCGGAAAAAGAATTACCTGTTCTCCTTTATGCTTATTGGTGTCGTTGTATTCCTGATCTGTTACCTGCTTGAAAGCCTAGGATTAACGATGGGCTTTGCCTTGGGCCTTTTTGCCATTTTCGGTATCATCCGGTACCGGACCAATCCCATTCCGATCAAGGAGATGACCTACCTGTTCATCGTTATCGGTGTATCGGTTGTCAATGGTCTCACCACCAGAGAGATCAGTTATCTTGAACTGGTATTTGCCAACATCATTATCATCCTCATTGTCTATGTCCTCGAGAGGCTCTGGCTGATGAAAAACGAGGTCAAAAAAGTAATCGACTATGAGAAAATTGAACTGATACACCCGGATAAAAGGGCCGAACTGGTTGAAGATATTAAGCAAAGGACTGGATTGCCCATCAACCGTGTGGAAATCGGCCGTATCAATTTCCTGCGAGACACCGTTAGGCTACTCATATATTACAAGGAGGACCGGGAAAATAATTTAGTCGGGGACGTGGAGGTTGGTAGTCTTGATGACAGCAGGACTGAATAGCGCAGGGATTATTTCACCTGCCAGACAGCATCCAGCAGGGTTCCGTCCACCCATTTCACAACCGCCACAATATTATCGGCCAATTCAGGTCTGTCCGGTACCCCGCAGATCTTTTCCGCCTCCTCTTTCAATTCCTCCAGGCTGCGTAAAGGCAGGTCAGAACCCTTCACTTTCTCCTGCAGGTCCTTCCGAAGCGGGTTGACCGCTATGCCCCGCTCAGTAACGACAACATCTATCAGCTCTCCCGGACCGCAAAGGGTGGTGACCTCGTCACGGATCACCGGGATCCTGTCCCGGAACAAAGGCACAGGCAGGATCACTGTCTTGCTGAACAGGCAATTCTGCCAGCCTCCAAGACCATGCAGCAATACACCGTCGGAATGAGTAACTACATTGGCATTGAAGCCGGTATCTATCTCCGTGGCACCGAGGATCACCACATCCACCATGCCTGCAAAATTCCCCTTCCCGTGGTAATTGTAACTGGTAAAGGGGCTTGTCCAGACATGATGCGGGTTCTCCCGCATGGAGCGTATGCCCTCCAGGTCGAATGTCTGTCCATCCAGGATGTAATCTACAAGCCCTTCTTCAAGCATGGAAACCAGGTACCGGTTACTGCCTCCCCGTGCGAACCTTGCCTTTATCCCCTTCTCCAGCATGATTTTTCTAAAGTACTCACCGACCGCCAGGGAGGTCCCCCCTGCCCCGCTCTGAAATGAGAACCCGTCCCTGATAATGCCCGTCACCTCGCAGAACCTGGCCGTCAGATCTGCCAGGTAGAGCCTGTCGGGACTCCTGGTGATCTGGGTTGTGCCTGAAATGATCTTTTCCGGATCACCGATCTGCTCCATTTCCACTGTATAATCCACATAATTCCCCTGGATCTGCCAGGGAACACACGGGAATTCCACCATGTTATCCGTAGCGACGATTACTTTCTCTGCATACTGGGAATCGGCCAGGGCAAAACCCAGCAGGCCGCTTGCCGATGGTCCCTCCAGACCGTTTGCATTCCCGAAGGGGTCGGCACATCCGGCCCCGATCACGGCAATATCGATCTGAACCTCGCCGTCCTGTATGGACTGGTAGCGTCCCCCGTGTGAGCGCAGCACCCCCAGGCCCTTCATTTTCCCTTCTGAAGTGAACCGCCCCAGTGGCCCGTTCATGCTACCCTCGATATGGTGAATGGTCCCATCTTCCAGGTACGGTATCAAATGCTGGTGACAAGGGAACGAAGCCGAAGGAAACCAGACCAGGTCTTTCACCTTTAGCTCATTTGCCGCATCAAAAACCTGGTTCGCCAGCAGGTCACCATCACGGAAATGATGATGGGTGGATATGGTCATTCCATCCTTCAAGCTGCATTTGCGGAGCGCATCTTTCAGGGAGGCTGCACGTTTGTCTCCCCCGGAGGGAAAATTGTTGCAGGAATTTATAAGGGGCCCATGCTTTCTTCCCTCCGGTATGAATTTACCAACCCCCTGGAAGGGGACCTGCTCTTTCCCGTTTACAGCCCTGGGAACCTTTCTGCCGGCCGCATTGACAACAATTTCTTCCTTACTCATCTTTCCAGTTTTCGGGTAATAAATTCATTTTTACAGCCAGTTCGATGGTTTGCAGGGCCCGTTTAACCACAGGCGGATCGATCATCTTGGTCCCGAGACTTACAACTCCCAATCCCGCTGCTTCAGCCTGTTCGTATGCCAGCACGATCTGTTTTGCCCTGAGTAGTTCCTGTTCCCCCGGTTTAAATACATCATGGATCACCGGTATCTGACGTGGGTGTATGCATCCCATTCCTTCAAAGCCAAGGCCTTTGGATATGCGCGCCGTCTCCCGCAAGCCCTCCTCATTCCCTACATCAGCGTAGACTGAATCAATGGCCTGGATGCCTGCGGCTTTGCAGGCATTAATCAACCGGGTCCTTGCATAGAGTGATTCATCTCCGGCATCTGTACGGTTCACTCCCAGAGAGACAGTATAATCTTCCAGTCCGATGGCCATGGCCACAACATTTTCAGCCGAACAGGCAATCTGATAGGCATGCTCCGCCCCGAGGGCACTTTCAACAATGGGCATCAGGTATATCCCACGGCCGGATCCCCCTGATAATTTATAGATATATTCATTGACCGAATGGATCTCATCAGGGGATTCGACCTT
>Ga0111175_1077_pt1 | contig 18280 bp, 14 predicted proteins | sample DeeMarSWOR324_28_FD_80228 | JGI IMG/M metagenome (GOLD analysis project Ga0111175, IMG submission 80228) | Bacteroides sp. SM23_62
AGTACAAAATATAGGCTTCAGATTAGTACCCTCTCATAATTATTTGAAATGGATGTTGGATAAGGAGGCTTATTTTGCAGTTACTGCTGCAAAATTCAGTACCGTATCAACATCCTTTACAAATAAAAAAACCGCATCAAAACTGAATCGATACGGTTCTATTTATTTTTTTTCTGGAATGATTTAATCGACTTTCAACACGTCTTTGAATGCTTTTTCCAGGGTATCCTTGGGAAATGCCCCCATGGCCATCTGTGGCTGCCCATCCTTCGGGACAAACAGAAGAGACGGAATACTCTGGATCCCGAAGATGGCTGACAATTCCCTCTGCTCTTCGGTATTTACCTTATAGATATCGAGTCTTCCATCATATTCCTCTGACAGCTCCTCGAGGATTGGAGCGACCATCTTACACGGTCCGCACCAGTCTGCATAGAAATCTATAAGGCAAGGCTTTTCACCCTCAAATTTCCATTCCTTGTTCACTTCAAAATTGAATACCTTTTCTTTGAAAGTATCCATTGTAAGATGTTCTGTCATTACAAATTATTTAATATGAATAAATATAAATATTTACAAAAATACAAATTTACCATCACAGGTCAAATCATGTGCCAGATCACAATATGATGATTTTATTGTAATTTTGTCATGAAAAATACAATATTGTCATATCTACATATGAAGAAATGTCTTAATGACAAGATTTTCAGTTTAATCAAAGACATAGCCATTGAGGAAAATATGCCTGCATTTGTGATCGGCGGTTATGTAAGGGATTGTATCCTGGGACGTGATACACATGATATTGACATAGTTGTACAGGGCAGTGGGATTGAGTTTGCCAGGAAATTTGCCCGCAGCCTGGGAGAAAATATCCCGGTAAGTATCTTCAGGAACTTTGGCACTGCCTTGGTGAAATATCAGGAAAGGGAAATTGAATTCGTGGGCGCGAGAAAGGAATCCTACCGAAGGAATTCCAGGAAACCTGTCGTTGAAGACGGTACCCTTGAGGATGACCAGAACAGAAGGGATTTCACCATCAATGCCATGGCTATTTCGCTGAACAAGGATAATTACGGGGAACTGATAGATCCATTCAACGGCCTTAAGGATATTGAAAATAAAATCCTGAAGACACCCCTGGAACCTGCCCGGACTTTTTCAGATGATCCTTTGAGAATGATGCGGGCCATCCGCTTTGCAGCGGAACTCGGATTTTCAATTGAAGCCAAAACCTTCCGGGGCATCAAACAATCAGCCTTCCGGATAAGCATCGTATCAAAGGAAAGGATCACTGACGAACTGAACAGGATCCTGCTTACGGACAAACCCTCCGCCGGATTGAGTCTCCTTGATGAAACTGGACTGATGCCCATCATTTTTCCTGAGTTTCATGCATTGAAAGGTGTGCATGAGGAGAATGGACAACGGCATAAGGATAATTTTTTTCATACCATCCAGGTAGTGGATAATGTGGCCGGCGTTTCTGATGATCTGTGGTTGAGATGGGCCGCGATGTTGCATGATATCGCCAAGCCGGTTACAAAAAAATACGATAATGGATCTGGGTGGACTTTCCACGGGCATGATTTCATCGGCTCGAAGATGGTTCCCCGCATCTTCAGGACACTGAAACTTCCGCTCAATGAGAAAATGAAATATGTGCAGAAGATGGTCCTGCTTCATCTGAGGCCCATCGCCCTGTCTCCCGAAGGGGTAACGGATTCAGCCATCAGACGCCTCGTTTTCGATGCAGGAGAGGACCTGGAGGATCTGATGATGCTTTGTGAGGCGGACATCACCTCAAAAAATGAAAAAACAATCCGGCGACACCTCAGAAATTTTCAAATCGTGCGGGAAAAAATTGACCTGCTCGAGGAGAAAGATTCCATCCGGAATTTTCAACCACCCATCAGCGGGGAAGAGATCATGGAAATTTTCGGGCTCCCCCCTTCCAGGCCTGTCGGCATCATCAAAAATACCATCAAGGAAGCCATCCTCGACGGGATCATCAGAAATGACTATAAGGAAGCTTATGACCTGATGATCAAGAAAGGAAAGGAACTGGGACTCGAACCTGTCAAACGGTGATTCTCCTGCTTTCCGGGATTTTATCTATCTGGCTCCGACGGCTGTGTGCCGTTGGTGAAAAGATCTATATAAACAGGTAGGTGATCGCTGAATCCACCTTGGTACCTGTATCCCCGGTAGGTCCTGAAAGGTCGGCTTCCCAGCCATTGGGGATCATCTTCCAGGAGAAAGTCCGGTGCAAAGACCCTGTAACCATCCCTGCTGACGCAAAGCGCCTGATCCTGGAGCAATGCTCCACTGACCAGGATGAGATCAAATCCATACCATCTTCCCTGGTATTTCAGACTGCCGGGTCGTCCTGTCAGCGGGCCGTCATACGGGAAATACAACGCATCATCCGGACAATGAGCGCCGGGACGCTGTACCCCCAGGCAGTCCCTGAGACTGGCATCAGTAAGCTCATCATTAAAATCCCCCGCCACCAGTATCCGGGATTGCCTGTCAGCCATAAACAATGAATCCAGGATATGCCGCAGCAGACCTGCAGCGGCCAGCCTCTCCGGTCTGGATTCAAGGGTCCCTCCCCAGCGGGAAGGCCAATGATTTATGAGCAGGTGCAGGCTGTCACCTTCATTGAGGATCCCTTTGACATAAAGTATATCCCTGGTAGATTCCGGACAGGACCCCTGGTCAGGGACCCGGTAACATTGGTAGCTGACGGGGCGGAAAAATCCGGGCCGGTAAAGCAGGGCCACGTCAATGCCCCTTCTGTCGGGTGAGTCCCGGTGGATAACCCGGTATTCATGTTTTTTCAGGGGGGTCTCGCTGACCAGCCAGTGCAGTACAAAATGGTTCTCAACCTCACACAAGCCGATGAGCTCAGGCGGTTCCCAGTCCCCAAGGGCTACCAGGACCTTGTGGATCCGTTTCACCTTATCTTCAAACCTGCTCCAGGTCCAGCCTCTCAGTCCGGCGGGCAAAAACTCTTCATCTGCTGTCAGGCTGTCATCAAAGGGATCAAACAGGTTTTCCACATTATAAAAGACAAATCGCAGCCTGTCCCTGCTTTCCTGCCCGGAAAGCAACATGGGGAGAAGGAGACCGGCAACAAAGAGGATTCTCACCTACAGTTTATCCTTAATGAACAAACCTCCCGGTTATCAGCGTGTACAGGTACATGAAGTTTATTTTGAAAATGAATCGTTCTCGACCCGCTCATAGGCCCCCATATCGGGTCCCTCGTCCCCCAGCCTGTCAGCTCCCAGAAGGTCCAGTGGGTATGTATTGGCAATATCAATCAGGGCCTTGTCTTTTGCTGGTGAAAGGGTATCAAGCTGGAAGTTACTGTATTGAGCATTCACAAACCTGGGATCTTGAAGGTTAATGACCGTAGCAAAATGTGATGGATCGGACAGATCAAACCCTCCAGGATCAACCTTTATAAGGCTGTGATCGAAATGGAATGGGATTTTGCTTTCAGGATGTTCATCTACCTCGAACTCAAATTCCTTATTACCATATACGATGCAATTGCCGAAATGGGCCCTGTCAATGGGCCTGACCTGAATGCCTCCCCGGGCATCCTGGTAATAATTCTTCATGCCGACAGCCGGTGTTGTCCGGTTCGAATAACTACTCCCCCAGTAATTGGCCACGGTACAGTGATAGAATTCATAACTTCCTCCAATGGACATAAAGATGGAGAATTGTCCACAGCTTCCAATAACCGTATTATCCGCATGTATGGAAGCACCCCGTCCGATGATCCCGATGGCGGACATATCCTGGATGATGCAATTGGTAATGTTCAAGGTTGGCATGCCCGGGGTCATGACCGTATCTGCCCATAAACCATACATGCCGTTTTTTATGGTCACATATGCAAGATGATTTTCACGGCTCCCCGGCCAGAAATAAATCCCTCCCCATTGTCCCGGTATATCCCTGTAAAGGTATTCCAGGCGGTCTCCCTGGATCACAATGGGCTGTTCCAGACTTCCCCTGGCCAGCAGCGTTCCCTTAACGATCATCCAGGCATCCCTGTGCAAATGAATCCTCACACCCTCCTCAAGGGTCAGTGTTTGCAGGGTATCTACCATGATGTAATCCAAGATCAGGTAAGGTTTGTCATTGATCCATGTGCTTGTCTGTAATGTATCACCGCTCAGCAGATGCACATCCTGTCCCCATGCCACCAGGTCAACATCTTGCAGGTTCCCGTTGGTAAGAAAAACAATGGAATCCTGTATCCGCAGTATAGAATCCATGTTATTCGGATCGAGTGTAACCTCGACAAAAATAAACAGGGAGTCCTTGGCCGGGATTTCGATATTGCTGGCCCGGATGGATGCATAGCCGTCTATATTCAGCCTGAAAACGGACTGGGAGCCACCTGCCAGTTCAATGGAGGTAACTTCAATGGGCAGGTTATGGGTATTGTAGATCCTGAATCTTTTGGTGGTTGAACCGACGGTAGTAAATATGGTGTCAAAGAAAACGGTATCTGTAGAAAATGCCAGTCGGGCATCCGATGAACGATTCAACTCATAGCGTTCACAGGAGATTATAGCCGCTATAATTCCGACGAAAAACAGTATATTATTAAGCTTTACAGGCATGTTAAGGTCCGCCAAAAATAGTTAAAAATCCGCACCCCGGAATGGCTTTTGATACATAAACGCTCCGGGAGGTGAATAATTATCCCGGTGATAATTATATCTTTGGTTTGTCAATCAGATTATCCTGAATACCATGAACTGTGCACGCTGCTTTATCTCCATCATCTTCTCCCTGGCTCTTCATTCCTGTGCGAATAAAACCCAGGTAGACCAAATCATCCATAATGGCACCATTTATACTGTAGATGATACCTTCTCCACCGCTGAAGCCATGGCCATCAAGGATGGGATTATTATGGCGGCAGGAAAAGAAGATATGATCATGGGGAAATATACTGCAGCCGAAATCATTGATCTGGAGAGAGGTTTTGTCTATCCGGGATTGATCGATGCCCATTGCCATTTTGTAAGCTACGGCATGGGGCTTCAGCATGCTGATCTGACGGGAACGGCCTCCTTCGTGGAAATCATCAGGGTACTGAAGAAGCACCAGGCGAAATACCCCTCAGACTGGATACTGGGACGCGGATGGGACCAGAACGATTGGGAAAACAAGGAATTCCCCACGAAAGATATACTTGACCGGGCCTTCCCCGGTAAACCGGTCTTGCTGACCCGGATTGACGGTCATGGAGCCATTGCCAGCACCGAAGCACTGCGCAGGGCAAATATCACAAATGAAACGAAAATAGAAGGCGGATCACTGATCAAAAAGAATGGAGTACTGACAGGAATGCTCATCGACAATGCCATCGGCCTGGTGAGAAAAGTCATGCCGGAGGCCAGCAGGCAGGACTATTTGAATGCACTCATCGAGGGACAACAGAAGTGTTTTGAAGTGGGACTGACATCTGTTCATGATGCGGGACTTGGCTACGAGACCATAGATTTGATCGATTCATTGCAAAAAACAGGTGAATTGAAAATAAGGATATATGCCATGCTTAGTCCGGGTAAAAAGAATTACGAGCATTATCTTTTCAAAGGAATATATAAAACAGACCGGCTGAATGTCAGGTCCATTAAATTATTTGCAGACGGAGCCCTGGGTTCACGTGGTGCCCTGTTGTTTGAACCCTATGTTGACGATCCCGGGAACCTGGGACTCGCGGTCAGTACCGATAAATTTCTCAGGGAACAGTGTGCCCTGGCTTATAAGCATGGATACCAGGTCAATACACATTGTATAGGAGACAGCGCAAACCGTTGGGTCCTCAACATGTATGGAGCGTTCCTGGGAGGACCCAACGACAGGCGCTGGCGTATTGAACATGCCCAGGTCATCCACCCGGATGATTTCGGCAAGTTTGGTGAATACTCGATCATCCCTTCTGTCCAGTCCACCCATGCGACATCCGATATGTACTGGGCAGAAAACCGGGTTGGACCACAACGCATCAAGGGCGCCTATGCCTACAGGAAGCTGCTGGAGGAAAACGGCTGGCTTCCGAACGGCAGTGATTTCCCGGTAGAACATATCAATCCCCTATATGGATATTATGCGCTGATCACACGAAAAGACCATGCCGGCTGGCCTGAAGAAGGATTCCAGAAGGACCAGGCATTTAGCCGGGGAGATGCCCTCCGCGCCATGACCATCTGGGCAGCCCGGTCAGCATTTGAAGAAGATGAAAAGGGAAGCCTTGAGCCGGGAAAATTAGCTGATTTTATTGTGACAGCCAAGGACCTGCTTACCATACCGGTAGAGGAAATACCCGGACTCCCGATCAGGCAGACCTATATCGGCGGAGAAATGGTTTACACCCTGGAAAAACACTAGAGCGTGATGGGTACACCCGCCCAGAAATCCAGGATCTTGGTATAGAAAATATAAAGGTATTTGGACTGTGCCAGGTCCGATTGCGCCTTGGTCAGGTTGTTCTTGGCAATATTGTAATCAACCGAACTGACGGTTCCCACATTGAACCGTTCCTCTGTATAATTGAAGGCCTCCTGCATGGAATATACCGTTTCAAGGTTCGACTCATAATCCTCGATGGCAGCTACCGCATCGGCATAAGCCTGCTGGATGTTCTTAAAAAGTGTTTGCTTGGTCTGGTCAAGATTTACCTGGGCATCCAACACATTTACCTTTGCATTGCTGATCCGGTTCTGGATCTGCATCCGGTTAAAAATGGGGATATCAAGTGAAAAAGTCAGGGTCTGGTAACCCTTATCACGTAACTGGTCCTGCCATATATACGGATTGTCCGGATCCAGGGGATCAGATGAGATCTCGCTCCATAAGGTATAATAAAGGTATCTTAAGGATAAGGAGGGACTTCTTAAACCCTTACTGGCACTCAAACCCTTCTGCATACTCTCCAGGTTATATTCTGCACTCCGGACCATGGGCAATACCTGTAATGCATCTGAATATACACTGTCCACAACCCTTAAAGGATTTGCATCATCGATGGTCAGGTCACTGGTATCAACCTTAAAATTGTCCAGGTCTTCATTTTCCAGGTCCATGTACTGCATCAGGGTAAGATAGGAGATGGAGAGGGTATTCCGGGCCTTGGTTACATTGGCCTTCTCTTTGGCTTCCTGCGCCTGGATCTCATAAAGTTCCCCACGACTCACGTTGCCTACCTCGACCAGCTTTTCATTTTTCTCTACCTGCTGATGGGTAATGTCCAGTTGTTCGATGGCCACCTTCAGCAATTCTTCATTCAGCAGGATCTGCAAATAGGCTCCCGCAATATTGATGGTAATTTCATTCTTCAGGTCCTCTATATCCTCAAGCTGCGAAAGGAGACTCAATTTGTTTGAACGGATGTTGTTGAGATTATATAGTCCGTTGAATACCTCCAGGCGGCTTTCAATACCGATGTTGGCATCACTAAATGACTGGTTAACATATTTATATTCATCATAGTTCAGTGCTCGCCCTTTGTTGAAGCGGTAATTACCGAATGCATTTGCCGTGGGAAGGGTCTGTGCCCTGGCATAGTCGTAATCATGTTCGGCCGCCCTGGCTTTTAGCTCTTGCCTTTTCACCTGCAGGTTATTGTCATGGGCATAGGCAATACATTCTTCGAGGTTCCAGACTTTCTGGGCCTGGAGAGCAGGCATGCTAACAACTAGACATAGGAAACCCGTTAAAATCCAAATCCTTCTCATTTTTCATAATTTTTTTGACCTGATTCTAAATCAATTCCTCCGCCGGTACAGAACCTGGATATGAGTTGCATTCTCGCTGGGGGTAAAGATCTGGATCAACTCCCAGTTTTTGTCATATCCTTCAATGGCTCTCTTAAGCCTGTAAATACGGGCGAGAGAGGCGGATACGTCATCGTCTGCGACTGAAAGCTCATCCTCCACCTCCCAGGCAAAGGATTCTACCCGGAAACTGTATGATATTTTCTGATCGCCAACACGCAAATCAATATCCGCAATCTCGTCCTCACTGAAATTTGGAATCGGTACGCATAAATCCTTCATCACTCCGAAATTAAGGGTTAAAATAACGCTCCCCGCAAACTCTAATACTATATTTTACTGGAAGAAATGAAAAACCCGCAATCAAAGTTTTCCGATCTTCTGATTACTTGATCAAAGAACGTGCTTGATGTTCTCCGTGACGATATGCCCGTCGAACAGGTGGACGATCCTGTGCGCCTTTTCGGCATCTGTTGGAGAGTGTGTAACCATGACAACCGTGGTGCCATCCTTATTCAATTCTGTCAATAATGCCATCACTTCTTCCCCGTTCGCGGAATCAAGGTTACCGGTTGGCTCGTCAGCCAGGATCAGTTTTGGCTTGGTGACCACTGCCCGGGCTATGGCCACACGTTGCTGTTGTCCACCTGAAAGCTGCTGAGGAAAGTGCTTCTTCCGGTGGGCGATTTTCATTCTTTCAAGGCCTTCATTCACCTTCTTCTTTCTTTCCGACGAAGAAACATTCATGTAAAGCAGGGGCAGTTCAACGTTCTCGAAGACGGTTAGTTCATCGATCAGGTTGAAACTCTGGAATACAAAGCCGATATTTCCTTTCCGCATGTTGGTGCGATGCCTTTCCTTGAATTTTGAGACCTCTGTCCCATCAAAGTACAGTTTCCCATCCGTGGGATTATCAAGCAATCCCAGGATGTTGAGCAGGGTTGATTTCCCGCATCCCGAAGGTCCCATTACGGCCACAAACTCACCTCCCTGAATTTCCATGGTTACCTTGTTCAGGGCCGTGGTTTCAACCTCATCCGTGCGGAAAATTTTTGTTAATTCTTCAGTTTTGATCATGATCGTTCGTATTTAGCAATATTAATTCTTTAAGATTAGCTTGTCTACATCTCCAAAATTATCATAGCTGGATATAATGACCTGTTCCCCCGGTTCGAGTCCCGCGAGCACCTCGTAGTATCGTGGATTTTGCCGTCCTATGCTGATATCCCTCCGGTAAGCGAACTCACCCGTTACATCAATGACAAATACCCACTGTCCGCCCGTACTCTGGTAAAATCCTCCACGAGGTATCAGGATGGCTTCTTTGGATTCTCCCAGCTCCAGTTTGATCCTGGAGGTCTGGCCGATCCTGATCGCTCCGGGAATATCACCTGTGAATTCCATGTCCACATAAAACCGCCCGGTCTGTACCTCCGGATAGATCTTGGTGATCACACCCGGATATGGGCTGCCTGCAAAATCGCATTCCCCCGTCAATCCCCTGCTCACCCTGGCAATATAATGCTCATCAATCTCGACACGCAGTTTATAGGAGTCAAGGATGTTCACCGTCCCGATCCTGGTGCCATAGGTCACTATCTCGCCAATCTCGGGATTCAGGGTAGCCAGTTCACCGTCCACCGGGGCCTTTAGATTCAAACTTTCCAGCCTGCCTTTAATGATCTCCAGGTTTTTGGTAAGGCTGTTTACGGAAGCCTCAAGCGATTCCACCTGGATGGACCTGAAAATGGAATCCTGGTATCGGATCTCCTTCAGCAGGGCTAGCTTCTGCACTGTAGCTTCATACTGTTCCTTTGATTGCTCGTATTCCTCGGAGGAAATGTGCTGCTGCTTGTAGAGGATCTTGTTATTATTATAGGCACGCTCCTGCAATTTCAGCAATCGCTCCGATTCTATGATCTGGCTCTCGCTGTTCATTTGTTGCTGCACCATCAGCAGCCTAGCCGTACGTAACTCATTAATGGCACGGGCTACCTGTGCTTCATTATTGGATATTTCTAGGATCAGGTTGGTGTTGGTAAGCCGGAGGATGATATCCCCCTTTTTGAGCATGCTTCCTTCTTCCAGGAGGATCTCCTCCACCCTTCCTCCTTCGATGGCATCCAGGTATATGGTCTGGATTGGTTCAACCGTTCCGATAACTGCTATATAGTCCTGGAAAACATCTTTCTTTATCTCTGAAATGGAGATCTTGTCTGTCTCAACATTCAGTTTTGAACTCTTATCACCGAAAACAAGGCTGTAAAAAACGAGAAAAGTAAAAACCGCTCCAAGAAAAATCCAGATATTTCTCCTGCTGAAGAGCTTAAACTTCTTCTCGATTTTACGATCCATACCATCCATTGCCAGACATTTATAAAAGTTCGGGTACAATTGTCCATTTATTGTGCCAAATGTTCCATTTATCTGATATCCATATTTTTATACAGGGATTGAACTCGCTATGGAGCATGTTAACTGTTTAAATATGCTACAATAATAGTCCGAATCCGAACAATCAAAAAAATATATGTAAATTTACGGACATACTGGGGGTACCTTCCAGCGTATGAATATTTTAATAAGCCTAAGACATGAGCACTAAAGTTGGGAAAATCCTGGCAGTCGATGATAATGAGGACATCCTCTTTGCATTAAAGCTGTTGCTGAAACAACATGTGGAAGTGATCACCACCGTGAATGATCCGGAGAAGATACCGGATTTATTGGGGGAAGAGGATTATGATGTCATCCTGCTTGACATGAATTTTACCAAGGATGCGATCAGTGGACAGGAAGGATTTGACTGGCTGGCAAAAATCCTTGAACTTGATCCGGATGCAGTGGTTTGCTTCATTACCGCTTATGGTGACGCAGAGAAAGCAGTGAAAGCCATCAAGGCAGGGGCCACGGATTTCATTCTCAAACCCTGGCAGAATGAGAAGTTGCTTGCAACCATATCTTCATCTGTAAAGCTAAAGAGATCACGCAAGGAAGCCAGCGGCCTCCGGTCCAAGCAGCAGGAAATAAGTGCTGTATATGACCAGCCATTCCATGAATTCATCGGGAATTCACTGGAAATGCAAAAGGTCTTCAGTACTGTTACAAAGGTCGCTGCAACCGATGCAAACGTACTGATCCTGGGGGAAAACGGCACCGGAAAAGAGTTGGTCGCCAGGGCCCTGCACCGAAACTCATCCCGCAAGGATGAAGTGTTTATCAGCGTCGATCTGGGGTCCATTGCCGAGACTTTGTTCGAGAGCGAGTTATTCGGACATGAGAAAGGTGCCTTTACCGATGCAAAAAAGATGAAGCAGGGACGTTTCGAGATCGCCCATGGGGGTACCCTGTTCCTTGATGAGATCGGGAACCTTTCCCTGCCCATGCAGACAAAATTACTGACCGTCATTGAACGCCGCGAGGTCATTCGCGTCGGGAGCAACAGACCCATTCCTGTAGACGTCCGCCTTATCTGTGCCACCAATACAGACATCCATGACATGGTGCAGGAAAATAAATTCCGGCAGGACCTCCTCTACCGTGTCAATACCGTGGAAATCCATCTGCCTCCCTTGCGGGAAAGGACGGGAGATATACCATTGCTGGTGGATCACTTTCTGAAAATCTATTCCAAGAAGTACAAGAAAAATGTAAAGGGGATCAGTTCCAACGCCATCAAGACCTTGAACCAGTATCATTGGCCTGGCAATGTAAGGGAATTGCAGCATTCGATTGAAAGGGCCATCATTATGAGTGACGGAACCCATCTGGACGCAGAGGATTTTCTGTTATCGGCACCGAGTAAGAAATTTGGCGAACTTGAACTGGATACGTATAATCTTGAGGATATTGAAAAATCCATCATAAACAAGGTCCTGAAACAACACCAGGGAAATATTACCCAGGCAGCTTCAGACCTGGGACTAACCCGGACATCCCTGTACAGGAGGATGGAAAAATATGACCTATAAGAATTTCAGAGCGAATATCATTGTCAGGATCCTGCTTCTGTCAGCATCCTTTTTCCTGTTCTTTTATTTTTTGAACAAGGAATATAATGTGACACCGATCCTGGTAGTCGTGTTGATCATTTTTCAGGTCTTTTCTCTGATCAGGTATGTTGACAGGACCAACCGTGACCTGACCAGTTTTCTTGAATCTATCAGGTTTTCAGAATTTACACGTTCTTTCCAGATCGAAGGAATGGGATCTTCATTTGATGAGTTGAATCGTGCCTTTAATGACGTGATCAACGATTTTCAGAAGGTCCGGTCAGAGAAGGAAGAGCATTTCCACTACCTGCAAAGCATCGTGCAGAATATTGATGTAAGTATCATCGCTTACCGGAAGGATGGAACGGTGGAAATGATCAACAAGGCAGCAAAGAAGCTATTCCAGATACACAGCCTGAAAAATGTCAAGGGACTGGAGCAGCTGAGCCCGAACCTGGTGAATACCCTGATCAATATCAGTCCAGGTGAAAACACCCTGGTAAAGGTTCAGGACCAGGATGACATCCTGCAGTTGGCCATCTATGCCACCGAATTCAAGGTGAAGGATAAATTGATCATCCTGGCCACCATCAACAACATCCAGAATGTACTGGAAGAACAGGAGACGGAAGCCTGGCAGAAACTGATCAGGGTGCTTACCCATGAGATCATGAACTCCATCACCCCAATTGCTTCTCTTTCCTCCACCCTTGAGATCATGCTGAAAGGGATTACTGAAGGCGGTAACGTTCAGGAGGACATGGACCTGGATGCTGTCATGGAAATTCAGCAGGCTTTGCAGACCATCAACAAACGGAGCACCGGGCTCCTTCACTTTGTCAATACCTACCGTAACCTGACCAGGATACCTAAACCGAATTTCAAGATCTTCCCGGTGAGAGACCTGTTCAAGAACATCTATCTGCTCATGGAAGAGGAGATCTCTGAGCACAAGGTAAAATTTGTGACCAATATTGAACCCGACAACATAGAGGTATCAGCTGATGAACAGCTGATAGAACAGGTGATCATCAACCTGATCAGGAATTCCATGCATGCCCTTGATGGCCGGAAAGATCCAACCATTGAGCTCAAAACTTATTACAACAAACGAGGCAGGGTGACCATCCAGGTAGCCGACAATGGTACAGGGATTCTCCCCGAAGTACTCGATAAGATCTTCATTCCTTTCTTTACTACCAAACAAAGCGGATCAGGGATCGGCCTCAGCCTCTCAAGACAGATATTGAGGCTGCATAATGGCACCATTACCGCCCATTCAATCCCCAATAAGGAAACCATCTTCACCTTAACCTTTTAGCATCAATTAACGTATCAGGGATAACTTCTCAACACTAAGAGCATATTCTTTTCGTTTTCTTATATATTGGTTTCTTCTAATCTCAGGAACACTAAAAAAGGATCAGTTGCACAGTCACCATTCACACCATATAAGATTCCTCTTGCATGCGCTGGGTTTTCTTCTGATTTTAGCACTGCTTTCATCCTGTATCAAGGAAACATTTGATCCTGACAGTTTAGATACATCCTTTCGTTTTTCCCCGGGTGTTGCCGCCCCCATCGGTTATTTCCGGTACCAGATGGATGAGCTCCTGGATACTGCTAATTCGACCCAGTTCTCAACCGATGATGACGGGTTTATGAACCTTGTATACCGGGAACTACTGGAATCCGGAACCGCGTCTGACCTGATCAAGATACAGGATTTCGAATATACCACCGGTTTCGAAAACAATCTTGACATCCCTATCGATCTTTCGGTCATTCCCCATTCTTTTACTTTCTCTGATACCCTGTGGATCCCTATTACCATAGGAATTGCAGGAGATGCAAGGATCGACAGCGTGATTGGTGCAACCATGGACCTGACAGTCGATTTTGCAACCCATTTCAACCTCGTTGGAGAAGTATGTGTCGAGAGCCATAATATATTTGACCCACAGGGGAGTATATTCAGCATCTGCAGGGACATCAATGATCCGACCAGTATAATTAACCTGGTGGATTATACCCTCCGGCTGACCGACACACCAGCCGACCGTTCCCTGATCGAGGTGGTTTACACGATCAAACTCAATCCTTCCAGCGGGATCATTCAGCCGGGCGACCCGGTGGTAGACTTTACGGTTGGACTGTCAGCGATTGAATACGATGTGATCTATGGTTATTTTGGACAATTTTCCCTGAACCTGCCCCCGGTTAATATTCCGTTGGACCTTTACAATCCCATTTACGAAGGCAGTTTCTATTTTGAAGGTGCTGAACTCCGGCTGATTTTCAGTAATTCCTTTGGCATACCCGTTGAGATGACAATTAATGAATTTGGGGCCATCGGCCGAAACGGACAGTTCACAGCCATTACGGGTGGCAACCTGCCTGCGTCAGGGGTCCCGACAGTCCTTGGATATCCAGGGCTCCTTGAGATAGGAAATACCAAAGTAGACAGTTTTATCCTGACGACTGAAAATTCAAACCTCTTCACGGCACTGGAGACAGGGCCTTCGGAGCTGAGACTGGACGTAGACGGAAGAGTCAATCCACTGGGCACAGAGTATAATTTCGTGGTAGACAGCAGCAAATATGATGTACTGCTGGAGCTCTTCCTTCCGCTGAACGGCTATGCAGATAACCTGGTAGTGAGAGATACCCTTGATTTCGTTTTCAATGACTTTTACGACAGGCCTCCGGAAGAAATAAAAAGAATGATATTAAGGTTAAATATCACCAATGGTTTCCCTTTGAATATGAAGGTCCAGGCCTATTACTTCGACGGAAATGATGTCCTGCTGGATTCCCTGTTCCATGATCCTGGGGATCCTGCCAGTTATATACCGGCCGCCACGGACAACAACAATGACGGGAAGGTGGAGCCACTCAAACTTGCACCTGTTGAAGTCGAACTCTCCCGCCAGCAAATTGACAATATATCTTCCAGCATTTATATGGTTGTTTACTACACCCTTACTACACCCGGTGCCGACCAGAAGCCTCCCGAGAACGTCCAATTCTATATGGAATATTTCTTCGAAGTTTTTATCGGGGCCATTGCAGAGCTTGATGTAAACTCGACCGACTACTAACCCTCCCGCATGATCCGGCCACGTTTGATATATCATCTCAGTATCCTTATTATACCTGGGCTGATTACAATGCTTCCTGCCAGGGCTCAAAATAATACACTTTATTTCATGTATCCGATCCCGCAGGCCATTCACACCAATCCCGCCCTGTTCTTTGAATGCCGGACCTATATTGAGTTGCCGGTACTGTCCACCATTCGCTATTCGTATGCCAACTCCGGATTTAGCTACCATGATGCCATTCATTACGGCACAGGATCTTGGTCAGATTCATTGATCATCGACCTTGACAACCTGGACGGTAAACTGAAAAAAAATAATTATGTTCGCTCTGATGCCACCGTGAACCTGGCCGGAGCAGGTTTTCAAGTGGATGATTATTACCTGCATTTTAATATTTCAAATTTTACGGAATCACGGGCCGGTATCCCCGGTGACCTGCTGGCAGTCCGTGATGGCAACTGGGACATTGATACGGGACGGCCAAGAGACCTGGACCTGGGCGGAACGGGAGTGAAAGCCACGAACTATTTCCAGATCGCGGCAGGTATATCTACGGAAATCCTGGCTGGCTTTTTGGTGGGTGTCCGGCTAAAATACCTGCGCGGATCAGCCAGCATCGAGAGTCCACGCACTGACCTGTACCTGCTCACAGAAGGTGATCCCATTCAACTGGAGGCTCAAACCAATTATAAGATACGCTCATCCTTCCCTGTGGATGTGTCCTATGATCCACAGGGATATGTCAGCGGCCTGAATTTCAGCAATTCTTTCAATTCCATATTACAGGATTTCATACTGGCTAATAATCACGGGTTAGGCGTGGACCTGGGTGCGATCTACCGGTACGACGCAAAACTGACCCTGGCAGCCAGTCTGATAGATCTGGGATTCATCCGGTGGAAATCCAACATTAACCGCTTCGAGGCAAACGGATCCATTTATTTTTCCGGTTTCGACCTGAGGCATTATGCCAGCAACCATGGAAATTCGGACTTCCTGGAAGCATTGATTGATTCCATCGGCCAATCCTTCCGGTTCGAGACGAGCCATAAAGCCTATTTCACATCACTTACAACCAAACTCTATGCCGGAGCCATGTACCAGGTAAATGAAAAGCTGAATTTCTCAGCCCTCAGCCGGACTGAATTCTTCGACTTGCGGCCACATTTCGCCCTGACCCTGGCGGCCAATTACAGTCCTTTTCCCTTCCTTCATGGCACCCTCAGCTATTCGATTATGAATTACCGGTTCGATCACCTGGGCTTTGGTATCGCCGTTGGAGGTGGACCCATGCAATTTTATATCGTCAGCGATCATATTCCCGCCTATTATGTAAGAGACGTCTCAACGGGACTGATCTGGCCCTACAGTGCACAAACCATGAATTTCCGCCTCGGTATGAACCTGCTGTTCGGATGCAGGGAGATGAACCCGGTCGGAAAACCTCCTGCCTACCGTAAAAAATGGAAATCCAAAAAAAGCTGTCCCGCATACGACTAAATCCATACCTTTGTCCCATCATGAAGATCAGCGGCACCTATAATACCGCCGTGGTATTCAATGACCTGCTGGACAATGAATCCCGGTACCAGATTCAGGAATTCTGTAACCAGGAATTATTCCGGGACGCGCGCATCAGGATCATGCCCGATGTGCATGCCGGCAAAGGATGTGTGATCGGCTATACGGCCACCCTGGGCAGGAGGGTCGTACCCAACCTCATCGGACTGGACATCGGTTGCGGGATCCAGGCCACAAGACTGGGCAGGATAAATCCATCGTATGAGAAGCTGGATCAGTTTATTAAAAAGCATATACCACATGGTTTCAAACGCAATAAAAGTGCAGATCCGGGGGATTATCCGGAGGATTTTATTGACGAGCTCAGGCAGACCTGCCATACATTGGATATTGACTTCATGGATCACCTGAAAGGTTTGGGGAGCCTCGGCGGAGGAAACCATTTTATCGAGGTAGCTGCAGATTCAGAAAAAGCCAAATGGTTGCTGATACACAGCGGTTCACGCAATTTTGGACTGCAGGTTGCCACATGGCATCAGTCAAAAGCCATCCGTCGTTGCAAGGAAAAAAAGGTAGAAATACCAAAACACTTTGCCTATCTTGAAGGGAATGACAGGGAAGCCTATATCCGCGATATGAAAGTGGCGCAACGCTACGCCCGGCTGAACCGGCAGGAAATGACACGCAGAATACTGGTCCACCTGAGCATACCGGCAGATACCGATCAATTTGAAACCATCCATAATTACATCAATTTCGATGACCGGATCATACGAAAAGGGGCTGTTTCAGCCCACCAGGGAGAAAGAATGGTGATCCCACTGAATATGCGCGACGGCAGCCTGATCGCATATGGGAAGGGCAATCCGGAATGGAATTTCAGTGCACCTCATGGAGCGGGACGCCGAATGTCAAGAAACCAGGCAAGAAAACAACTGGATCTGGAAGATTTCAGAAAAGGGATGAAGCGCGTGTGGACCACTACCGTCTCGAAAAAGACACTGGATGAAGCACCCGGGGCATATAAACCCAAGGGGGAACTGCTGAAGTATATCGGAGAATCCGTTGAGATCTCTGATACCCTGCAGCCGGTGTATAATTTCAAGGCCGGGTAATAGGTCCTGTTACCCTGGATCACGGGACCTGGGTTCCCTGCCGTAAAAGAGATCATCCAGGGGTATGGCAAGCCTCCTGAAAATCAATGAATTCCGGATTCCAAAACGGACAAGGCGGTGAAACCAGTTCTCAGGATGGGCAAAAGGACAGACGATAACACATCTGCCGCAGTCGGTCCCGGCATGACACCAATAGGTATAACAGCTTTCCGAATTGATCTGCCAGCGTTTGACTCCTTCTATTTCCTGCTCAATGCCAAACGGAATTGACCGGCCCGGGCATACATTTGCACACTTTTGACAATTTCTGCAAAAATCAATAAGCCCGGGATCCGGTCTGGCAGAAGATGGGACCAGTGGCAAGTCTGTGGTCACAACGGCAATCCTGACCCTGGGCCCAAGTGCCGGGGTCATCAAGAGGCCCATCCTCCCGATCTCTCCCAACCCCGCATCCCGCGCAACCAGCGGACAAATCACCTGGTAATTGGCATCAATATGGGCCCTGGCCGGGTATCCGCAACTTCGGATATATTCAGCAAGTTCAATGGCAATTTTTCCAGATCTGAGATATTGCCTGGCAGATTCAACCATGGTGGGTGCTGCGGGTGCCATCCGCATCATATGATAATCCATTTCCACCGTCAGGGCAATGGCAAATTTATGCCGGACCGGAAATTCTTTTCCGTACCTGTCGCCTCTCCCGCCGACACTGTAAACATGGTAATCTGACA
>Ga0111175_1078_pt1 | contig 18115 bp, 19 predicted proteins | sample DeeMarSWOR324_28_FD_80228 | JGI IMG/M metagenome (GOLD analysis project Ga0111175, IMG submission 80228) | Bacteroides sp. SM23_62
CTTGGGAAGGTACCGGCTTCGCCAGCGCCGAAGAGGAATCTTATGACCATCATGGATACAAAGTTCCAGGCTGCACCGGTCAGTGCTGTGAGGGCGGACCACAGGGCCACGATCGTGGAGATAACTGTCCTCGGTCCCCTGCTGTCGGCCAGTTTTCCGGAAGGTGTCTGGAACAGGGCGTACCCCAGGGTAAACATGGCCATTACCCATCCAAAGTCCGTCAGATCAAAATTCAGATCACGGGTGATATCCTCCTTGGCTGCCGATATGCAGGCCCTGTCGATATAGAGCAGGATGGTTAAAAGGAAGGTGCTGAAAACGAGGATGAAACGGAGTGGTATAAAACGTTTTAGCATGGAATTAAGGCTTTAGCATAAGATCGTCGATTCAAATCTAATGATTAAATTTGTTATATAATCAGTCCCATGAAAAAACGTTCATTGTACACTTATTGAAACAATGCCTGATGCTTTTCCTTTTGCTGCCAACACTCTGCATGGCGGCAGATGACCAGGACAGTACGGAGGTTGATAACATCCTATGCCTTGGGATCCGTGGTCATTATGGATTTATTATTCCTCATTCCAGACAGATCAGGGAATTGTCATACGCCAATCCCCGGGGTGCGGAAGCAGAGATAGCCTGGCACCTGTTGCGTGAGAATATCTGGCGGTATTGCTACTGTTACCCCCGAACCGGGTTTGGCCTTTTCTATGTTAATTTCGATAATCCGGAGATACTTGGCTACTCGGTAGCCCTGTATCCATTTATTGAACCGTATATCAGGGCGGAGAAAAAATTGAGTTTCTCCATCCGGTTCGGGATAGGGCCGGCATATGTAAGCAAGTTTTATGATCCTGAAACCAATCCGGATAATTTCTTTTTCAGCTCCCATCTCAGTTTCATCGTACAATTAAGTTTTGCCTTTCACTACAGGATCAATGAACATTTTACCACCAGGCTGGGAATGAATTTCAACCATATATCAAACGGGGGTATAAAGGAGCCCAATGTGGGGATGAATTATCCGACCCTTAACATGGGACTTGACTACAGTCTGAAAGAAGCCGTTTTTGTGGAACGGTCACGCGCCTCCGGCAAAGATCTATACGACAGGAAATGCTGGTTTGACGTTTATTTTCTTGGAACCGCAAAGAATGCCGAAAAAGGGGAAGATCATCTCTACCCCGTTATCGGTGCAGGGATCTATTATAATTACCTGTTCGGAAGGATCATCGCGGCATCAGCGGGTACGGAATGGGTCTCGGATTTTTCGGAAAAGGAAAGGATCAGGAGGGAATATGCCGGGGATCCCGGAGCAGATCCGCCCGATCATAACCGGGCAGCTGTACTTTTAGGGATCAATATATTGTTCGGCAGGTTTTCATTCCTGCACCAGTGGGGTATTTATTATTATGAGCCCTACCCGGCCAGGAACCGTGCGTATCAGCGCTACGGACTGAATTTCAGGTATTCCAGAAGATTATATTCCGGTGTCAATATAAAGGCGCATGGACATGTGGCCGACCTGATGGACCTGAGGCTGGGGGTTATTTTTTAACAATGCTGCCCGCACTCGAAGTTTGGCTGCTGACCAGCCTTCCATCCCCTTTATAATAGATACTGCCGGCGCTGGAAGAGCGGAGTTTGAATTCTTCCGTAGCATAAACCCTGGCATCACCGGCACTGGAACAACTGATATCAACCTTTTTTGCGATCAGCTCGTATGCATACAGGTCGCCGGCACTGCTAAGTGAAGCTGCAAGGACATCAGTATGGCCTGATAACCTTGCGTCTCCGGAACTGCTGATATCACACTCGATTTTTTCTGCCTGCACATCGAGTTTAAGGTCTCCTGCACTGCTCAGATCGATGCTCAGATTATCTGTTTGAAGGGTATTCTCACCGGTCACATCACCGGCGCTTGAGATCCGGATGGTATTCAAATCCCTGTATATGAGGAAGACCTTCTTGGACCTCGCATTCCGGATATTCTTCCTGGTATAGATTTTCAGGGTATTGTCAACCACTTCGGTGATGATTGCCTCATGCAGGTTATCATCCGCTTCAAGTTCCAGGGAGATCTCCGTTCCCTGCCTGATGATTACATCAATTCCAGAGCTGACCTTTAATCCGTCAAAGTCATCGACATCTCTTTCTTCCGTTACTACATTGCCACTTCCGTAGATGGTTTCACGGGGACTGATATAGCAGGATGATGTTCCGATAATCAGAACAATGAGGATGGTATATTGTAGCTGTCTCATGGTTAAATGGTTTTGAATTATTTGGGATACTTTCCGAATACTCTGATCAAAAATCTGTGGAATTTATGTGCCCCTTTGACAGGCGCGGCATACATCAGTATGCACTGGTTGAAGATCAGGTTTACATCTGTCTCCTTGAGCAGTTCAAGTGCCTCACTGGTATCAGACCTTTGCTGTATCCATATATGCTTGATGCCTTTATCCAGGGCCTGCCTGACATTTTCGGCTGTTTTTTCAGGCGGGGTCACAATGAATACACGGTCTACTTCATCCGGAAGTGTGGTGATATCCCTGTAGCAGGGGTCACCGTTCAGGTTTTCCGCGTTGGGATTTACGCCGTAGACTTTAAAGCCTTTCTCCTTCAGTGCATCATAAACATGCCTTCCGAATTTTTTAGGGTTCCTGGATGCGCCAATGATGGCCAATTTTTTAGGGGACAAAAATGATTCAATCGAAGCCAGGGTAGTCATGGTGGTTGGTATTTGATTCAATAAGTGCAAATTTCATTAATTTATCTATTTACCAGAAATAATTATCGGTAAAAATGGGGCCTTGAGCGGTAAATGATCCCAATCATCCGGCAAGTTCGTCCATTTTGCTTATTTTAGTTCATACAACCATCACCAAACATCATGAAAAAATTTGCAGTCCCGATTTTAGGTTTAATCATGTTATCTGGCACGATGCTAATTGCCCAGGTTCCTGATGAAGGGATCATTGCCCCTGGGGCCGAACCCGAAAAGGTGGCGGATGGTTTTGCCTTTACCGAGGGGGTGGCCTCCGATGCCAGAGGGCAAGTCTATTTCTCAGATATTCCTGCCAGCAGGATACATTTTTATGACATTACAGATCACGGAAAGATCTTCCTGGAGAACTCAAACAGGGCAAACGGCCTGCATGTGGACCATGCCGGTAATATTGTTGCCTGTGAAGGAGCAGAAGGCGGGCGCATGGTTCAAATCACCCCCGGTGGAAACGTTACCGTTATTGCAGACGGGTATGATGGAAAATCATTCAACAGTCCAAATGACCTCTGGAAAAGGCCGAAAGGAGGGTATTACATGACGGATCCGCGCTATGGCACATCCCGCGACAACCTCCCGCAGGATGGTGAGCATGTTTATTACATTGCGGGGGACCCAAAAAAGGTTATTCGTGTGATCGATGATATGGTCAGGCCCAATGGTGTGACGGGAACCCCGGATGGCAGTATCCTGTATGTGGCTGATCAGGGTGCTGGAAAGACCTATAAATATACCATACTTGAGGATGGTACCCTTACCGGTAAGCAATTGTTCGCGGATGAAGGATCTGATGGCATGACCATTGATTCACAGGGGAATGTTTACCTTACAAACACGGCTGTGAAAGTGTACAATCCGGCCGGGCGGTTGATCGAGACCATTGAAGTTCCTGAAAGTCCGACCAATGTATGCTTCGGGGGGGAGGAGGGTAAAACACTGTTCATCACTGCCCGGACCTCAGTTTATAAACTGGAAATGAGCGTAGAAAAAGTATTCAGCAATTAGGCAGGCTATTGCCAAAAACATAACACCCGCCTGGCAACGGGTGTTATACGAATACTTACTTAATAACAACTAAACCTAATAAAACAGAATATGATAAGCCAAGCATCCAGATCTTACTCAATGTTTTCCTTGCCGTAATCGGACAATTTGAGCATCCAGTCTTCAACCTTTAATTCAGCTTCCTGAACATCTGCTTGCTCTTTATTAATCCAGGGCCCATTAGTCATCCAGTTTTCCAGCTCCAGGCTTTTTTCCCTGGAAGCCGCTTCCCTGGTGCCGAAAACTTCCGCTTCCACCATCCAGTCCTGGACCTTGATATCATTTTCAACAATCATTTCAGTTTTTGAAACCGCCTTATCAGTAGAAAACGCAATTGGGTCTATGGCAAGCACATTTGAAGTTGCAATAATTCCAAGTCCGATTGCCAGTGTTAATATTAAATTTCTTGTTTTCATCTTAATTAGTGTTTAATTTATTAAATCTTATGGTATGTGCTCAACCTATCATATTACGTACCAAAAATTCCAACTATTTAATTAAGAGGAATTTAAAAAAAATATCAAAAGATCTTAATATCCAAAAAGTGAACGTTTTTGAACACTGCTGTACGAATATGAACGGTTTTGTTACAAATTCCGGTCGTTTTCCCTTTTCCAGGTAGTGGACCTGCCCAGGAACCTCATTCCCAAGACGAAACCTTTAATCTTCAGCACATTGGAGTCATCCTCGAACCACATGTAGCAATCATATGTCTTGCCGTTGTCAGGATCGTAAATGGTACCGTCTTCCCACTCCTGGTCCTTCTGGTTGTATTCAAATCCCTGGAGAAGTTTGAGTCCCATTATGGGACGGCTTTTCAATGATTCATCCGGATTTTCCGTATCCATCTTCGGCTTGCCGTCTTCGTTGGGTTCCTCGAGCCAGCTGATCCGGCCGTAATATTTCCCATCCTCTGCCTTGTATATTTCTACCTGTGAGGAATCATTTTCAGTGAGCCAGAAACCGAGAATTTTATCTGCCTGTGAAAATAAAAAAGATGATCCCGTGATCATCAATGCAAGAAAGAGAAGTAGCTTTTTCATAAAGAGGGATTTGGTTAATAACTTAGCAACCAAATTAGGATTTTTCCCAAAACTAACCAATGATGAAGGTTATTAATGCAGAAATTAAGGCCATGTGCAGTGATCTTGAGCGGATCCGGAGTATCCTGTTGGAGAAGAAAGCAGACTTCAAAGGGATGGATCACCAGGTGGATACCTACTTCCGTACCGGTTCAGGAAGGTTGAAATTGAGGGAAGGGAACATCGAAAATAACCTGATCTGGTACCAGCGGCCGGATCAAACGGAACCCAGGACCAGCCGGTGCATATTGCATAAGACTGAAAAAGGCAACCATCTGAAGGATATCCTTGAACGGGCCATGGGTGTCATGGTGGTGGTTGACAAGCAACGGGAAATCTATTTTATCGATAACATTAAAATTCACCTTGACCGGGTGAAAGGATTGGGGACTTTCCTGGAGATCGAAGCCCAGGGCGAGGCAGGTGGTCTGGCCGAGGAAATCCTGCACAGGCAATGCAGAAAGTTAATGGATGAATTCGGGATCAGGACTCACGATCTGGTGAGTGGTTCATACAGTGACCTTTTATTGAAGTGAATGATGAAGATCATAAGCGGGGGACAAACAGGGGCTGACCAGGGGGGACTGGATTTTGCGCTGAAGCATGGATGGCCATGCGGGGGCTGGTGTCCGCCCGCCCGGCAATGTGAAACCGGCAGGATCCCAGGACGGTATCCTGTCAGGGAAGTGGAGGCAGGGGACTATAACGAAAGGACCAGGCGCAATATACAGGATGCGGATGCTACCCTGGTCATCACACAGCATGGTTTTATGGAAGAGGGTACTGCCCTGACACTGGCCTGGTGTGAAAAATACAGCCGGCCAAGCTTCCACTTCGATATATCCCAACCGGGACTGATCCCTCCGCAGGACCTGGCTGATTTGTCCGACTGGCTGAAAAGCAACAGGATAAATGTGCTGAACGTGGCGGGAAACAGGGAGAGTAACAGTCCGGGTATACAGGCCTGCACCCTGACACTGCTGGAGAGGCTATTTTTTCCGCTGGTAGGTGATGAATGAATAGGTAAAATCCAGTCCCTCCCCGGATCCTTCTTCACGTCCCGTCTCTTCCCAGATCACCGGATCAATTTCCGGGAAGAAGACATCTGCATCAAAGGATTTATGCACCCTGGTGATATAAAGCTTATCGGCCAGGGGCAGGAACTGGCGATAGACCATGCCCCCGCCAATGATGAAGCATTCTTCATCCTGTGCGCAGTGGTCCATGGCTTCCTGGATGGAATAAGCCATGACACATCCATCGTAATGATCTCCGGGGATATCTGAAATCACAATATTGGTGCGGTTCTTAAGGGGCCGGTTCGGGAGGGATTCATAGGTCCGCTTCCCCATGATGATCTTGTGCCCGCTGGTAATTTGCTTGAATCTTTTAAGGTCCTCCGGGATGTGCCAGAGAAGATCGTTGTTCTTACCTATCGCATTATTTTCAGCTATGGCTACAATGATTGAGATCATATTCATACAGAGATTTCACCCCTGATATGGGGATGAGGGTCATAGTTCTTCAAGGTAAAGTCTTCATATTTGAAATCCAGTATATCGGTAACTGAGGGATTCAGGACCATGACCGGGAGTGGCCTTGGATCACGCGTAAGTTGCAGCTTTACCTGTTCCAGGTGATTTTTGTAAATATGTGCATCGCCCAGGGTGTGCACAAACTCCCCTGCTTTGAGTCCGGTTACCTGGGCCATCATCATCAGCAGCAGGGAATAGGAGGCGATATTGAAAGGAACCCCCAGGAAAATATCGGCACTTCGCTGATAGAGCTGGCATGAGAGTGTTCCCTGGTTTACATAGAACTGAAAGAGCACATGGCATGGGGGAAGGGCCATTTTGCTCAGTTCGCTGACATTCCAGGCACTGACAATATGCCGCCTTGAATCAGGATTTTCCCTGATGCTTTTGATCACCTGGTTGAGCTGGTCGATCTGATGGTCCTCTCCGGCCGGCCACTTCCTCCACTGGTAGCCGTAAATAGGACCAAGCTCCCCGTTGGCATCGGCCCATTCATCCCAGATGCTTACCTTGTTCTGATGCAGGTAATCAATGTTTGTTTCCCCCTTGATGAACCAGAGCAATTCATGGATAATGGACCTCAGGTGCAGTTTCTTTGTGGTCAGCACGGGAAATCCCTTTGTCAGGTTAAACCGCATCTGGTAACCGAATACGGAGATGGTCCCGGTACCCGTGCGGTCACTTTTTTCAGCACCGTTTTCAAGCACATGCGAGAGAAGATCTAGATATTGCTGCATGATTCGGAGAAGATCTTTTTTTGGTCTGTCAAAAATACTTAAAAACAGTTTATAACAAAATAATTACATTTGTCACACTGGCATATCCAGTCCCCCGTATCCGAAGCATGAATTCCTTCTGCAGATATCTCCTGATCATTATCGGAGTTGCACTCCTCGGCTATCTATTATGGTATTTCTCAAATGTACTGGCGTATATCCTGGTGGCAGCCGTCCTGTCACTGATCGGAAGACCGCTGGTCGGCCTGCTGGGGAAGGTCAGGCTGGGCAGTTTCCGCCTGCCTGACGGACTCAGTGCCATGCTCGTGCTGATTTTTATCTGGCTTGTCATTTTTGGTTTCTTTCGCGTGTTCGTGCCGCTGATTGCCAACGAAGCCAATGAACTTTCAAAGATAGATTCACAATTGCTTCTGCAAAAACTGGAAAAACCCATTGACAAGCTCGAAGAATGGTATTATGATTATCATGCGGGACAACAAAATGTACGCAGCCTGGAGGACCTGATCAATGAAAGGATAAAATCGGTCCTCAACATCTCAATGATCACCAATTTTTTCAGTTCGGTTGTTGGCCTGCTGGGGAATGTTTTCATCGCCATTTTTTCCATTTCTTTCATTACCTTCTTCTTTTTGAAGGAGAAATCCATCATGACCGATTTTATCGTACTGCTCATTCCCCAAAAACATGAACAGGCCATCCGCAACGCAATGACTTCCACGAGGCTTTTACTGATGCGTTATTTCGCGGGACTCCTGGCACAGGCCATGGGCATCCTCCTGCTGGCCACCATTGGTATGCTTATCGTTGGCATCGATTTCTCCCTGGCCCTGACCATAGGGCTGGTAATGGCCGTCATCAATGTCATCCCATACCTGGGACCCTACCTCGGGGGGGCCATAGGGATCCTGCTGGGGGTCTCCAATAACCTGGATCTGAATTTCTCCGCGGAATTACTCCCCATGGTTCTGTCCATGCTGTCTGTCGTAGTGGTGGTTCAGCTCGTGGATAATTTCCTTTTCCAGCCGCTGATCTTCGGGACAAGTGTGAGGGCCCATCCCCTGGAAATATTCCTTGTGATCATCATTGCCGGGACCCTGGCCGGGATCCCGGGTATGATCCTCGGGATTCCGACCTATACCGTCATCAGGGTATTTGCCAAGGAATTCCTGAGCCGGGTCCGGGTTGTTAAAAAGTTAACCCGAAATATATAGGGGCCTCCTGCCAATTTTAATATATTTGAGCCAATAAGCTGCAGATGAAGTTTTTGAGGTATACCGTCCTGCTGTTATGTCTGGCCATTGGCATTCCTGGCCTGGCCCAGGTTACCTTCATCGCAGATACCACCACAGGTTGCCCTTCCCTTGAAGTTACTTTTTCCTATATCAATGCATCCGTTATTGATACGGTAACAACGGTGGAATGGGACTTTGGGAACGGGCAGACAGCTACAGGGAAGGAACCCCAAACGGTTACCTACGACAGCCAGGGGAGTTATACGGTAAGCATAACCATCAACAACAATACGACCATCACGAGGCAGGATTATATCAAGGTCTATCCATACCCGGATGCTACATTTTTCTGGTCAGATTCGGTCGAGCTTGGATCCTACACCGTCGTGTTCGCTAATGTGGTACAGGAGCCGGATACAATCCCCTATCAATATCAGTGGTTCCTGGAGGATGGGGGAACAGGCGACACCAGGGTGATCATCCATAGCTTTGCCGAACAGGGTCAATACCGGGCGGCCCTTATCGTTTCGAACCTGGCAGGTTGTGCAGACAGTTCCATGAGATTGGTCGAGGTCATCGACGTGCTGGACTGTCCCAATGTATTTTCTCCGAATAATGATGGAATCAACGACTATTTTATCATCAATTCGAACGGAGTTACTATATATAATCTGCAAATATTCAGCAGGACGGGAGTAAGGGTATTCCAGGCTGAAGCACCGACGATCATGTGGGATGGAAGAAACCAGTCCGGGCAGGAATTGTTGCCCGGCACCTACTATTATGTCATTAAACCGGTCCAGGGAATAAGCCGGTTTAGGAAGACCGGTTTTGTGGAATTATACCGGTAAGTTATTTAGAACTTATTTAGAAAATCCCATACCCATTATTTTTTTATATTTGATAACCTCATCGGAATGTTAATTCCGTGTGACACAACAGACCTGTCAAATGAATCAATTACCACGATCAACCAACATCATTTGCATATCCCTTGGTTTTGTCCTTCTCTGCTCACTTGTGGCCTCAGCATCTGCTGAACCCGATGAACACGGCTCCTCCCGCGATGGCCTTGCCTTTACACATGATCAGCTGAAAAGGGGAGAACGCCTGTTCTATGGACTGATCCCCCTGGGGGAAGGAGCAAGGGACTGTGCTTCCTGCCACAATACCCATGAACTGGATACCCTGAACTGGAATCCTTCGGCTTACGACATCGCCGTTACCAGCCACGAAAAATCCCTGGAGGAATTTACCGCTGTACTGCTCTCACCATCAGGCCAGATGATGTCGCAGGTGCATCAGCATTACGATCTGTCTGAAGATGACCTGGCACTGATCAAGGCCTACCTGGAAGAAGTAAAGCAGGAAGGCCTGACAGCCAGCAAACCGGCACTTACCAAAAAGTTCCTGTTCATCCTGGCAATCGCATTGATCCTGGCAGCGATAACTGACCTTGCGGTCACCCGACGGCTCCGGTTTAAGTTTGTCCATGCGGTACTGATCCTTGCGGGACTGTTTTATATTGTTGATACCACCGTGCGGGAGGCCATCGCCATTGGACGTTCACCGGGATATGCCCCCGACCAGCCCATCAAGTTTTCACATCAGATCCATGCCGGTCAGAATAAAATTGATTGTTTGTATTGCCACAATACGGCCGGGCACAGTAAATCGGCCGGTATCCCTGCTGCGGCCGTATGCCTGAATTGCCACCAGCTGGTTGTCAAAGAGGGTACCCGTTCGGGCAGTTTCGAGATCAACAAGATCATCCGTGCGGTAGAAAACAATGAACCCATTGTATGGAACAGGGTATACAACCTTCCGGATCATGTATTCTTCAGCCATGCCCAACATGTGAAGGTAGGCCAGCTGGAATGTGCTGAATGCCACGGGGCAGTTGAAGAAATGCATATCATCCGGCAATTCAATGACCTTTCCATGGGATGGTGTGTGAATTGCCACCGGGATACAGAGGTACAGTTCATCGATAATGCATTTTATGAAAAATATGAGAAACTGCACCGGGAGTTGAGTGAAGGCAAACGGGACAGGGTAAGTGTTGAGGATATCGGAGGGATAGAATGTATGAAATGTCACTATTAAAATTTTAATGCCTGTGAAAAAATATTGGCAAAGTCTGGAAGGGATAGAGGACAGTAGTAGAACGAATCAGCAAGATCCGGAAGACAGTCACAGAAATGCAGTGCTTGGTCTGCTGGACAGCCATACCGTCGACCAGCCTGCTTCGAGGAGGAACTTTCTCAAACTCTGGGGCTTCAGCATCGGGGCAGCTGCCCTTGCCGCCAGTTGTGAAAGGCCTGTGCAGAAAGCCATTCCGTTTCTTTTCCGTCCCGAGGAGGTTACTCCGGGGATGGCAAAATATTTTGCGTCAACTTTTTTTGATGGTGAACAGTATGCAAGCATATTGGTGAAGACCAGGGATGGGAGGCCCATTAAACTGGAACCCAACGACCGCTCCGGGTTTGGCGCCGCGGGTACCACTGCAAGGGTGCAGGCATCCATACTCGGACTTTATGACGATTCACGATACAAGCATCCAACCAGGAACAAGGAAAAAATAAGCTGGGAAGAAGCGGATAAACAGATCCCTGAACAGCTGGATTCGATACATGCGCAGGGAGGCAGGATCGTCCTGCTGAGCGGCACTGTCATCAGTCCATCTACCAGGGCTGTACTGGATGAATTCCGGAAAAAATATCCCGGGACCGAATGGATCACTTATGATGCATCTTCACAATCGGGGATGTTGAAAGCGAACAAGGCAACATTCGGAAAAGAGGGGATACCGGTTTATCATTTCGATAAGGCTGGTGTGATCGTAAGTTTCGGGGCTGATTTTCTCGGCACCTGGTTGTCCCCGGCTGAATATACCGCCCAATATGCAACCAGGCGGGATCCACGGCAGAAAGATCCCGGCATGTCCCGGCATTACCAGTTCGAAACAGGGATGTCGGTTACTGGCAGTAACGCGGATATCAGGACAAGGATCAAACCATCCCAGGAACGCATCATCCTGGCAGCCCTTTACAATACCCTTGCGAGCAGGCTGGATGCACCCACCTACCTGGCACCGAAATCACCAATATCCCTGGAGGAATTAACTGAAGAACTGCTGGATAACAGGGGGAAATCCCTGGTTGTATCCGGAACCAACGATGGAGCCTGTCAGCAATTGGTGAATGAGATCAACCACCTGCTCGGTAATTACGGGCAAACCATTGACTTCAGCCGTCAGCTGAATATAAGGTCATGCCTTGATGATCAGATGATCCGCCTGGTTGATCAGATGCAGAATGGAGCCGTGGATGCCCTGCTCTGTTACAATGTAAATCCGGCATATGACTATCCCAATGCAGATGCTTTTAAAAAGGGACTCACCCGTGTGGGATTGACTGTATCGTTTGCATGTCACCCGGATGAAACGGCCGGCCTGGTACAATATGTCTGTCCGGACAGCCATTACCTTGAATCCTGGAATGATGCAGAACCCGGGACGGGATATTACAGCCTCGGTCAACCGGTTATTCCCACCCTTTTCGGAACCCGCCAGGTACAGGATACCCTGCTGGCATGGAGCGGTAGATCAGGGGACTTCCATACATTCATGCAGGATCAATGGCGGTCGAAACTGTTTGGATTGCAAAATGAATTTGACACTTTTGATGATTTCTGGAATCATTCCCTGCAGGACGGGGTCTTTGAGATCCCCGCAGATACTGGAAGACAACCGGAACCCAATCATGATGGACTGAGAGCGATCATGGAGGCTACCGGCATAAGCGGCAGTACTGATGACATTGAATTACAGGTATATGAGAGTATTGGACTGGGAACAGGGAAACAGGCAAACAATCCCTGGCTGATGGAACTTCCTGATCCCGTGACTAAACTGACCTGGGATAATGTGGCTGCCATTTCTCCGTCACTGGGAAAGAAACTGGGACTGGCCACCGGGGATGTTGTCAGGATAGCCGGCAGGATTGAGCTGCCGGTGCTGCTTCAACCCGGACAGGCAGACAATACGGTATCCGTGGCCGCCGGATTCGGGCGGACCGTTTCCGGCAAGGTGGCAGCCGGAGTGGGATCACACGCCTACCCGCTCCTCAGGGGAGAGCCAAAGACCTATGTCAAGCCTGTCACCATTGAAAAAACGGGGATGAGCCATAACCTGGCACTTACCCAGGAACATCATAACATGGAGGGGAGGGCCATCGTCCGGGAGACCAGCCTCGAAGAATATCATGAAAATCCTCATTCGGGGAATGAATTGCATGAGCATGTGGAAGCACATCATACCACCCTCTATGAGCAGCCTGAATTTGACGGGCATCACTGGGGACTCGCCGTTGACCTGAACAGATGCATCGGATGCAGCGCCTGTGCCATTGCCTGCCAGACAGAGAATAATGTGGCCGTCGTTGGCAAGGAAGAGGTGCGGCGCCGGAGGATCATGCACTGGATCCGGATTGACCGCTATTACTCCGGATCGCCGGATGATCCCAGGGTTTACCACCAGCCGGTAATGTGCCAGCATTGTGACAATGCCCCGTGTGAAAATGTATGCCCGGTCTCAGCCACCAACCACAGCAATGAAGGGATCAACCAGATGTCATACAACCGTTGTATCGGGACCAAATACTGCATCAACAACTGTCCTTACCGGGTGAGAAGGTTCAACTGGTTCGCCTATGTGAATAACCAGGAATTTGACTTCCACCAGAATTCCAGGCTTGGAAAGATGGTGCTGAACCCTGATGTGGTGGTCAGGGAGAGAGGTGTGGTGGAGAAATGTTCTTTCTGTGTCCAGCGGATCCAGGAGAAAAAACTGCAGGCCAAAGTGGAGGAAAGATCCCTGCAGGATGGCGAAATAAAGACAGCATGCCAGCAGGCCTGTCCCGCCGATGCCCTGGTCTTCGGTGACCTGAACGATCCTGAAAGCAGGGTTTCCAAACTGTTCAAGGATGAGCGGAATTATCACCTGCTGGAAGAATTGCACGTGCTGCCTTCGGTAGGCTACCTGACCAAAGTAAGAAACATTAAAGCATAATTTCATGTACAACAGAGCCATACGAGGGTCCCTGATCATTGGAGATAAATCATACAGCCAGATCTCTGCTGACATCCTTGCTCCCACTGAAACAAAACCCGGCAAGTGGTGGTTTGCCATGATGACACTGGCCACACTGGCCAGTATCTGGGGGGTCTACTCAATCTATATTACCGTAGCCAAGGGGATCGGTACCTGGGGCGTTAACAATACCGTCGGATGGGGATGGGCCATTATCAATTTTGTCTGGTGGATCGGTATCGGGCATGCGGGGACTGCCTTCTCGATATTCCTGCTGATCCTGCGGCAGAAATGGCGGACCTCTATCAACCGGGCTGCAGAAGCCATGACCGTCTTCGCCGTTGGTTGTGCCGCCATCTTCCCTGCCCTGCATATGGGGCGCATCTGGCTGGCCTTTTTCATCATTCCCTACCCGAATACCCGCGGTCCCCTCTGGGTCAATTTCAACAGTCCCCTGTTCTGGGATTTCATCGCCATCTCGGCTTACCTGCTGATCTCTTTTTCTTTCTGGTACCTGGGGATGCTGCCCGATTTTGCCACCATACGAGACCGGACCACATCTAAAATCAGGAAAGCACTCTACGGGTTTTTCAGCATTGGCTGGGTCGGGTCTTCCCGGCAGTGGCTGCGGTTCGATTCCCTGGCATTCATCCTGGGTGGCATTGCTGCCGTACTTGTGGTATCCGTCCACTCTATTGTATCCACGGACTTTGCAGTATCGGTTGAGCCCGGATGGCATACCACCATATTCCCACCCTACTTTGTAGTGGGCGCCATATTTTCAGGATTCGCCATGGTGATGACCCTGATGATCATCATCCGGAAACTTTACAGGCTCGGAGATTATGTGACTGACGGACACCTGGATGCGATTGCCCGGATCCTCATATTTATCAGCCTGATCATGGGAACGGCCTATCTTACGGAGATATTCGTAGCTTGGTATTCCGGAAGCGAGTATGAAATGTTTACCTTTTTCAGGAACAGGATTACCGGGGAATATGCCCTTCAGTTCTGGGGCATGATCATCTGCAATGCCTTGATACCTCAATTGTTCTGGTTTAAAAAGATCCGCTCCAGCCTGTTGATGATGTTTGTCATATCCCTGTTTATCAACCTGGGCATGTGGTTTGAAAGGTTCAATATCGTCATCACATCCCTGAGCAAAGATTATCTGCCTTCGGCCTGGGCCTCTTACACCCCCACCTGGGTGGAGGTCGGTACCTATGTGGGGACCATCGGGATCTTTTTGGCCGGTGTGCTTATGTTTTTCCGCTATATACCAATGATCGCCGTAAGTGAAGTAAAGGCGGTCAGGGATATAGGTACACGGAAATACGATTAAATTCTACCATGAAACTGAAAACATAATAATATGAGCAGCAGTCATTTAATCGGTGTTTTTGATGATGAATCACAACTGGTAAAAGCAGTGGAAGAGATCAGGGGAAAGGATCTGCCCATTGAGGAAGTGTATACGCCTTATCCGATCCATGAAGTCATCCATGCCATGGGCACCAAATCCAAACTCCAGATCTTTGCTTATTTCTACGGATTGTTCGGGGCTGTCGCAGTACTGGCATTCCTTTACTGGACTTCTGTCATCTCTTGGCCGATCAATTATGGAGGGAAGCCTTTCAACTCATTTCCTTCATTTATCATCATCACCATTGTACTGACCATTTTTATTGTGACCATTGCCAGCCTGGCCACTTTCTCGGGACGGGCAAAACTATGGCCTGGCAAACAGCACAAGGCATATGACCTTCGGGCCACCGATGACAAATTTGTCATTGTGGTCAGCATGGATGAAACAGGTCCTGGTGAGTTGGGAACCATCGAGGGGATTATGAAAGCACACGGGGCGGTTGAAATAAGGGAGGAGGAAACATGAAAATGTCTGTATTCAGAACCATTATGGCCCTGCTGCTGGTCGTTGCAGCCGCATCCTGTGACAGGGACAGGAAACATCCCGGCTGGGATTATTTCCCCGATATGGCCTATTCCAATGCCTACGAAACCTGGTCCCCCAACGAAATTTTTACAGACGGCAAGACCAATCAGTCCCCCGTCGAAGGAACCGTCTCCCGCGACGCCCTTCCTTTTTCATACGGGACATCCCCCGGGGAAAGGACCAGGGCCGGACGGGAGCTTTCCAATCCACTGGAGGCTACAGATGATAACCTGGGTCGCGGCAGCGAAGTCTACAAGGCATTCTGTACGGGCTGTCATGGGGAAAAGGGTGACGGGCAGGGACATCTTGTGACTTCAGGCGTCTATAAATATCCGGTCCGGACCCTGGTATCGGATGAAATGAAAAACAGGCCGGATGGAGAAATATTCCATTCGATCACCCTTGGATTCGGGGTAATGGGTGCACATGGATTCATGATCCGTCCCGAAGACCGCTGGAAAGCCATATTGTATATCCGTAAAGAACTACAGAAATGAAAGATCAAATACATCTTTCGCGCACATTCAAGCTTGGTACAGGCATCTTGATCGGAACAGGCCTGGTTGCCTTTATTGGCGGTTTCATCACAGACCCGGACCGAACCTGGGCCAATTACCTGCTGAATAATTATTATTTCCTCATGCTTGCCCTGGGTGCAGCCTTCTTCATCGCCCTCCAGCATATTTCCCAGGCAGGCTGGTCCGCTGCCTTCAAACGGGTGGGTGAAGCCATGGCCGGATATATCCCGGTGGCAGCCATTTTCTTCCTGCTGCTCATATTCGGGATGCACAGCCTGTATGAGTGGTCCCATCCGGAGGCAGTGGCACATGATGAACTCATTGCCCATAAATCACCCTATCTGAATGTTCCCTTTTTTTACATCAGGATGATCCTGTTCTTTGCATTGTGGACAGGGATGATCTGGCTGATCAGGAAAGGATCTTTGAGGGAGGACCGGGAAGGTGGGCTTCAGTGGTTCCATAAAAGTGAACAATATTCAAAGATCCTGATCTTTATTATGGCTGTGACAGTGTCACTGTCGGCGGTGGACTGGATCAAATCCATCGATGTGCACTGGTTCAGCACATTGTTTGCCCTGAAGAATTTCGTGGCATCATTTTACCACGGGGTCACCATCCTGGTACTGATTGTCTTTTTGTTGCATCGCAGGGGATATTTCGAATTCCTGAACGGATACCACCTGCATGATTTTGCCAGGTATATTTTCATGCTGGCCATCGTATGGGGCTATTTCTGGTTTGCCCAGTTCATGCTGATCTGGTACGGGAATATCCCGGAGGAAACAGTATATTATGTAAAACGCTGGGGAACCGGGTGGCAGACCCTTTTCTTTGCAGAGATCGCGATCAACTGGTTCATCCCCTTTGCCGTACTGCTTCCTACCAGGACCAGCAGAAGCAAACCGGTTATTTTTGCCGTGGTGATCATCCTGATCATTGGCCACTATATTGACCTTTACATGCAAATCATGCCCGGAACTACCGGCCGGCTGCTGTTTGGGTTCATTGAGATCGGCACCTTCCTGGGTTATGCCGGTATTTTTACGCTGACCACAGGCTACTGGCTGTCCAGGGCACCATTGCTCCCCAAAAACCACCCGTATCTTGGAGAGAGCCTGGAACACCATTTTTAGGAAGATCTACCGGATTATAAGAGTACTTAGCCTGGATATCCTGGCGGGTGTATATTGCGGCTATACCTTCGCCAGGCTTATCCTGGAAAGCGATTGCCCCCCTGTCACCCCGGCCATCCTTTGTCTGAGCGTCTGGCTGATCTATACAATGGATCACCTGCTGGATGCCAGGAGTCTGAAGGAAAATGCCCATAAGCAGGCTTACCGGTGGCACTGGGAGAACCGGAAGATCATATGGCCCGTATGGCTGTCTGCCGGTCTTGCCACCATCGGACTCAGCCTGGTCTTCCTGCCTGCCAGGATCCTGATTTTTGGTGCCATCACCGTGAGCCTTGTGATCATGTACACCTTGGTTCACCAGGGAATGATTGGATCCTGTAAGAGGTACCTTTTTAAGGAAGGCTGGATCAGTATCCTATACACGGCCGGTGTATGGGGGGTGCCCCTCCTTTACCATGGGGCAGTTCCTGGTATCCCAGTAATTTTGGCCATCATCATTTACCTGCTGCTTGTGCTGATCAATGTCTTGATCTATTCATACCATGATTATCACCGGGATTGCCAGGAATCACAGCAGACGCTGGCCACAGTAGCTGGAAGGAAAACTGCCTCTCATGTGCTCAGGCTGCTCATTTTAAGCGTTTTTACGCTGATCCTTGTGGGCTTTTTCATCTCAGATGATACACCATCGGGATATATTTACATCATACTGATATGCATGGCTGCCATCCTGGGACTGATCCTCGCCTTTCCCCGGGTTTTCAGCCAACATGAAAGGTATGGCATCCTGGCCGACGGGGTATTCCTCCTGCCGGGACTGCTGGTATGGATGTGGTGATCAGAGGAACTTCCTGGAAAGGTAGCCGAATGCCCAGGTGGTGAAAAATGAGAAGGAACCATAAACCACAGAAACAAGGGCAATGGTGTAATTATCAAGCAGCCTTGTGGCCACAAAAATGGCCAGGGTAGAATTCTGCAACCCGACTTCAACGGC
>Ga0111175_1079_pt1 | contig 17922 bp, 10 predicted proteins | sample DeeMarSWOR324_28_FD_80228 | JGI IMG/M metagenome (GOLD analysis project Ga0111175, IMG submission 80228) | Bacteroides sp. SM23_62
GTGGTCATCACACAGAACGGGAACCCGGCCAGCGGTGCCAGCATCAGGATCCGTGGGATCGGTTCCATCAACAGCAGTGATGCCCCACTGATCGTTATTGACGGGGTCATCAGCGGAAAGATATCCGAAGTGGCCCCCGAGGATATTGAATCCCTGCAGGTCCTGAAAGATGCCTCCGCCACGGCCATATACGGGGCCAACGGGGCCAACGGGGTGATCATCATCACCACAAAGCGGGGCAGGCCAGGGAAAATAGATGTATCCTTCTCGGCCTATGGGAAGCTGAACCGGAAACCCAAGTATTATGATATCATGGATGCCACCCAGTATTCGGCATTCTATGATACCCTACTGGTCAGGAACAACCAGACGTTGGAACCGGCCTATTCGGACGGATTCAGGCAGTATTATTACGGGGATGGATGGGAGAAAGGCACAGACTGGCAGAAGGAGATCCTGCAGGAGAGTTACACCCAGAACTATTTCCTGAGGGTGTCGGGCGGCGGAGAAACCAGCAATTTCAGTTTATCCACCAACTACTTCAATGACAAGGGCATCCTGATCAATAACCTGGCTGAAAGATACAACGTAAGGGCCAATGCAGACTTTAAGATAGGAAAATACATCAGCATTGGTGCCACCACGCTGGTTGCACGCCGGAGAACGAGCGGCGGCAGCAGCGGGCAATTTGGCGCCTGGACCACCTCCCTTTATGTTTCACCCCTGATGAGGGTGCGTGTGGAAGATCCAGAAAAGGGGTATTATCCGCTTGATGCAAAGGAGGGATATGAAGGACCGCAGGTCCCATTTGATTATGTGGATGGGGAAGGAAACCCCATAGTGGTCAACAATACCGGCTGGAATGACAAAGGGAACCCGGTTCCATCACTGGCCCTGAATGACCAGAATTCTTACAACAATACCATCCTGGCAAGCATCTATGCCGAGATCAAACCTTTTCCCTGGCTGACCTACAGGATATACCCCTCGGTAGATCTGAGCATGAACCGGTCCAGGTCGTGGACCCCGGCCTATGACAATGGCGTCCGTTCGGTCCCCCAGGCCCAGTTGGATGAGAGTTACAGCGAAGGGATGACCCTGTCGCTGGAGAATCAGATCACCCTTGCCCACAGCTTTGGTGCTCATAATTTCACCCTGACAGGGGTCAACCATATTAGGAAAGGTCAATGGACCAGTGCAAGCATCACGGCCCCGGGATTCATCTATGAGCAGTTACCGGTGATCGATCAATCCGATTTTGAACAAAGGGTGGCAAGGGGAAATTTCTCGCCCTGGACACAAAACTCATATCTGGCCAGGCTGCTCTACGACTACAGGTCAAAGTACCTGTTGACAGCCAGTATCAGGCGGGATGGTTCCTCCAATTTTGGTCCGGAGAACAAGTGGGGTACCTTTCCTTCCTTTTCGGCAGCCTGGAAACTGAACCAGGACCTGATGCCCAACGTGAGCCAGATCAATTCCTTAAAGTTACGTGCGGGATGGGGAAAAACGGGTAATTCCAACATCGGATCCTTCCGGTACCAGAACCTGCTCGGGAAACAGGATGAATTCTCACCTGTATTCGGCGTCAACCAGACCGTGGCCCCCGCCCTTAACGAAATGTACATTGTGGGAAATCCCCTGATCAAATGGGAATCGGCTGCCATGACGAACATCGGTGTGGATCTGGCAGCCCTGGAGAACCGGGTCCTGTTCAGCGCTGAATGGTATTATAAAAAGTCGGACGACCTGCTGATGCAGGTTCCCATTACCTGGACCCTGGCCAAGGTATCCGGTGCAGCGGTGGGAAGGCCATGGTACAACCTGGGCAAGATCCATAACACCGGGTTTGAATTCAATGCCACTTACCGGAACATGGAAGGCGCCTTCAACTATAGTATCAACGGGAGCCTGACCACCCTGAAAAATGAGGTGGATGAAATTCCCAACCAGATCCTTTCAGGCAATCAGCTCACACGGGAAGGGAATACCATCAACAGTCTTTATTCTTTCGTGGCCCTTGGCATTATCCAGGAAAGCGATTTCGATGAGAGCGGTGTATACAAATATGCCGTGCCCACCCAGGGGGAACCCGAACCAGGCGACCTGCGGTACCAGGACCTGAACAGGGATGGTGTCATCAATGACCTGGACCAGACGATCGTGGGTAAAAACCTGCCCGATCTTCAGTATTCACTGAATATTGACCTGTACTACAGGAATTTCGATTTTTCCGTTTTCCTGTTTGGCATGCAGAATACACAGGTGTTCAATCTCCTTCGCAGGAACAACGAAAGCATGGCTTTCCAGGACCTGCACCACAACAAATCAGCGGATTTTGCAGCCAATTACTGGAGGCCGGACAATCCCTCGACCGAGTATATCAGGGCCGACCTGAATGATGCGAATTTTAATTCCAGGGTCTCAACCTGGTGGCTGGAAGAGGCTTCTTTCCTGAGGATTAAAGACATACAGCTTGGATATTCCCTGCCTTTCTCAGCCATCAATTACCTGAAGATCTCGAGGGCCAGGGTATACGTAAGCGCGATCAATTTATACACGATCACCCAGTACACCGGTACCGACCCGGAAGCGCCCATCAACAACGGAGGATTTGACAGCGGTGCTTATCCGCTGCCACGTTCATACACAGTAGGTATACAGGTTGATTTTTAACAGAAAATACAAAACCATACATAATGAAAAAGTTTAGCATAAAAACACTGGCTTTTCTGATCATCCTTACATTTACCACATGCAGTGAGGATTTTCTGACGGTTGAGAACATCAACAACCTGTCGGTGGAGTCCTGGTACAAAACCATGGACGATTTTACACTGGCGCTCAATTCATGTTATTGTGCCCTGGCCGACGGGGGAATGTTTGGACTGCAGTATTATCTTATGTTCCAGTCGTTTGAGGACCGGATACTGTTTGAAACCACCGGATTTGACCAGTTCAATATCAATTCCACCTCGGGAAATGTCAACAATATGTGGCGGGCCATCTATTTCGGGCTTTACCGGCCATCCATGCTGATCAGGAACCTGAAGGACAAGGATGCCGCTGATATTCCAGGGATGAACCAGCAGCAAAAGGACAACTACCTCGCACAGGCCAGGGGACTCAGGGCCATGACCTATTTTTACCTGGTCACCATCTGGGACAGTCCGGTTTATTACAATGAAGACAACATTCCCGACAAAGACCTGCAGGCCGACCTGACGAACGGTAACCGGGAGGATTTCTGGAACCAGCTTGTAAAAGACCTGGAGGATGCCATTCCCTATCTTCCGACAAGGACCCAACTTGATCCTGCGGACCTTGGAAGGGTAACCAAGGGCATGGCCCAGGCCCTGCTGGGCAAGGCCATGCTGTTCAAGCATTATTATTATTATGCCCGGTTCGGTAATGCAGGATCCGCAGAGGATGTGGCCGATCTGAACAAGGGCAAGCAGGCATTCCTTGACCTGATAAACAGCAGCGAATATGAGCTCATACAGCCCCAGGAGCCCAAGACCAGGCTGGATTATATCTATGCACATCTTTGCAATTTCTCCTACCTGGATCTTCCATCGGAGAACAATACCTATCCCTCTGAAAACAATGCCGAGACAGTGTGGCAGGTCCAGTATTCCGATGAACGGATCGCAGGGGGCTGGCTGCCGGGCTGGCAGTGGTCAGGGACCCTGAACTTCCAGTATTTTTCACCCCACTCCAGCAGCTTCAGGAACCTGGAAGTTCATCCTGATCTGTACAACGAATTTGAAACGGCGGGAGCACCGGCTCCCTTTGCCATTGACCCCAGGGCACATTCTTCCATGTATATGGACGGTGATACCATGCATTTCGATCCGTCTCATCCTTACTACAAAAGGTATATCAGCGGGGTCAACAACAAAAGGGTTGCAAGGAGCAGGGGACTGACCCTTCCTGATGGGACCAATGGACTGGGACTCAAAAAATACTATTACCCTGTATACAATGAACTGAATGCTCCCAGGAATGATCCGTTTAACCGTACCATCATCCGGTATGCCGATGTCCTTTTGATGTATGCGGAAATCCAGTTGCTGCTGGGGGATGACGGAAGCGGACTGGCCCGTTTGAACGAAGTCAGGCAAAGGGTCGATATGCCGGCTGTCGGGGCATTGACCCGGGATGCCATCAAGCATGAACGGGATGTGGAGCTGGCGGTTGAAGGGCATCGCTGGTTCGATTTGATACGCTGGAGTTTCGATCCTGCATGGGGTATTGATTTTGCACAGATCTTTAACGGATCTGACGGACAGGCCAATTTTGTGGTGGGCAAAAATGAATTCATGCCCATCCCCCTGGTCGAGATTGAGCTGCATGCGGGCCAGCTGAAACAGAATCCCGGATGGTAAAAAATCTGTATATGTTTAAAAAATCAGTATTATGAAAAATATACTTCAAACAGGAATTTTATTGATCGTGGTGCTTCTCGTTGCCTGTAACAAGGAGCCCGCGATCACTCCATCTGCCAACTTCACCACCAGTTTGAATAACAATACCGTGGCATCCGGTCAACCGTTTACACTGTATTTAAAGGATGTCACTGGTGAATGGGCTGTTTATTTCAAGGGAGACAATGAAAAGACTACTTTCCATCCGGAATTTTACCGGGCAGAAGGTGTGAATATTGATCTGGGACTCGACTCGATCGTTGTGGGCGGTTATAATATCGCAGGTTCTTATCCTTTTACCGTAGTGGCTTCCAGTTCGGGCAACTGGGCGGAAGAATACCTGCAGGATATCAAAACCATAACGCTGACTGTGACTGCAAATTAGAGCTGGATTTTCTTAGATTTTCAAGTAATAACCTAAATACTTGAACCGATGAAAAGAGTTGTGCTAATCCTTGGATTACTAGGTATTTTCACGGTTTGTGCTTTGGCGCAAACCGCACTGGTACCCGTTAGCTGGGTGAGCTGGGGCGACGAGCCCCAAACTGCGGAACCAGCGGGACAGGGGTATGCCAATGTCCCCTATGAGAAAGCTGTATATGTTGCACCGCATACTCCCGAGGGATGGGCATTCGATCCTGTATCCCTTGATTTTGATGCTGCCTGGTCGGCCATCGAGGGAGATGCTGTACCCATTGCCCATCCCGGAAGGATAGACGGCGGAGATATCTATGATGGCGGATCCACATTCGGAGCGGAGTGGAAGGCCATGTATGATTCTGCCAAGGTGTATGTTTTATTTAAGTATGTTGATGCCTTCCTTCAGGCTGATGATGGATCCCGGGCATTTGAGGTATGTATGCAGCCTTTCTATTACGACCGTTATGAACCTGACTTCATTGCTGCCGGAGATGATATTACCCTGCAGAACAATTCCTATGCCCGCTATATTGAACTGGGCGGTGGCAAAGCCCTTTTCAGGGATGGGTTTGTATCTGAATACCACTCCAGCGTTGGGGCTGACGGACTGGCTGCGTTCGGACCCAATGAAATAGGCCTGACCAAGCTGCTTGAGGATCTGCATTACTGGTCGGTTGAACCAGATAATACCATCAAAGCAGTTTTTGTCGTTGATATCGGACAGGTGCTGTCTTCTGCCATCGATCCCTTTGGTGATATCAGTGATCCAGGCAACCGCGTATCGATGGACCCGATCACTACGGCAGAGGACGATACCATAGCCTTTGAAGTAAAATCGAATGCCACCATGGGAGGATCGGCGAATTATGTTGAATACTGGTGGTCATCCGAGGTCAATGATGGTTATGCTTCGCTCTATTATAACGGATACCTGATCCTCCAGCAACCGACAGTGGGTTCTGTCGAGGATCTGAATTCCATGGAAGTCAGGATCTATCTGAGGGACAAAACCCTGATACTGAAAGATGCGGCAAGTGCCAGCATGGATATTTTCTCCATCGGGGGACAGCTGGTTAAATCTGCACGGCATGTCAACCGGCTCGATGTCAGTGATCTTGACAGGGGCATATACCTGGTGAAACTGGATCAGGAGAACAAAGCCTATAAATTTGTCATTCATTAATCGATAGATAAAACGATTGCAAGCATAAGTACGGTGAATGAGGCAGAGAATTAAAATAATAGGCATCAATATATTGATCTTTCTGGCAGGTTATATCATCCTTGACCTGTTCCTGGGACTGCTGAAAATACCGTATGACTATAATTCTTTCAGGATAAAACATCCTTATTTCCACCATGGGTTGAAAAGCAACCAGGCTGCCATGACGGCCTGGGGGGGACTGGTTTATCCTGTGTTTACCAATTCCATGAGCTTTCGTGACAGTGCCGTTTACAGGGTTGAGAAAGATCCCGATCACCGGAGGATACTGATCCTCGGGGATTCACACACCGAAGCCGTAGGGGTGGATTTTAAATACAGCTTTTGTGGAAGGCTGCAGCAGGCTGCCGGGGAAAGGAATATCGAGATCCTGAATGCCGCCGCCGTGAGTTACAGTCCCCGGATCCACTACCTGAAAACCGATTATCTGCTGAACAAGAAGGGATTCAGAACCGATGAGATCTGGGTGTTCGTGGATATTTCAGACCTGCAGAATGAAATAGCCTATGAAGCCTTCCAGCCCCGGGAGGAGGGGTATCTATATCCTTTCGCCACAAAGCTGAGAAGTTTTTTGAAAAAGCGTTCTTTTACATGGTATACAGTTGGTTCGGCAAAGGATGCGAAGAAGATCAGTGCTTTCGTCGATAAAATGAAAGCATTTGATCCCAGGGCGCTCTCAAACCTGCATAAAAACACGGTGGAACTGTATTATGACTTTTTCAGGGATTTCAATGACGAAGATATGCTGAGGAGTCCCGAATTCCACGGGGTCGGTGAATGGTATAATGATAGGGGGCTGATCGAACTGGCTGACAGGGGACTGGAACTGGGACAGAAAAACATGGCAAAGCTGGCTGAACTTTGCAGGCAGCACAAGATCAGGCTCAGGCTGGCCGTACATCCCTGGCAGACCCAGGTCCTGAGACAGGATACCATGGATTATTATGTCAGGTCATGGAAGGATTTCTGTGACAGTGAAGGCATCGATTTCATCAATCTCTTCCCGGTTTTCATCAATGGTGAAAACCCGTTTACCGTTACGGAAACATACTACATACCGGAGGATAACCACTGGAATGAAGCAGGGCATGAACTGGTGGCAGAACACCTGCTCGACCTGCTGAACGAAGACAAACCGAATGTATAAATGCCGGCCACGATCATACATATCATCCTGTTCATTTTACTGGTTGGTTGCACGGAAAAACCTTCATCAGCGGAAAGGATGGATACAGACGCAGGGATGATCGCCATGGGAATGGCATTCCGTACAGATCCGGGCAATAAAACGGCCGCTTATGACTATCTGAAGGGCCTTGCAAAGGAAAAGAACTATGTGGCCGCCCTTACCATCCTCGATGAGATGGCGGCTGATCTTGGTAAGGATGCAAGATTCCGGGAGTTGTATCTGGATATTGTAAGGAAGGCTTCCTGCCGGTCCGGTATCCAATCTCTGAATCCCTCCTATTTCAAACCACGGGATGCTGATATCCAGATGGATACCCTGATCCTGAAAATGAACCGTATCCAGATGATCAACCGCCTGATCAACGAGGAGGGTTCCAGTAGTGGTTACCATATGGAAAGAGGGATGATGCTCCTGCAGCTGGAGCATTTTCAGGGAGCGGAATATGATTTCCGGCAGGCATTTGACATGGATACAAGCAGGGTCTCGCCCTATTACTATCTTATATATGCACAGTATATGCAGGGTCGTCATGCGGATGCCCTGGCTTTTCTGAGGCAGTATAAACGATCCATCAGGGATTCCGATGCGAGGATGACCGAAACCATAAACAGGCTGGAGGGACTGCTTGCCGAACTCGACCGTATTGAGAATGATCCCGGCATGGAGGAAAAAACAAAAAGACTTGAAAAAGGGAAGCGCTATTATGAGGTAAGGGATTTCAGGCAGGCTATGATTGAAGTGGATAGGGCCATTGGGTTGGACGAAAACCTGGCGGATGCATATGCCCTGAGGGCGCTGCTGCACCACGAACTTAATTTACAGGACCAGGCATTGAGCGATCTGGAAAAAGCCGAAAGGCTAAGTGGGAAACGCAATACTCCCCTGGCCAGAAAGATCAGAAATTGATAAAAATTTAGTATTTTATTACAGCTATTCTCAAGTATTAACCAAAACTAATGTATTATGAAAAAATCTACACTGATTTTGATTATGCTAACCATGTTTTCGCTGGGCTCTTTTGCACAGCTTGTACCCATTGGATGGTTTAGCTTTGGCGATCAACCTGATTTTGCCGATAATCCTTATGAATGGAAGGATACAGCCATCGCCGTGATGGCCCCGGAAGAATGGGATTGGGATGCGGCAACCCTAGATTTCGACGCCCTCTGGGAATCCATCGAGGATGAATACGAAATGACCAATCATGCCAAGGACGGGGACGATCTCTTTGACGGGGGGACCACCGCGGGATCATCCTGCAAGCTTATCTATGATGAAAATGCGCTGTATGTCCTGCTGCAGTTCACGGATCTGTTCGGTCAGTTTACCGATCACGGATGGGAGGTGGCCATCCAGACCTTTACCCCTGACAGGTACGAGCCGGACTTCACAGCCGCCGGGGATGATGTCACGCTGAGAAATCAGTCCTATGCACGTTACTGTGAGCTTGGGGGTAAGAAGATCCGCTTTCAGAACGGTCAGATTGACGAATGTAATGGGAGCTTTGGCGCAGCTGAAACACCTACCTGGGGCAATGTAGGCATTGCCCTGGAACAGCTGGTCCTTGCAGATAACTATTTGGATGACCAGCTGGCTGCCAGTGGTGTGCTGAAGGTGGGACTCGTCCTGGAATATACGGTTGTTATGGGATACCTTACGGACCCCATGGCGGGTGACCTGGAAAACATTGCCGATTATACAGCCTTTGATCCGGCCGAGAAGCCGGTCATTTCCTTCGATGTAAAATCCATCGGAAATACAGGTGAGAATCAGTCCCACTACTGGTGGAACGCACATCAGGATGAAGCATATATTTGCACCTATTATTGCGGATTGATGAAATTTGAGCCGGCAGATACCGGAGGAGCGACAGTTGTTTCTGACGTTGTGCAGGCAGATATCCGGGCCTATGTAAGCAATGATATACTGCGGTTCACGAACACCGAAAGGATAGATGTGGATATCTACTCCATCACGGGACAGCTGATGAAGTCTGCCAGGAATGTTACGCAGGTGAATGTTGGGGACCTGAAAAGGGGCATTTATATTGCTCAGCTGAGAGGCATGTCAAAAGCAGTTAAATTCATGAAGTAGCCTGCTTCCTGAGCAATTACGAGCTTATTTCGGAATTGGTTAAACCGTAAGAACCACGCCATAAGCCTGCCTTTCCTTCGGGAAGATGAATGCAGGGACCCTTTTCTTATCCGGTTTGCCGGAAGGTGTGGTTCTTACGGTTGATTTTTATGCTGATGGGACATTTAGTCAAGGTGATCCTGCTGTCGTGTATGTCTTGTCTTTTCATACCGGGCGGCATGGCCCAGGATAACCAGCAGATATTTTCGATTCTTGATCATTATCCGGGTGTCTACGGTAAACCGGACGGATACCTGAACGGCCGCAGGAATTCCTTTGTGTACCCGGCTGCATCCGGGACCCCATATTTTATGCTTCAAGGTGAACACCGGGCCAGGCTGCAGACCGTTTACGGGGATTATGACAGCCTCCTGATGAAATACGATCTTTTAAACGATGAGGTAATACTGGGGATAGGTGAGAAACGGGGTATGGAAGAAATCCGGGTCAACAAGGACATTGTGCAGGGGTTCAATTTATTCGGGCGGAAGTTCGTACACCTCAGGGCAGGTGTAATGAATACCCCTGGATATTATGAACAGGTTTACGATGGTTCGGTCAAATGTTATATCAAACATACAAAAACACTGTCCCAGACCTCTGGCCCCATACGGTATGAATACCGCTATAATACCCGCAAGATCCTTATGAAGGATGGAAAGTATCATACCGTCAGGAACACCTCGGCATTGCTCAGTGTACTTGGCCAACATCAGAAAGAACTTAAATCATTCATCAGGAAAAACCATATCCTGTTCCGCTCTGCTTCAGGTGATGAAATGGCTCGTATTCTCAGTTATTATGAATCGTTGTAGGGTAATAAATAGAAGCTTCATCCTTTCTGTGCTGCTTATCCTGTCCACCGGCAGGGGATACACCCAGGCCGGTGACATGATCATTGATCAGTCATTTCATGGTGAGATGTTTGCGGATCTGGTCAGCCATCTTGAGGGCAAGACTGACCTCCGGTTTTTCTACGATCCCTCCTGGATCGATACGCTGAGACTTGTTCAGGCCGGAGGATCTTTTACCCTGGAAGACCTTCTCGATGCCAGTTTCAAGGAAAGGGATATCAAATATATCATTACCCCGCAGGGAGATGTGATCCTTTCAAAGGGAAATCCTATCCACGGCAGTGTAGCAAAAGACTTTTTCATGATACCCGATCAGGGCGCGATGGCCAGTTTGCCTGATCCTCCGGAGATCCTTCCATTACCCGGGCAAAACAATGGTATTCAGCATCATCCTGATAACGGACTGGTTGAGCTTGGGGATCCCGCCATGAAAAATAAGCCGGGACGGGTAGACCTTTCAGGATTTATCAAGGAGTTCGAGAATGGTGCACCGATGGTGGGAGCGATCGTCTATGTGGAAGAGCTTGGCCTGGGTGCGGCAACCGATATGAACGGTTATTATCTCATATCCCTGCCCAGGGGGGCGCATAAGATCAGTTTCCAGAGTCTGGGCAAGGAAAAAATTGCCCTCAGTATGCAAATATATTCAAGCAGTGAGTATAATGTTGACCTTAAGGATAAACTCACTGAATTAAAAGCAGTTGAAATTGTTGCGGACAAATACCAGAATGTATCCGGCATCCAGACCGGTATCGAACGCATGGAAATCTCCAGGGTCAAAAGCCTTCCCGGTATGATGGGGGAAACGGATATCGTCAAAGTAGCCCTGTTGTTACCCGGTGTGCAGACAGTGGGGGAAGCGTCCTCCGGGTTTCATGTGAGGGGTGGGACTTCAGACCAGAACCTGGTGCTTTTCAACCACGCACCAGTATTCAATTCTTCACATCTTTTCGGTTTTTTTTCATCCTTTAATCCGGACGTTATCAAGAACTTCGAACTGTTTAAGAGTGGCATGCCGGCAAGATACGGCGGACGTGTATCATCGGTACTGGATATTGCCACCAAACAGGGGAATATGAAAAAAACATCAGTGAGTGCCGGGATCAGTCCCATTACGGGCCGAATCCTGGTAGAGGGGCCCATCATTAAGGACAAGTTGTCTTATCTGATAGGGGGCAGGGCAACCTATTCGGACTGGATACTGAACAGGATTAACATCCCGGCGATCCGCAACAGCAATGCCGGCTTCTACGATCTTACGGGAAAACTATCCTGTAAAATAAACAATAAGAATTTCATCGATGTCTCGGCTTATTACAGCCGTGATAACTTCCAGCTTAATTCCGATACCACTTACCGCTATAATAACGAGAGCATGACAGCCAGCTGGAAACATTATTTCAGTGAAAAATTCATCTCAGAGTTCCGGGCCGTTTACAGCGGTTATAATTACAGCATTTCCAGCCAGCAACAGAATATGTCTGATTTTAGCCTTGATTACGGGATCAAACATCATGAATTGAAATCCGAGTTCAGCTATTTCCTGAATCACAGGCATATCTTGCGTTTTGGCGCCAATGGCATATTTTACCTGATGAATCCGAATGAATTCAGGCCCGTGGGGGAAGCCTCTGACATCATCCCCCTTGTCCTGGAAAAGGAACAGGCGTTCGAGTCCGGCATCTACCTGAGCGATGAATATGATATTGGTCCCAGGCTAAAATTGTACGGTGGGATCCGTTATTCCTTTTACCAGTTTGTCGGACCGAAAACAGTCTACCGGTACGGTCCCGGTACACCCCTGGATCCATCGAATATCAACGACACCATAAATTACCCTTCAGGTAAGATCATCCAGTCTTACCACCATCCGGAATTCAGGCTATCTGTCCGATACAAATTCAATCCCTATAATTCCATAAAGTTCAGTTACAATAGCAATGCACAGTATTTGCACATGCTTTCCAATTCTGCAATCATTTCCCCTACGGATAGATGGAAACTTAGTGATCCGCATATCAGTCCCCAGATCGGGGACCAGCTCTCCCTGGGTTATTACAGGGATCTCCCCTATAACATTGAAACATCCGTTGAGACCTATTACAAGAGGATTAAGAACCTTCTTGAATACAAGGGCGGGGCAAAATTGATCAACAATGAACACATTGAAACTGACATCATCAACGGGATGGGGAAAGCTTACGGGATTGAACTGATCGTCCGGAAAAACAGGGGCAGGTTGACAGGCTGGCTGAGCTATACCTACTCGCGTTCCTTCATAAAAGTTGACACCGATTTTGATTTTGAAGACATTAACAACGGGGCGTATTATCCCTCACATTTTGATAAGCCACACGATGTTTCTGCCGTTTTTAATATGGTGATCTCACGCAGGCTGAACTTCTCTTCCAATCTGGTATACAATACCGGAAGGCCCATAACCTATCCAATCGCAAAGTTTCCTTTTAAAAATGGGATCAGGCTGCATTATTCGGAACGGAATGCATACAGGATCCCGGATTATTTCAGGTGGGATCTGTCGCTGAACCTGGAAGGCAATCTCAGAAGCAGGAAAATTGCCCATTCGTCGTGGACTTTCGCCCTGTATAATGCAACGGGACGTGACAATGTATATTCCATATTTTTTATCTCGAAGGGCAAGGAGATACAGGGTTATAAGATGTCAATATTTGCCGTGCCTGTATTTACAGTCACCTATAATATCAGGTTTTGAACACAATGAAAAAATCCATGGCTTTGAGACAAGCCGCAATGAGCGGTCCCAGCCTGAGAAATATCCTTTCCGGTTATAAGGTTTTTCTCATGATCTGGCCCTGCCTGCTATGGATGACAACTGCCTGTATTGAGGAATACACCCCGGAAATATCAAGAAGCCAGCAATTGTTGATCGTTGATGGGGGGATCACCAGTGAACCTGGACCCTACACTGTAAGGCTGAGTCTTAGCAAAGGGATACAGGATGTATTTACAGAACCGGTATCAGGTGCAGTTGTGGTAATCGAAGAAAAGAATGGATCATCGGAAGTCCTGTCAGAGGTCGATCCGGGTAGATACGAGACGGCAACCGGTGGAATAACCGGGAAGATCGGGAATGAATACCGGATCAGCATCACCCATAATGATGAAGGATATGAATCCGCCTGGATGTTATTAAAGGATTGTCCCCCGATAGACTCCCTGTACTGGATGAGGGAGCGGCACCAGGGTGTAAACGGTGAGATTGACGGGATTCAGTGGTATATAGATACGCATGATCCCGATAACAACACCCGTTATTACCGCTGGGAGTATATTGAAGACTGGGCATTCTCGGTCCCCATCTCCAGCTCCTGGAATCCCACATTGTGCTATGCACATAACCCTTCCTCGGGGATCATCATCGGATCGACAGAGAAATTTACGGATGATCTCCTGTTGAAACACCCCATCACCTATGTTGACCATACCACAACCAGACTGACCCTAAGGTACCGCATCATCGTGATTCAACATGCGATTACCGAGGAGGAATTCAGGTACTGGGAAGCACTGGAAGAACTCAACGAGAACCTGGGTACCCTGTTTGATCCCATCCCGGCAGAAATATATGGCAATATCAGGAATGTCACCAATCCTGACAGAAGCGTTCTTGGATATTTTACCAGTTCTACCGTGAGGACTGATACCATGTATGTAGATGCGGAAGAATTTGCCAATGCGCCGATTTATTTCGATTCACCTTACGGTTTCTGTAATTTTGTGGTGATCGCAGGAGACCGCAACCCTGCCATATCCAATTATTACAGGGCCGGATGGTTGCTTGCCGATACCATACGGGATGCGGGTATCCTTTACACGACCATGGCCAATTCCAGGTATTGTTTTGATTGTACCACCGCCGGGAATGCAGATCCGCCGGCAGACTGGATCCCACTTAATCCTGGAAACCAATAGTGAATGAATGAAAAGCCCCGTCATCATATTGCTTTTTATTATGCTAGCTGGTAATGCTTCCATTTCCGGGCAGCCATATGAGGATTTGATTCGGTCATATGATGATTTTGACCGTACCATCCCCCTCGAATCATTGCGGATCGATACCGACCGGGACCTTTATCTGGCCGGTGAGATCATCCATTTCACGATCCGGGGCCATACGGTCAATCATGAGTCCCTGCCGGGAATCAGCGATATCATCTGTGTGGAACTGATCAACGGACAGAATGAGATTGTAAGCCAGCAACGCCTGCAGGCCACACAACTGTTCACATATGGAGCAATCACATTATTAAACAGCTGGCCATCAGGATATTATACATTACAGGCCTACACGGCCTGGGACCGGAATTTTGCCGGTGCATTGATCTCTAAAAAACAGCTTAAGGTAATCAACGGATCAGCTCCCAGGGCGATCACCAGGATGAACGAAGGATTCCGGGAACTGCCCCGGTACCTGATCAGCCTTCATCCCGTATACGGAAAGATACTGAAAAATACCCTCAATGAAATGATTGTCAAAGCCTTCACCAAATACTCGATGCCGGTTAAAGGAACAGGTATTGTCTTTGGCAGTTCTGCAGATACCCTGAGCGGTTTTGCCACGGATGTTACCGGACTGGGATCCTTTGAATTTCTGCCGGAAGCAGGAAAGGATTATTACATTCAATTTATTACTTCTTCAGGTGATACAGTTTATCAGGGTCTTCCGAATGCCATGGACGGATTGGGCATAAAAACCCTGGTCCACAAGGATAGGATAGAGCTGAGCATACTGAAATCCCCGGGCCATGACCGGGATGAAGAGATGAACCTGCTCATGACCCGCGGCATCAATATCATCTATCACAGGGAAGGCATCCCCGGTCCCTGGGAGAACAGCCTGTCTGTGCCAGCACCGGAGGAGCCGGGGATCTATTCGGTTTTTCTGGTTACCCGTGATCTTGAAGTGCTTGCCAGATCATCCTTCTTCCATACCACTCCAATAGATTCACTGGATATCAGGACCCTTAAAACTTCTTATTCGACAAGGGACAGGGTTGACCTTGAAGTTGAACTACCGGATAAGACCCCTGGAGATTCCCATTATTCAGTAGCCGTCAGAAAGGATCTGGGATGCTTGAATCGGAACCGCCTGTCGGATTGGATGGAAAACTATGGCGGGTCCATGCACGATCAGCCTGAGAGCATGAATATACCGGTGAAGGACCAAGCGGGACTGGTATCCTTTATGCAAAAATATATTCATACCTTTGAAGGAGCCTTCACTCCGGCTGAGATTCTAGATCTTGTGGGCAATAACCTGGATATACCGCCGGAACATGGTGGTGAAATACTTTCGGGGGTCATAAGGAACAGGGCAGACAACCGGCCTGTACCTGGACAATTGGTTGTGCTGAGTTTCAATGGGAAAGAAGTTCAAATGTTTACTTCACGGACTGATGCAAACGGTAAATTCAGCTTTCATCTAAGGCATGCAGAAGGGAGCAGGCAAATTACGCTCAGCTGCTATCCGCCAGATGAGCATAAAACAATTTCTATTGACAACAACTATTATGGAAATATTTCCAGGGATACCCTTCCCCCCTTGCTGCTTTCAGAATCAGACAGGATGGACCTGGAAGAGCTTTTCCTTACCGCCCAGGTACAGGAAATTTACAGAATGCACTATGAATCAGAGGACCAAGAAAGGGATCAGGTGATGAATAATTTTTACGGAGCTCCTGATTTTCAACTTGTTATGGACAAGTATGTGCAATTACCTGTAATGGAGGAAGTATTTTTTGAACTCGTCAGGGGAGTAATGGTTTCGAAATCCCGCGAGGGCTACAGACTCCTGGTCATTGACCAGCATGTGCCAAACGTTATCGGGGAAACCCCCCTGATACTGGTTGACGGGGTGCCTTTTATGGAACCGGCTTTTGTATTGGGACTCAATCCGGAAGATATCGAAAGCATCAGGGTGGTGCATTACAGGTACTACCTGCAAAAAATGTCCTTTGACGGGATCATAGACATCCGGACAAGGCAGGGTGTGATCCGGAGCAATGACCTTCCCCCCGGGGCACTGTCTTTGATATACAATTTCAGGCAACAGCCTGATTCCTTCCGGTTTCCAGATCATTCCGCAGATACACAAAGCCGGCAAAGGATTCCCGATTACCGGAATACATTGTACTGGAACCCGGAGATCCATGATGCCAGCGATATTGGATTTTATACTTCTGATCAGACAGGCAACTATTTGATCGAACTAAGGGAGATCAGGGATGGAAAAGTAACAGCTTCAGGCCGTTGCAGGTTTAATGTCAAAGAAACAGTCAATTATTAACCAAAACTATACTAAGATGAAAAAAGTTCTATTCCAATTGCTCATTATTTCAGTTTCATGCCTGTTCATGAACACTGCTGATTCATTTTCACAGGCTCCCACGACGACCTGGGATATCGATTTTGAAGGCAGCCTGCCTTTTACTCCCTATTGCTGGGCTGAAGCCTATACCTTTGATCAGGCCAATGGCGTATTGAAAGTGGTTGCCCTGGATCATCCTTGGGACCGCTTCGTATTCTGGGCCAGGCCCTTTGATCTTGGTGTGGCCCCTCATTGTGATTTTCATATAAAGTCGGATGTGGCTTTGGATAATTTTAACATCACCTTTAAAGACACGACCAATGAGGCACAGATAGACATTCAATTCACGCTCCCTGCTGACACGGTGAACTGGACCTATGTTTACCTGGACCTGACCAGCGAGATAAATACCCTGAATACCCCTGTACTTGCAGAGGTCCAGTGGGATCCAAATGCCGCCGCTACCATCTGGATAGATGATTTCAGGATGGGAGAGGCTGCCAAACCGGATTTGAGTCCACCGACCATAGATCCCCCCGAAGACATCTTGGTCTTCAAGAATGCGGGACCACAACAGGTTACCCTTACGGGCATCACGGACGGGGAACCGGAGATCGTGCAGGGCCTGACCATATCTGCCATCAGTACCAATACCGGTATTATACCGAATCCGTCTGTATCAGCCATAGCAGGTGATTCTGCCACCCTATCGTTTACACCCGTAGCGGACACCGTTGGACAGGCGTACATCAAAATAACCCTGAAAGATAATGGAGCCGTGCAAAATACCACCGTTGATTCCTTCCTGGTGGTGATGCTGGTTGACGGTGGTACAGGGTACCTGCAGGATTTCAATGTGGATGTGGTACCCCCGGAGGTTTCTTCCCTGCCCGGTCATTCCTTCTCAATGGTGGACAGCAGCCTGCGGGTCAATGTAAACCGTTCGCAGCGCTGGTACGGTTTCGATTATAAAATGGGAGCTGTGGTCGATATATCAGGCAATCCTTACCTGAATGTAAAGGTCAGGACGGAATCGGATTTTGTGTTACAGGCATTCCTTATCGATTATGCCGGTAATGGTTACGCCATTGAACTCATTGGGGGACAATACCTTTACAATGAGCTGATCACAGGGGAATATTATTTTGACCATAACAGGATCTATGAGGGAGATGGGTTCCTCGATGTACTGTTTGACTTTTCCGGTGTGGATGAGTATATCCTCGATCTCAGCAAGATAACCGGGATCAAGCTGGTCGCTAACGGCACCTCCCTGAACCATGAAGGCGTCTACCTTATCGATGAACTGGCCCTTGGCGATTCGGCCA
>Ga0111175_1080_pt1 | contig 17789 bp, 15 predicted proteins | sample DeeMarSWOR324_28_FD_80228 | JGI IMG/M metagenome (GOLD analysis project Ga0111175, IMG submission 80228) | Bacteroides sp. SM23_62
GATACCATGCTTGGATTTCTTGAGGAAATGAAAGCCTATCAACCGGATATTATATGCCTTCCGGAGACCTTTACATCTTATGGCAGCACTTCAGGCACATCTTATGGTGATAGTGCCGAAACAATGCCTTATCCATCATTGATCCCTTTCCAGCAGTTTGCAAAAGAAAACCTTTGTTATCTGATCTGTCCGATAATCATAATGGAAGATGGCAAGGCCTACAATGCCGCTGTTGTGATAGACAGGCAGGGCAGGATTCTTGGGAATTATAAAAAAATGCATCCTACCATTGGTGAAATGGATGAAGGTATCAATCCGGGTCCTCTCGAGCCACCTGTGTTTGACCTGGAATTTGGCAGGATCGGGATTCAAATCTGTTTTGATATACAATGGAGGGATGGCTGGGAATCATTGTCGAAAAAGAATCCGGATATCATCTTTTGGCCATCTGCTTTTCCCGGCAGGACCCTCATTCAGACCAAGGCCTGGGACTGTTCCGCCTATGCTGTCAGCAGTACCATAAAAGGACCGTCAAGAATATGTGATCTCTCGGGGGGGATAATTGCCCAGACCGAGTTCTGGAACCGCAACTGGATTTGCGCACCTGTAAATCTTGAAAAAATATTGATCCACACCTGGCCCTATGTGAGGCATTTTCCGGATATTAAGGAAAAATATGGCAGGCATATGAAGATCGAGACTTTTGATGAAGAAGAATGGACCATCCTGGAGAGCCTGTCTCCCGAAATAAAGGTCAGGGATGTCATGGATGAATTCGGTATTCTTTCATTGAAGGAACACGTAGAAAGGGCAGACAGGGCCCAGCAGAAATATCGCATGTAAGATATTCAGGATCGAGTCTCTCATGAACCCTGAACCGGTGGCTTATCAACTATATTATCAAGTTCCCGATCCCAGTATAATTTCTTGCCTTCCCAATAGGCACGTGTAGCCATAATAATGCCGATAGAGTGCCAATACCCTGTCATGACATGTCCATTAGTTTTGGGATTACCGTCACGAATACAATCGATCCAGTTGTCAAGATGTGGTTTGCTGTCGTCACTCAATACGGCAGGAGCTAACTTCCCTTCGAATTCCGGTGTGGTAATTATTTCGGCCACACCGTTGTTTACTGCCATTTTCAGGCCTTCATAAAAATCGAATCCGCCGGCAAGGTTGAGGTGTTCCGGAATAAAAAACCACCGGGGAGAACCTTCCCCGCCATGGGCAAATAAAGTGCCTTCTTTACCACGAATAATTGTATGGTCGCCGAATTTATTTGCATAGTTCGATTCATAGGAATAGAGAAATTTTTCCTTCTCATAGGTGGCCAGCGCCTGAAATGTGTCAGGGTTTTCCCGAATATCAGGCCATCCGAAAATACCTCCATTTGCCACCATAGAATCCGGAATAGCAGTATCCGTATAAAAATGAACGAGGCCTATGCCATGACTCATCCATTGTGAAGTTATTCCGCCTGAGTAATTCTTAAATATCCTGAACTCAAAATATTTCCATGGATCGAAAGGCTCGTAAGGTTTCCCGAGTAACCACCGGTTCCAGTCCGTATCTTCCTCACGGATGGAAGCCACATCCGGATCATCCGGATCGTGCCAGCGGTGATTGTTATCGTTCCAGCACTGATCAATCTTGGTGATTTGGCCGAGTTTACCTGATCTTACAATATCCCTGATCTTCCGGTGTATCGGTTCACTGACCCATTGTGAACCCATCTGGACAATCTGTTTTGAATTCAATACAGTGTCACGTGCGAGCTTGGCTTCGGCTATATCCTGTGCCATTGGTTTTTCACAATAACAATGTTTGCCTGCCTGAACAACTTCGGCCAGGATTCTGGCATGCTGGTGGTCACCGGTGGCGATCATGACCGCATCCACATCATTGTCGTTCAGCAGATCTTCTGAGTATTTGTATTGTTTAACCCTGGTATTGAACTTATCTGCACAGTCAGCAGCTGCTTTTTCTCTGTTTTGTTTCCAGATATCACATACGGCAATGGCATGCAGGTTCTTTTCATCATATGAACCCTGCACCATTCTCCGGTGGCCGTAACTCCGGGCGCCTGTACCAAGAAAAGCCATGTTGATCCGGTCATTCGCCCCGATAATCCTGGGATATGATTTTGCACTGAATCCGGCCGAAAGGCCTAATAGCCCAGTGGCCGTTGTGCCAATGAACCTGCGTCTTGAAATCCTTTCTTTCATGGTTTTGTTATTTGAAGATTATATCATGAGTACTAAGCTGTTTCCTATTTCCATGCCGGTAACTTTGGGTGCAGGACAAGTAAACTTCAGTTAACCAAAAGTAGAAAATTTGTCTAATTTATTTTTAACCGGAAGTTTAACCTTGACTACCGGATCGTAAACCGGTAATATGATTCGTTTCACAATGAAGAGTACGTTATTGTTCATCTTTGTTTTTCTGGTCTGCGTGGTTTCCTGTAAAAAGAGCCGGATTATTCATATCCATTGGAAAAATACCGGGAACTGGGCATGCCTGACTGGAACAAGGCTTGGACCATCACTGACTTTGGGGATGTCATTGGAACGCTGCAAAATATTAAAAATACAGACCCGCTCTCCTTACCGAGGAAAGGCAGCAGGAAATCAGGTAAACTCTTTGAGCACATTGTCAGCATGGATAATCTGTTTTTCCTGAAAAATGACACGCTGCCCCTGCATGAAAAAGCATACCGGATACAGCCCTGTATTCATATTCAGAATGCATTTTGCAATATCTTCGGGATTTCAATAACCCAGGCGATGCTTGATCTTGCTTATCAAATCAATGAATCTGATGATAGGGAAGATATCAGGATGCAGCGCGGTTACCCTGCCATACAGAGAAACAAGTTCTGGTTTGACCAGACGACTGCAGACAACATCAAGGAAAAGATGCGTATGGTCATTGACAGCAGTTCTTCCGGAAAAATCAATGATGAGTACCGTCATCTTATAGATATTTTATAAACGGCTGATCTGTCAATCTTTGCTATCCTCCCCGGCTCTACATTGATTTATGGTGAATTGAACCGGAGAGAGTTTTTCCCTGCCGGTGAGATTTTCTTCCTTTAATTGCTCAATCGTCTCGTGAAGTGCATAACATGCATCCCGGTAACTTAAACCACAGATTTCGGATATCAAACGTATTCCCCTGTCCCGTAACTTCTTATTCGAGACTTCCACCCAGCTCATCCAGTTACGGGTCACCCTGCCCATCAGTACCATCGTTCCGGTTGATATCGTATTAAGGATTAATTTGACTGCCAGGCGTTCCATCAGGTTCAGGATCGAAGAAACGGGATGGCAGGCAATCCGGTAATCTGCTGTTGCATCACCATCACCTATGATCAAATCAAACCGCTGTGTGAATTTCAATGTGCTTTGCCGAAAGGCATGCTGGTAATCATTGTATGCTGGACTGAGGATTTCCCTGCTGCCAACTATGCTTACTGCGATGTTAGGAGTCCTTGACAACCGGGAATCATCTCTTTCATACCCGATAAGAAATTTTAGGATTTCACTAAGATCCAGCTTGGGTGGGACAGAAGCAATGCTCTCAGGAACACCCATTTGCCGGTAAAGCCCGCTGTCCCACTCCAGACACCGGGGTGGGCGTCCCAATATATGTTCCCATACGGCGACAGTAGGACGAAGCGGACTCTTTACAAAAGCCCAGGATACCGGAGAAACGGAATCATCAGACTTTCTGAAAGGTGGTAACATAAAAGTGGGGGCCCGTTCCGTTGTATCGGTAAAAATATCCAACAGGAATTCATCTGCAAAATAGGTAACCAATCCTTTTTCCTGGTATGTCTCTTTCTCAAGCTCAATATAAGCTGCTATTATTTCTGTATTCCTTACAGCAAGTAACTCATCCAAAAGTGTGCTGAATGCCGCAGCATAATCTATCTCCCGGATATTCAGCCTTTCCCGTTGATCTTGAGTGATAAAAGGTTTGATCGAACGGCTCAGTATGATCTCCAGTACGGCCCCGGCAATCAACAATCCCGCAGTGGTCGCCTGCATTCTTGTTGAGCCGGCAATGGCCATTGGACCGCAATACAGTTCAAGATGCGTTACCCGGGGATCTTCGATCGCACGTCGTGAACGTGCAATATTTTCAACCAGCACAGACACCGGGTTATTGAACAAAAGGAATACTTTTGCACCGCGGTCTGCCGCTTCTTCAACTGTCCCCAGTACCGAAGATGTTTCACCACCTTCTGTTATGGCGATCAGCATATCTCGGCCTGTCATTTCCAGTTCCCGTACCTGCTGCCTGCCAAACTCCTGATAGTCTTCAAAATATTCCACTGAACGAATCAGTGCATAATCTCCGCCGGTCATAATGCTGAATACCCTGTCCTCGTTTTTCTTTATTGTATTATATATATCAGGATATTTGTTTCTCAGATCCCGGAAGAAATAACGCCACATCGCTTCCAGCAGAATGCTCAGCCGGCCGGTTGATCCGCATCCGGAAAAAACAATTCTCCCCCCTCTGGCAATCGTATCGACTCCGGCGTCGACCATGTTCCGGAATTCATCACCCTTCAGGATTTTTCTCGCCATTGGTTGAATGTCCCGGTCGACAGATAGTAATAATTTCACCCCATCCGCCGGATTATTATCAAACGCCAGGTCAATGTTTCGGGTCTTGGGATTGGATTGTTCCGTCGGCAGCATTCCAAGATGAAACTGTTTTTCATGGTTGAGGAAGTTCTCCGCTTCCTGCTGGGCTTTATTATATGTCATATGAACGAATCAATTAAAGAGTAAACAACATCACATGATGTTGCAAGGGAGTCCGGTTCAGAGTGCTTCCTGTATCAATCCCGGCGTATCTTTCCGCTGCCTCTGGATCACTGGATTTGCCGGATTCAGCTGTCCCCTGAATGCATCCTCCCCGGGGATATAGAAAAACAGTTTGCCATCCCGGTCACTTTCACCGCAGAAAACTGTACCATCCGGTCCGATAGCGAGGGCATCGAACTGATAAGCCCTTTTAGCATAATAGGGACTTCTGTCAACTGCAAAGGGTCCCAATTCCCGGAATCCTTCCCTGCCGGAAAGGTCATAACTATGTAGTTTGCAGGAACGCTCAAATTCTCCGGTAATCATATATATTTTATTATTCTTGCCCATGCCCATGGCCCTCATTCTTCTCATCACGCGCGGTTTTCCCAGTACAATCACCTTTTCTCCGTTAAAATCTAGCCGGACAAGGTATCCGTCATGGGTTGAGGCATATACATTTCCGGAAGGGTCGCTGATGAATTGCTCTATAATGGGATAATCCCAGGATTTAAGTCCCTCCCAATATTCACCCGGCAGGCGCAAATACGTTAGTTCCAGGTGATCAGATCCGGGGGTGTATTTTAGAAGAAAACCGTTGTCTCCAGAGGTATAAACATTCCCTGATACAGGGTCACAATACAAATCTCTGGGAACAGATCTCCAATGCCTCTCAGGCCCCCCGTATACCTTGTGGGTCATGATGTCGCCAAGGTTGGTAGTATTTCCGGTTTTCAGATCGAAAATGAAAAAATCTGCATCCGGGTAGGAAAGGCCGTAGATCCTCGCTGAATCCTGACTGAAGGCCATGGCATACACAGTATTGTTGGCTACGGGGATGCCCAGGTCTTCCAGTAGTGCGGAATCTTCGTTGGTATACCTGTGTACATCTCCGGCGGCCGGGTCATATTTATAGATATGGCCCCCTGGATAGGATCCGTAATGGGTTTTTATATCTTTCCACATCTGCTTTTCAATACCTTCATACGCTACGGGGAAGTCTTTGGTGAATTTAACGGGAGCCAGCATATTCATGCCGGTCCCTATGTAGATCTCTCCGTTTTTGCCCTCCAGGAGGCAATGGTAAACACCGGTTTCACTGCCAATTTTACCAAGTGGCCTGACTTTATTGATGAACCGGTTATAAAAGAAAAGATAGGATTGTGTTTTCCCGCTGGTGGCTCCATATACAAAGCCGTTGGAATGGGTCATCAGGGCAGTAATACGGGAATTATCTGCCGGTATCAGGTTCTGGGCCGGATACCCCAGATCCCTGTAATCCATACGATGCGTATCAAAATGGGGATTTACCCACTGCTGTGATCGTACTGTCGAGAAACACATGATGATCAACAGGGGAATGCTGTATTTCATATAGGATGATTTCATGGTGGTTGTCATTTAATGTTTGTGAAGATCTGATCCGGTTCATAACATCCTAGTCCCAGGCTATAAGGAAATTTCCCGCGCATCTTCATAACCACGTAATCAGGATCCGGCTCCTCGAAGGCACCCACAAACCAGATCCTGCCCTCTTTATCAGTTTCAGCTGCACCCATTCCAAAGGCATATCTCCCGTCCGGTGTCTTCAACATGCCAATTTCTTCCCGTTCACCCGTCTCCAGATCATACGAAACCATATAGGAAAGAGGAGGCATTTCCCTGCCGGAAGTATGTGATCCCTGGCGATCGCTTTCAATATTGAGATTGACAATTCCATAATCAAAATCTCCGCTTATTACCGGTATGTAATATATCTTCCGGTTGATTTGATTGATTGTCATGGCCAGGGTGGCATGCGGAATATCAAAAGGATTGCCATCCCTGTACATGGGCGCACACATCAGTGCCAGGGGCCTGACCTCTCCTTCCGGTTTTTTATCCACGTCATATGCGAACAGCATATTATTTCCGCCGATTATTCCATAACCCACCCTGTCCACAGGATCCCATTCGATATATCTCCACTGCGCCCGGCGGTCAAGCATGGGATTGGCCATGGTCCTTGAATCCAGGGTTGCGGGTAAACGCAGATGCTCAAGGTTAAAGATCCTGTCTTTTTCGACATCGTATTTCCAGATTCTTGCAGGCGGGTAGCTGCCATATACGTTGCCGGCATCATCCATCAGCAGGGTCCTGCAGATATCCCAATTGTCCACCCTTCCCATGTCCTCCGTATAATCTTCATCGATAAAATAACGGCACAAATGACCATGTTCGGTTAAACCGTAAATAATTCTTCGTTCCTTATCCATTACCTGGCCTAACAATCCCCAGAAACTGTTTATTATGCTTAATGTTTCAACCTCTCCTGTTTCCATATTGATCCTGAACCAGAAGGGGCCCCTGTAGCTTCCGGCATCTATCGCAGGTGGACCATTGTCCTCACAGAAGGAACCGAAATATACATAGCCGTCCAGTTCCTGCAGCCTGACATGAATTTTACCATTGGTCCAGATTCCCTTTCCCCTTTCATCAAGCAAGATGGTCAGGTTCGCCAGGCTTTTCATGGTGCGGGATTCGATGTCAAACTCATAGACATTGGCGGCATCTCCGTGGGTGCAGAGTCCGATGTAGATTTTATTATTCGTTGCTATATACATCGCACTCCAGATATGAGCATCTTTGTCCTTTTTGCTGAAGTTATAGTGCTCGATCGGTACACTTCTCAAAATAGAACGATTATTATTTTCTTCCTGAGCAACCAGTTGTAAAACCGGTAGTGCTGCCAGAAGGAAAATGCTGAGATGACGGATCAATCGTTTTTTCATAATTTACTTTGGCAAATTCAGTTTTTCCTTGATTTCATTGTTCGTTGAGGAAACGGCCCTGGTCATTTCACTGTAAGCCTGATGCTCACTGTTTATCATACCCCTGTTTGCCCTGCGGGTGGTGGAATTCACATCCAGTACCTTGAACCATCCTGCCCCAATCATGTATGGTTTTGATGCAAGCTGCATCATGCAGGTCCTGTATGCTTTGCCTCTTTCTGACTGGTTCTTCATAACCTGGGGCCAGCTCCAGTCCAGGGGACGGTCATAGGGATCTTTCCCGAAATCATACAGTTCAGAATCCAATGCAGGCACACTCCATTCACCAATGATCAGTGGTTTACCGGTCTTTTCGTGTATCCAGTCAAGAATTTCCAGTTCCCCCTTGCTGAACCCGATAAAAAGATTCTGCGGGTAGATATTAACGCAGATTACGTCGTACCTGGACCATAGATCGAGGGTCCTGTGAAGACACATCATAGGGCCAAGGTTCAGCCTGTTGGAGATCAAAAGATGATCTGGATCAAGTTCCTTGACAAGATCATAGGTATAGTTTATATACTCCTCCATTATGATCCTCTCAAAAGCAGTAAAATCAATGAAAAGGGGGTCATCCCATTCAAGCGGCTCCGGTTTGTCGCTTAAAATGTCATTGAAGGAATCATAATCATAGCTGCCGAATGTTGAGGACCAGGCCTTGTTAAGATCTTTAATATCCCGGTATTTGTTTTCCAAAAACCGTATGAACTCCATAGCCGAATAATCGCCCCAGACATACCTGAACAGGGAACTGTAGTCAATTTCATTGTCCATGAACCATCCGGCAAACCATGCCTTATCCCTGTATTCCCGGATCCTTGATTCAGCTTTTTCCCGGGCATCCCTTCTCCATTGGGGATTAAAAGGGTCAGGGAATGAATGGTCGTGCACACCTTTGTAATTGCCCTTGTTGTCCTTCACGTAATAGTCCTTGTCCGGCCCCATTATGGAGAAATTCAGGACACTGTACATGGGCATGTATTTTTCCTCCTTCCCGTGTTTTTCACTGCTTATCTTTGCAAACTCACCAGCCGTCCATCCGGCAAATGAATTAAATCCCCAGGAATCCAGCAGCTCATACTGCATCCTGGCATATTCCAGCCTGTTTTCCCCGTATTCCTTTTTAAACCATTCTGCCAGTTTGTAGTCTCCGTTCCCTTGTTTATTCCCGGGGATCTCACCCATGGTGGCAATGGCCCAGTTTGCCTGTCCCTCAGGGTCGACCAGCCACCATCTGTCGGAATCCTTTTCCACCCGGAAATACCCGGCACCTTCATATGCAGCCCTGCCTGCATCACCTTCAGGTGAAGGCACAGGGATTCTTCTCCAGCTCTCAAATTGCCTTATGGCGGATTCATCGGCCATCCTGAAATCAACATCGTCGACCATAACGGTACCCTTGGTTCTTATCCGGAGAGAAAATGCAAGATCTCCACTGACTGCATCCTCCGGCAGGGTATCCAGCAACCAGGATATCTTCGTCCAATCCTCCCGGGTTGAGAGAGATTTACTGTACCGGAGTGGTTTGCCCTGATCCCTGTTCACCATGAACCTGCAAACCAGAGGTATGGGATATTCCTCAACGCTGTTTGTTTTGTACCAGAAGGACAAAATATATTTACTTGCGGGATCCAACGGGATGGCTGAATCTGTTTTAAAGCCATTCATATCCCATGCTTGACTCCAAACCCTGCCGATCTCAATGGCATTATCCCCTGAATGTGCCTGATCCCTGCTTATGTCGAACCGGAAAGTGCCTTTCTCGTCTGCCATCAAGGGAACCCATCCTTCGGGGAAGGCACCGCTTACATTTTCAAATCCGGGATTAACAATCAGATTTCCCGGTATATTGTCAGGGGGTTGACAGGTACAGATGATGAGACTGATGGCTGCAAATAACCAACTTAACTTTTTCATAATTATATTTATATTCTTACCATCGACCATGTATTCCATCGAATAAACTTAATGCTTTTTCTGTGATTAATTGATCAAGCCCAAACACTTATTAAGGGTTATTCACTAAATTGGGATCAGTGGGGGCGGATGGTATCAGATGGGGACAATTACCAATAATCAAGATGAGAAAGATAATTCCAATACTTTCAGTGTTCATGGTCTTTTATACCGGATGTGAGAACACAGTTGATATCAGGGATCAGAACCTGAGTATTACCTTTGATCGTTTAATGCATTCCTCGGTCAGGACAACATTCCAGGGGGATGATCCGGCAGCCGGGTTCAATCCCTCCGAATACCTGGTGACCAGGCATGGAATGATCCAGGATTTTACCCTTTCAACGTTCCTGGAAGAACCCGTAAGTGACGATCTCGGAACAGGGAAGCGATATAAGATTTCAGGCATTTATCATGAGGGAAATGTGAAGGTGGAAAAAAATATAATCATACGATCGTATGGAGCTTTTCCTGATTTCTTTCTTTTTAATACATCGTACAGGAACATCGGTGAGCAGAATATCACGATCATGGCCTGGATTACCAATCATTATCCTGTCCGCAGGAAGGATCCGGTTGGAGGAGAGGGGCCTGATTTCTGGTCCTTTCATGGCAGTTCCTCTGCTCAGCGTGCCGATTGGATACTGCCCCTGGTCCCCGGTTTTTATAAGGAAAACTACATGGGTATGAACAATTCTGATTACGGTGGAGGGATCCCGGTCGCGGATATCTGGAGAGAGGATTTCGGACTGGGTGTTGGTCTTGCTGAAATAAAGCCAAGACTCGTTTCCCTGCCTGTGGAATACGGTGAGTACAGCCACTATGCCTCACTGCAGGTGCGGAAGGATTTTGAGGAACCGGTGCATTTTCAGGCAGGGGATACCCTTTTTAGCTATCAAACCTTCCTGACATGCCACAGGGGTGATGTTTATGGGACCCTTAAAAAATTTTCAGCGCTTATGCGTGCCGGGGGACTCAGATTTGTTGAACCGGAACCGGCTGCCTTTGAACCGATCTGGTGTGCCTGGGGATATGAACGTAATTTTACCGTTGAAGAAATCATAGGCACCCTTCCGAAAGTCAAGGAACTGGGCATTAAATGGGTTGTCATTGACGATGGATATCAACAAGCTATAGGAGACTGGAATGTCAACCCTGAGAGGTTCAGGGGAGGATCTAAGGACATGAGGAACCTGGTGGATCGGATCCATGCATTGGGACTGAAGGCAAAGCTATGGTATGCCCCCCTCGCGGTCGATCCGGGAAGCAATCTGCTGAAAGAAAATCCAGGCATTATCCTTCTTAACAAGAATCTTACCCCTCAGTACATTACCTGGTGGGATTCGTATCTGATGTCACCCACGAGTGAGGAGACACAAAGGCATACCGAGGAGACTATCCGGATGTTTATGGGTGACTGGGACTTTGATGGACTGAAGCTGGATGGGCAGCATCTTAATGCGGTACCCCCGGACCATTCGCAGGGACATGGACTGGCTTATCCGGAACAGGCACCGGAAAAACTGGCCGATTTTTTTTATGATCTGTATGATCTGTCCCGTAATATAAAACCGAAGGCTGTTGTGCAGCAATGTCCCTGCGGCACCTGCATGTCGTTCTATAACATGCTTACCACGAACCAGACTGTGGCCTCAGATCCCCTGAGCAGCTGGCAGATCCGATCGAAGGGCAAGGTTTATAAGGCCCTTATAGAAGATATAGCTTACTATGGTGACCATGTTGAATTAAGTGATGGCGGCAATGATTTTGCTTCCACCATCGGTATCGGTGCAGTGCCAGGCACCAAGTTTACCTGGCCAAAGGACAATCCCACAGCTTCATCCAGTTATCTGCTTACGACTGAAAAGGAATCAGCGTATAAAAAATGGTTCTTCCTTTATAACAGCATGATGCTTTCAGAAGGTGAATACCTGGGAGACCTGTACGATATTGGTTTCGACATACCGGAGGCGCATGTGATCCGGAAAGACAGCGCACTATATTATGCGTTTTTCGCGGATGATTGGAAGGGGGATGTTAGGTTCCGGGGATTGGCCCCCGGGGTTATTTATCAGGTCTATGATTATGTAAATGATCAGGACCTGGGCACCATAACCGGGGACGAAAACTGGATGGAACTATCCTTTCAGAAATATAAGCTGTTGAAATTATCCCTGAAATAATTTCCTTCCTTAAACATGAATAAGCCATCTGTAGCATTCCGGTAAATCAATTAATATGAAGATGGATAAGGGAATCGTCATATTTGATGGGTACTGCAACTTTTGTTCGCGGTCGGTGCTATTCATCATACGGAGGGATAAGAAAAAGTATTTCACTTTTGCCCCTTCACAGACACCGGAGGGACAAAACATCATTGATGCGTACCGTCTTGGAAAACTGGCACAACACTCCATTGTGCTGATCGAACAGGGAAATGTCTACCGGAAATCCACGGCAGCCTTGAGGATAGCCAGGCAACTCGCGAACGGGTGGCGCCTGTTCTATGCATGCATGATTATTCCGAAAAGACTCAGGGATTTAATCTATGACCTGATTGCACGGAGCAGGTACCGTTTGTTTGGCATGAGTGACCGCTGTTTTGTACCGGAACCTTCAATTAGGAATAGGTTTTTACAGGAAGAATGAAAGCTACTGATCACTGGTTTCAGGGCAATTCCTTCAGGCCCTCCTCAACCTCACGGAAACGGGTTGACAAGGCAGCAAGCAGGTTACTGAAACTGGTCATGGCTGCCTTTGTCTCAGGTGAGATCTCGGATTGCTGCAGCCGGAGCATTAAGTATCCATATAGTCCTGTTAGGCAGACTTCAATCTCGGAAGAATAGGTCTCGGGACTTTTCTGCTTGAAACTTTTGATATTTTCACTGGCTTGCTGATAGATCTGCCGGTATTTCTTCTCATCGGCAGATTGCAGCAGGCGCAGGTGCAGGTCATTAAGCTCCCTGATAAGATTATTCAGGAATGACATATGGCCTTTCTCCTGGATGTGCTCCTCGATCATCAGTGTGATCAGGTTGGTATACCAGGTACGGATTTCATCGAGGGTTTCATCCGGCAGGCTGAACTTACTGATTACGGTCTTGTCTATATGGGCAAAGTTGAACTTTGATGCCCTGATCATGTCCTCCACCTGCCACATGTAGAGAATGAATTCTGCAATGTTCGTTTTCCGTTTTTCCTGTGCAATGATCATCAGCTGAATACTTATTCCCCTCTCAGTTTATCAATAATACGTCTTTCCTTTTTAGTGGGTCTGCCACTCCCTTTATCCCGGCTGATAAAAAATGTATCCCTGGTCCGCAGTTTTTCCAGCTCCTGTTCCGGGGTGATGTCCTCAAAATATTCCTTCACCAGCCTGGCCGATAATCTTTTGGCAAGCAGGCCGGTCACCTTATAGGAATAAACAACCGGGGGTTTTTTTACCTGTACGATATCATTGATCCTGAGTACCCTGGATGGTTTAACCGGTTTGTCATGAATCAGGATCCTTCCTTTTTTACAGGCTTCCGTGGCCTGGCTCCTGGTCTTGAAGATCCTGACAGCCCACAGCCATTTATCGATCCTGATCTGCTTATCGATCAGCATGGTTCACATTCTCCTCCTTACTCGCTAACCTCCAGCATGAAGCCTGTCCTGTGTATATTGGTTATGTTCACAGCAGGATCATCAGAAAGAAATTTCCGGAGTTTGGTGATATAGACATCCATGCTGCGTCCCATGAAATAATCATCCTCTCCCCAGATCATCTTCAGGGCAATCTCCCGCCTGAGTATCTTGTTCTTGTTAATGCACAGCAGTCGCAAAACCTCAGCTTCCTTCTTGGTAAGTCTTCTCTCACCCTTGGGGCCATTCAGCAATTGATTGGCATAGTCGAACTTATACTTTCCTAAATCATATACTGTTTCCTTCTCCCCGTTCAGCAGGCTGAGCCTGGTCCTGCGGAGGATGGCATCAATCCGGAGGTTCAGCTCTTCGGTACTGAAGGGTTTGGTCATATAATCGTCACCTCCGATCTTAAATCCTTTGATCTTATCCTCTTTCAGGGTTTTGGCAGTAAGAAAAATAATGGGTACGATATCATTGATCACCCGGATCTCTTCTGCCAGGGTGAATCCATCTTTAAGGGGCATCATGATATCCAGGATGCAAATATCAAATTTGCCATTTTTAAACAGCTCAAGTCCGGCCTCACCGTCCTCGGCATGCTGCACGCTATATCCTGACATGGTTAGAAAATCGGTTAGTACAAACCCCAGGTTTTTATCATCCTCGACAAGCAGGATGTTTGCTTTGGATTTTTTCTTCATGGTATTAGCTTGAACAGCTAATTTAAAGAAATTAAATGGGCGTATCAAGAGGCAGGTAAACATCGAAGCGGCTGCCCCTGTTGATTTCACTCTTTACCTGTATATCCCCACCGTGGGCATCCACCATGTTTTTCACATAATACAATCCCAGACCGAATCCCTTTACATTGTGGATATTTCCGGTAGGGATCCTGTAGAACTTATCAAAGATGTGCTTTAGGGATTCTTTCGGCATGCCGATCCCATTATCTTCGATGGATAAAACAATACCCTCCTTCCTGTTCTGTGTCTGTATATTTAAAACGGTACCGTTCCTGGAATATTTGATGGCATTGTCGACCAGGTTGGTAACCACATTCTTGATATGCATCTTATCTGCATTCAATATGTGTTGCTCCGCACCCAGCTGATAATTCAGCGTGGTTTGTTCCGCACACTTTTCAAAGCAAAGGTTCCGGACAGTTTCTCTGACAAGCTGATGCAGATCAAATTCTGATTTGGTAAGGCTGAATTCCTCCCTGTCAAGCCTGGCCACCTGCAGGACCCGGTCTACCTGTCCCCTCATGCGGATGTTCTCATCATAGATGATCTTTGAATATTTTTTGATCCTTTCGGGAGAGGCTTCTGCATCGGCATGCAGCAGCACCTCGGATGCCAGGGATATGGTGGATATCGGGGTCTTGAACTCGTGAGTCATGTTGTTGATAAAATCATTCTTGATCTCCGACAGCTTTTTCTGTTTTATGATCGTGTTGATAATATACATGAAAGTAAAAATGATGATCAGGATGAAGATGGCCGTAAAGATCAGCCAGACTGACATCTCAACCAGCACCACTTTACGCTGGGAAGGGAAATACACTTCCAGGTGAAAGTATTCTTCCTTCCAGAGGCAGGAAAGGCATGCCTTATGGCAATTCTTTTTCAATGATTTCGGAATGACTTCCGTGGAGGAATATATAACCGAATCATTGCTTGTTTTAAGAATGGCGTATTCAAATTCCGGATCGAGTTTGTGATAATCTATGTATTGCCTGAGCAGGGAAGCCAGCAGGATCGTATCGATCACTTCAAAGAAGGTGACTTTTGGTTGGGCTTCTGCATAAAACGGGTTCTGCGAACGGTTCAGCTCAGCATCATTGGCATTGACCATCCCATCTATCACTTCTTCCAGGGCCATATCAACCCGGTGGTCATGTTGCTCCTGGACAAGATTGACGGCATTCCAGACCCAGGAAGACTGGGTAATGGTCAGGCCTACCAGTGAGATGGAGGCAGCCAGTATGATAATGGTGATATGGGATTTTTGCATGCCCTTTGTGCCAGTACAAATATACGGGTAAAAAGTACTGGCGTTCAGGCTTTAACAAATCTTTAACAGGCCTGTGGAGAGAGGGTCCCGGAAGGTTTTGTCAGCGGTTGTTGAACAGGTTCATAGTGCGTTCAACACCTATCGTTCCGAAACTAAGAATGACCTCAGTGGCGACCCTGATCCGGGCATCAAGAATATTTGTTTCTTCGGCGGTCCATTCACCCAGGACATGTTTCACCTGCCTGCCGGGAAAGAACTCATTTCCGATGCCGAACCTGAGGCGGGCATATTGCTGGGTGCCCAGGATCTGGTTGATATGCGCCAGGCCGTTATGTCCACCGTCTCCTCCGTGGGGGCGCAGGCGCAGTGTACCGAATGGGAGGGCCAGGTCATCCACAACGACCAGCAGCCGGTCCAGCGGTATCTTCTCTTTCTTCATCCAGTAGTGCACCGCCCTGCCACTCAGGTTTACATAGGTGGTGGGTTTGATCAGCACGAAAATCCTGCTTTTGTATTTCAGGTTTGCTGAAAATGCCAGGCGGGTATCCTCAAAACGAATATTGGACGCACTGGCCAGTGCATCCAATACTGTAAAACCTATGTTGTGCCTGGTACCGGAGTATTCCTCTCCAATATTGCCGAGTCCAGCAATCAGGTATTTCAAGGGAAAAGTATTTTAGCCTTCCTGGGAAGATTTATCCTCTTCGGCAGCAGGAGCCTCTTCGGCCGGAGGAGCTGCTCCTTCTTCCACAGCTTCTTCAGCGACTTCCTCTGCTTCTTCCGGCACGGCTTCACGCAAGCCTTTTGCAACCAGCCTTGAGGAAACCACACCTACCACCATAGCCCTCGGCGGGTCCAGGATCTCGAGATGATCATAACCAAGGTCACCAATTTTCAAGCTGTCGCCGATGTCCAGGTCTGTCATATCGATTTCAAGACGGTCCGGCATGTCCTTAATCAAACCGTTCACCTTCAGATAACGCCTTCTCTGCCTTAGTTTCCCCCCTGCGCGTATACCCACTGAGCTGCCTGTTAACCTGACAGGGAGATTGACGGTTACTTTCCTGTCCTGGAAGACCTGTACAAAATCAATATGAAGGATACTGTCAGTTACCGGGTGGAACTGGATATCCTGCATGACGGCATCAAAAGCCTGGCCGTCAACTTCAAGTTTCACCAGAAATACATCCGGCGTATAGACGAGCTTCTTGAACTGGTTCTCATGGGCAGAGAAATGCAGATTCTTTTCTCCACCATACATTACACAGGGAACAAGTCCTTGTTTCCTCAGGTCTCTGGAACCCTTCTTCCCAAGATCCTGGCGCAGGGATCCCTTGATTTCTAATGTTTTCATTCTTACAATTTTAAAAGTGCTACTCAGAATTAGAGGGCGCTAATTCCCCATCACACACGCTTAGAAATTACCCCTCAAAAATGACCCGCAAATATAATACTTTATTGGATAAAATTAGAACTGATGGATTCATAATTATAGACTTTATTGATCACATCAGCAAAAAGTTCAGCGACGGAGATGGTCTTGATCTTGTTGTTTCCCTTTGGAAGGGGGATGGTATCGGTTACAATGACCTCCTTGATCTTGGATTTCTGGATCCGCTGATAGGCTTTGCCGGAGAGGACCGGGTGAGTGGCACAAACCCTGACTGAACCGGCTCCCTCTTTTACCAGCATATCGGCTGCCAGGCATATCGTACCTGCTGTATCGATAATATCATCGATGATGATCACATCCTTATCCTTGATATTTCCGATCACCTTGATATCTTCCACAACGTTAGCTTTTTTCCTGGTTTTGTAACAGATCACCATCTCCGTGTTCATGAACCTGGAATAGGCATTGGCCCTTTTGGTCCCACCCATATCCGGTGCTGCGATGGTAAGGTTCTTCAGGTTCAGGCTTTTGAGGTATGGTACAAACAGGGAAGATGCATACAGGTGATCGACAGGGACATCAAAAAATCCCTGGAGCTGATCTGCGTGCAGGTCCATTGTCATTACCCTGTCAACACCTGCTGCCGTCAGGAGATTGGCTACGAGCTTGGCCCCGATGGCTGCCCTGGGCCTGTCTTTGCGGTCAGACCTTGCAAAACCGAAATAAGGGATCACAGCCACGATCTTGTAGGCTGAGGCGCGCTTGGCAGCATCAATCAGCAAAAGCAATTCCAGCAGGTTTTCGGCAGGAGGGAATGTTGATTGGATGATAAACACGGTACAACCCCTTACTGATTCTTCATAATTTGGCTGGAATTCACCATCACTGAAGCGTTGGACATTGGTTTTGCCAAGTTCACTTCCAAATGCTTTTGCAATCTTTTCGGCCAGGTACATGGATTGTTTACCTGCGAAAAACTTGATGGGGGAATTGGGTCTCATCCTTAAAAATAATAGGGTTTTCTACTGGTAAATCTTCGGCATTAATGCCGGCATTAAAAGTACAAATTAATTTTATCTTGGCTCAGTGTTTCCTGTATAAACCCAAGCAGCTCCTCCCGGCCCTTTTTTCGCAATGCGGATGTCAGAAAAACAGGTGGAAGGGACTCCC
>Ga0111175_1081_pt1 | contig 17681 bp, 15 predicted proteins | sample DeeMarSWOR324_28_FD_80228 | JGI IMG/M metagenome (GOLD analysis project Ga0111175, IMG submission 80228) | Bacteroides sp. SM23_62
TGTTGCAGTTCTTCCTGATCGTGATCGGTTTTGCTCCGCTGGTGATACTGGGACTGATCCATATCGGCGGATGGGAGGGGCTTACCGAAACCCTGGGTGATGTGGCCGTCAGGAACGGCTACGAACCGGGCGCCTGGGTGAATTCATGGAAATATATGGGAAGTCCGGATTCCAATCCCATGGGCATAGAATGGTTCGGTGTCCTGATGGGACTTGGATTCGTACTGTCCTTTGGATACTGGTGCACCAATTTTCTGGTGGTCCAGAGGGCCATGGCCGCAGACTCCATGGCCGGGGCCCGCAAAACCCCCCTGATCGGCGCTTTTCCCAAAATGCTCCTGCCGGCCCTGGTGATCGTACCTGGCATGATTGCCATAGCGCTGACGGCCATACCGGAATCTGGCTTCACACTGCCGCTCAAGGGCAATAGCTATGATTATGATAAAGTGATCCCGGTACTGCTCGGGCATTATTTTCCCACGGGTGTACTGGGACTCGGACTCACGGCATTGATGGCCTCCTTCATGTCGGGGATGGCCGGGAATGTGACCGCCTTCAACACGGTCTGGACCTACGATATCTACCAGAGCTATATCAACAGGAACAAGTCAGACAGGCATTACCTCCGGGTGGGTCAGCTGACCACCATCTTTGGTGTGCTTGTCAGCATTGGTGCGGCATATATGGCGAGGACTTTCAATAACGTAATGGATTTCCTGCAACTCATTTTCGCCTTCATCAATGCCCCGCTGTTTGCCACCTTCCTGCTGGGGATGTTCTGGAAGCGGAGCACCGGGCACGGGGCATTTATCGGGCTTGTTTCAGGTACCCTGGCAGCAGCCATACATCATGGCATTACGGCCCCGGCCGGGGCAGATACACTCATCAAGGGAGGATGGCTGGGTACGGTTGTCCATACCTACCCGAGTGAAATGGCACAGAACTTCTGGACAGCCATCTATGCTTTTACGGCAGCCTTTGTCCTGACCATAATCATTTCCGTGATGACCAAAAAAATCAAGTCGGATGAAGAGCTGAAGGGGCTGGTCTATTCACTGACGCCAAGGATCATTGAGGAAGGTGTGGTATGGTTTAAGCGCCCGGCTCCCGTGGCCATTTTTGTGGGTATCGTTGCCATCATTTTGAGTTTAATATTCTGGTAAAAAATTGAGATATGGGATTAGACATTAAAGTTCCGATCGGGTTGATGTTCACCATTCTGGGGCTGTTACTGACCATTTTTGGACTGGCCACAGCCAGTAATGCAGAGATGTATCAGCGTTCCCTCGACATCAACATCAACCTGTGGACAGGTGCTGCCATGCTGGTTGTAGGCATAGCCATGCTGGCTACATCAAAATTGAAACCTGCGAAAGAGGAATAGGTCCCGTCCGGTACGGCATATTTTTACAGAAAGGCCTGGCTGCTTTTCAGGATCAAATTATATTATTTTAAGTGTGTGGCTAACATTTAAAATTCATATATTTATCAATCATTAAGAACAAACACTGACAGTTCGGGATGACCACTGACCAGAAACGGCAGACCAGAAAGAAGTATTATACACAGTTCGCCAAGATCTATGTTGCGGTTGATTGTATCATTTTTGGATTCCTGGACAATACGCTCAAAATCCTGCTGCGTACCAGGGATTTTGAACCCGGCCTGGGCAAATCATCACTGATCGGTGGATTTGTAAAGGAGGAAGAAAGCCTTGATGATGCTGCAGCGCGTATCCTGCATGACCTGACCGGGCTTGAAAATGTTTTCCTTGAGCAGTTATATACCCATGGCGAGATTGATCGTGATCCCGGTGAAAGGGTGATCTCCGTATCCTATTACGCACTGTTAAAGGTGCAGGACCTGGATCATGACCATGTCGAGCAACACGGGGCCAGATGGTGCAACGTCGGGGAATGTAATCGGCTGATCTTCGACCACAACGAGATGGTGGAAAAAGCGCTGGCCAGATTGCGTCGCAGGGCGAAGAACCAGCCTATCGGGTTTGAATTGCTGCCAAGGAAGTTTACCATTCCCCAACTACAGATGCTCTATGAGGCTATTTACCAGAAAAAATTTGACAACCGTAATTTCAGGAAAAAGCTGCTGGCCATGGATGTTTTGGAGAAACTTGAGATAAAGGATAAATCCACTTCTAAAAAGGGAGCCTACTTATACAGGTTCGATAAGAAAAGGTATAACAAATTAATTCAGAATGGATTTCTGTTCGACCTGTAATAATTACCCCTTTAAGTTTTATCATAGGATTGCAAACATCCGGTTATTTTTATCCGGAACCAATGTCGAATGATTAATTAAAACCTGATGCTGGAAGAACTGAAAGAATCGGTATGCAAGGCAAACCTGAACCTGGTTCGTTACGGATTGGTGATCTTCACCTGGGGGAACGTAAGTGGTATAGACCGTGAAAGCGGACTGGTTGTCATAAAACCAAGTGGCGTATCTTATGATCGTATGAGACCGAGTGATATGGTCGTGATGGACCTTTATGGAAACAGGGTGGAAGGCGAAATGAAACCATCCTCCGATACACCGACCCATATCTTCCTTTACCTGCAATTCCCTGAAATTGGCGGTATGGTACATACACACAGTGAATGGGCTACAAGCTGGGCCCAGGCCCGGCGGCCGATCCCGGTATACGGGACCACGCATGCTGATTACTTCTACGGGGAGATCCCCTGTACACGCCCCCTTACCAAAGAGGAAGTGGAAGACCAGTATGAGTTGAATACAGGTGTGGTGATCGTTGAAACATTCAAGGACCTGGACCCCATGGCGGTACCCGGTGTACTGGTCAGCCAGCACGGACCTTTTGCATGGGGGAAAGATGAACACGCTGCAGTGCATAATGCCAAGGTGATGGATGAGGTGGCAAAGATGGCCTATTATAATGAATCACTGGGAAACACTTCCCCTGTTGATCCTTACCTGCTTGACAAGCATTACCTGAGGAAACACGGGAAGGATGCTTACTATGGACAGGATTAAAACCCCAGTATTAATATTTGCAGAAACAAATGGAAAATGACAAATATGTGATCGGGCTGGATTACGGAACAGATTCGGTCCGCACGGTAATCGTGAATGCATCAAACGGAGAGGAAGTGGCAAGTAATGTGCACTATTATGCAAGGTGGGCAGAGGGAAAATACTGTGATCCGGCTGCAAACCGCTTCCGGCAACATCCGCTCGATTACCTGGAAGGTTTTGAAAAGACCATTAAGCACTGTATAAGTGCTGTATCACCCAAGGTTCAGCAAAATATCATGGGCATTTCAGTAGATACCACCGGATCTACACCTGTTCCTGTAAACAGGGAAGGTGTGCCCCTCTCACTGACACCCGGGTTTGAAGAAAATCCCAATGCCATGTTTGTCCTGTGGAAAGATCACACGGCCGTTGAAGAAGCATCAGAGATCAATGAAGTCTCCCGTACATGGGGTGGTACAGATTATACCAAATTCGAGGGGGGGGTCTATTCATCTGAATGGTTCTGGGCAAAGATCCTGCATGTATTGCGTAAAGATGAAAAAGTCCGTGAGTCTGCTTATTCATGGATCGAACATTGCGACTGGATCCCTGCCATCCTGACCGGTAATACAGATCCGCTTACCCTGAAGCGCAGCCGCTGTGCAGCAGGACATAAGGCCATGTGGCATGAAGATTTCGGCGGACTCCCTGCAGAGGATTTTCTGGTGAAGCTTGATCCGCTGCTGGCCGGTTTACGGGACCGCCTCTACAAGGATACGTATACTTCCGATGTGCCTGCAGGATCCCTTACTGAGGAATGGGCCCGGAAGCTTGGCCTCCCTCCGGGAATAATGGTGGGAGTTGGTGCCTTCGATGCCCATATGGGAGCAGTTGGGGGAGAGATAGAACCCTTTCATTTAAGCAAGGTGATGGGTACATCCACCTGTGATATGCTGGTAGCACCGCTTGATGAGGTCGGGGATACCCTGGTGAGCGGAATCTGCGGGCAGGTAGACGGGTCCATTACGCCTGGTATGCTGGGACTTGAAGCCGGGCAATCGGCATTCGGGGATGTGTATGCCTGGTTTAAGAAAGTGATCGCCTGGCCCATTGACAACATCCTGGTCCATGCTCAATCCATTGATGAAACCATCCGGGATAAACTGGTTGAGGAGGTATCTGACAGGATCATCCCTGAACTTACTGCTGCTGCCGAAAAAATTGATATCGGGGAGTCAGGGATCGTGGCATTGGACTGGATGAACGGGAGACGTACACCGGATGCCAACCAGGCACTGAAGGGGGCCGTTATGGGACTCACCCTCGGGAGCGATGCACCCAGGATTTTCAGGGCGCTGGTTGAAGCCACTGTCTTCGGTTCCAAAAAGATTGTTGACCGCTTCCTGAGCGAAGGTGTCAGGATAGAAGGTGTGATTGCCCTGGGAGGCGTGGCTAAAAAGTCACCCTTTGTGATGCAGGTCATGGCTGATGTACTGAACATGTCCATCAAGGTGGCCAGATCTGAACAGACGGTAGCCCTTGGAGCATCCATGTTTGCAGCAGTGATAGCCGGTATCTATGAAACCATTGAAGCAGCACAACAAAAAATGGGGGCGGGCTTTGATGCGGTATATGAACCCATACCAGAAAATGTTGAGAAATACAAGACCCTCTATGAAGCCTATGGACAACTGGGTGATTTTGTTGAGCGTAATATAACATCAACTTGATCCGGATCCGATACATAATCTCCTGTTTACTGTTAGCTACTGTTTTTACTCCTTTCATCTTTCCGGCTGATTCGATCCCACCTGTCATCATACAGAAATTACAGGGAGAAATTGTATTTGATGGTATTCCTGATGAGCCGGCCTGGCAACTGACGGAATCCTTTCCATTTATTACGCACAGCCCGGTTTTTGGCAATGAACCAGATGAAAAAACCGAGGCCCGCATCCTCTATGATGAGAAATATGTTTATATAGGCGCATGGTTCTATACAAAAGATCCCTCCAAAATATTATCCACTTCGAAATTACGTGATGAGATCAAACCTGATTGTGACTGGTTTGCAGTAATTATTGACTCCTATAATGACAATGAGAATGGAATGAGTTTCTGGACCACCCCGGCCGGATTGCGCACAGATATGGAGGTGTTTAATGATGCCAACGGATCTTATCTTTACGAACCTTTAAATCTCAGCTGGAACACCCACTGGGAGGTGAAAACCCATGTCAATGAGAAAGGATGGTTTGTGGAGATGCTGATACCCGTTTCCAGCCTACGTTTCCAGGAGAAAGACGGTCAGGTAACCATGGGACTGATCCTGATCCGCTGGATACCAGAGCATAAGAGCATTTATATTTTTCCCCGGATACCCAATGAATTCGGACCTTACAGCATGTGGAAAGTCTCCAGGGCACAGGACGTGGTGTTTCACGGTCTTGCGTCGCACAAGCCTTTCTACATTACCCCATATGCGCTGGCTGGAGTCTCGCAGCTGAATGAATTGAATGAAGCCGAGACGGACTACGAATTCAGCCGGGATCAAAAGCTTGATGCCGGACTCGACCTGAAATACGGTATCACCAGCAACCTGACAATGGATCTTACCCTGAATACGGATTTTGCACAGGTGGAGGCTGATGATGAAAAGGTGAACCTGACAAGGTTTTCATTGTTTTTCGAGGAGAAAAGGCAGTTTTTCCTGGAACGGGCAAGCATTTTTGATTTCAAAATCGGTCAATCCAATACCATGTTCTACAGCCGCCGTATAGGTCTGGATGAAGATTTCAACCTGGTCCCTATCATCGGCGGGGTGCGGTTGATTGGAAGAAAGAGTGGATGGGACATCGGACTGATGAATATGCAGACAGCCAAATCGGACAGCCTGCCTTCGGAAAACTTTGGTATACTCAGATTGAAAAAGAGGATGTTGAACCAGCATTCTTATATGGGCGGGATCTATACCTCAAGGCTGGGACTGGATGGCAGCTTTAACCAGGTATATGGACTGGATGCCGTGGTCAGGGTCACCGGAGATGAGTATTTGAAGCTTGTATGGGGACAATCCTTTGAAAATGATTTCGCCAATAAACCCCTTGTGTTGACCAATGCACGCTATTTTGTAAACTGGGAACGCAGGTGGAATGTCGGATTCCATTATGACATCTTCCTGTCGGGTGGAGGTCCCGATTACAATCCCGGAATAGGTTTCCAGCGCAGGGAGGATTACACTGTCTATGGCGGGACATTCAATTACACCTGGATGATGCCGGCAGCATCCCCCCTGGTACGTCATGGTCCGGAGCTAACGGCACGTGACTATTTCAGCCAGTCCAGGGGCATCCGTGAATCAGCCATGCTTGGTTTACATTATCTTCTTGAATTCAAAAGTCTGTGGCAGTGCTATTTTGGACCGGAATACAGTTATGAAAACCTCTTAGAGCTGTTTGAATTATCCGATGATGTCAATATACCAGTCGGTAATTATTCCTTCCTCCAGTTAACCGGCATGATCATGACACCTATGAGCCAACCCTTGAGGATGTTCCTTAATTTTGAAGGGGGAGGTTATTATGATGGTCAAGTGCTGTCGGTAACTGCCATGCCGAGCTGGAGCATCTCCTCAACCTTTGTTTTAAGCGGGGCATATATCTTCAGCAAGGTAGATTTTTCCAGGCGGGAACAGCATTTCCTGTCGCATATCGGAAGGATCAAAGCACAGCTCATGTTCAGCACCAAATTATCTGCCAGTGCCTTTATCCAGTATAACAGCGGCAGCCATAATATCATATCCAATTTCCGTTTCCGGTATAATCCCAGGGAGGGAAATGATCTGTGGATTGTCTACAATGAAGGAACAAATACCGATTTAACAAGGGAGGTGCCAAATCCTCCACGGTTGGCAGCCCGTACTGTTATGTTAAAATACACTTATACTTTCCGATTATAGCACAAAAAATGTAAATTGTATTGTCATTTTGTGCAGGACATGATTTTTGATGAATACTCCTATCTGTCTCCCGGGGATTCCTTTCCTGGAGTTGAAATAGAACCGGTCGAGAGTGATGAGATCATCACATGGGGGTCTGACAGGATCATCCTCTTGAACTTTTTTATTGTCCCCTGCAAACACTGCAAGAAAATGCTAGAATATATCCAGGAACATATCTGGCCTGATTTCCAGGAGTCAGACGGGTATTTTGTATCGATTGGCAGGGAGCACAGTAAAGAGGAAGTTAAGGAATTCAGGGATCAGGGAAATTACCTTTTGCCCTTTGCTGCTGATCCGGACCGGAGTATCTACAGCCAGTTTGCCCAGAAGAAGGTTCCCCGTAATTATCTTTTCGATAAAGAGGGGCTTCTTGTCTATCAGACCCGCGGTTTTGACCTTGACCAGTTATCCACCCTCGGTAAGATCCTCAAGGATCTCAGTACCTGACAATTTTTCTTTAACCCTCTGTTTACGGTCTTCGAAATTGGGAGTTTTTCCTATTTTTATGAATTAAAGAGGTAAGGATGTTTCAAAGAAACAGGTCATTCAGTGTTTTATATGGCATTCAGCGAACCCTGCTCGCGGTATTTTACCTGGTGAGTGTACTGTCACTTTTCTGGATTATTTTCTATCTTCTCGATGATGTTCTTGGTCTGCAAGGTTTTACAATTATCCTCGTGACGATCGCATACCTGGTCCTCGTAGTCCTCGGGTATAGTTTCATCCATGTAATCTCATATATCCCATCCAATCTTGCTGGTGCTTTTGACCCTGTTCAAAATGCCATTGCTGACGGCAGTATTCAATCGGCCGGGGACCTTGCCCGGGAGTTATCAGCATTTATGGTCAACTTTTTTAATTTTGCCTTCTTCGACATTGAATATGCCCTGGTAAAAATCAAAAATGTCAGAAGTTCCTGGCCAGCTGAGAAAAATTCGGGTGAAGGGGGATTGAACATCGGGGAGTTGGACAAGAGGAATGAAACAGTCATCGAGACCATTTATGTCGGTAAAATAAAGGTCCAGGAAAAGACCGGTCATCTTTACCTCACTCCCATGATCTTTGGTGAGGAGAACCTTGGGTATATAGCAGTTATTACAAGGCATAGGTTATGGAAAATATTCATGCACCTGCTAACGGAGTTTGAGGACCACTTTGTGGATGACCAGGTTGTTCATATTCTGTCTGGGGCGTCCGGGAAACTAGCTTAAGCATTCACAAAATTCCTTCATTTGCAAATAACCGGTTCCATATTGTTAATGATTGTCAGCTGCCTCATCATCTGGAGATCAGCCGCCGGATTTGAGATCGCTTCAGATTATCTGGGTAGAAAATTATCTCACGGAGTCAAAGGAGCCACCATCAATGCCATCGCCAGTTCCATGCCTGAGTTCCTCTCTTCATTTTTCTTTCTCTTCTACCTGAAGGATGTAAACGGGTTTAGTGGTGGACTCGGGATCACGGCCGGAAGTTCCATTTTCAACCTGCTGGTGATCCCGGTTGCAGTAACCCTTGTCATACTTATCAGGGATCCGGCAAAAACCATAGCATTAACCAGGAAGGTGCTTCGCAGGGATGGCATCGTTCTCATCGTTACCATTCTGATTCTGGTAGTGATCATAGACCGGCAGAGCCTGAAACCCATACACGGGCTCATACTTGTAATGGCATACATGGTTTACATGGTCTACATGTTCATCTCGATGAGAAACATGAAGAATGGCATACAGGAAAAACCTGTCCCGGAACACTATCCCTCGCAGCAGCCTGTGTGGGTTAAGATCATGACCCTTAAACTGGAATGTCTCATCGTAGGAAAGAAAGAGCTCAATGCAAGGAACTCATGGATTTTGCTGGTTTTCAGTACGTTGGTGATGTCACTGGGGACCTGGCTCCTGGTGCTTGGTACGGAATGGCTCAGCGAGGGTTTGCACATCCCCATCCTGTTTATTGCCGTTATCCTTTCCGCCGCCGCATCCAGTGTGCCTGATACCGTGATCTCTGTGAAGGATGCCAAAAAAGGGAACTACGATGATGCCATTTCCAATGCCCTGGGAAGCAATATCTTTGACATCTCGTTTGCTTTGGGACTTCCACTTTTAATTTATACCCTGATGTACGGACCCATTGAGATGGAGCCTGTTGTCGTGGAGCTGAGCACCGAACTCTGGATGTTCCTTTTGATCACGACCATATTGGGAGCCATACTGTTCAATCTTGGAAGGAAGCTGACACTGTGGAAGACCAGTTTGTTTATTTTGATCTATCTACTTTTTGTGCTATATGTGGTGGGACATGCATTCCAGATGCCTCTTGCAGAGGTTGTCTCGGATACGCTGAAGGGATTTGTGGACTGGCTGAAAAACTTGTTTTAATAAATCATACCTGAAACAATGAATCTCAAACAACAGGCAGGTGAAAGGGCCGTCACATTTGTGGAGGACGGAATGGTTGTGGGACTGGGTACAGGGTCCACAGCCTATTATGCCATAAGGAAACTTGGTGAACTGGTCCGGCAAGGCATGGAAATCAAAGGTGTTTGTACTTCGGAACAGACGAGGGACCAGGCACGTGAATATGGAATTCCGGTGGTGGATATTGAAGATGCCGGATGCATTGACCTGACAATTGACGGGGCAGATGAGGTGGATCCTGATGGACAGGGAATAAAAGGGGGAGGAGGGGCCCTGCTTTTTGAAAAGATTGTGGCCTCTAATTCCAGGCAAAACATATGGGTGGTTGAAAAGCGAAAACTGGTGCAGCAACTGGGCACGTTCCCGCTCCCGGTTGAAATAATACCCTTCGGACACCGGAACCTTCTCAGGAAGATGGCTGATAAGAACTGGCATCCTGTTTTAAGAAAGAAAGGAAATGAAATCTATGCCACTGACGGGCATCATTATATCGTTGATCTGTACCTGAATTCCATCCCGGATCCCCGGCAACTCGATTCAGCGCTCAAACACCTGCCGGGTGTGGTGGAACATGGGCTTTTTCTTGATACTGTGAACAAGGTGGTGGCCGCAGGTACGGATAAGGTTGAGATCATTTCTTTCCGCTAGTTGTTTCATGATGAAAACATTTGCAGACAATGCCATCGATTTTTATAATAACCTGCAGATCAAATCTTCCCTGCCCTCCGGATCAGGCATCCTGAATCCATATGATGACCCGGCAGTGCAGGTCATTGTAACTGCCTTTTTTACAAGGTTCTATAATGACCAGAGGGAACGCATCATTTTGCTGGGCATCAATCCAGGCCGCTTCGGGGCGGGCATAACCGGGATCACCTTCACGGATCCTGTACGCCTGCAGGAGGTCTGCGAGATCCCTAACAATTTTGAGAAGCGGGCAGAATTGTCCTCCAGGTTCATCTACGACGTGATCTCATCCTATGGAGGCTGCAGGTCATTCTTTCAGCGCTTTTTCCTCTCAGCCGTTTCCCCGCTTGGTTTTGTCAAGGATGGAAAAAACCTGAACTATTATGATGATCGGGACCTGGAAAAAGCACTCGGGGAATTCATTGCATCGACACTACGGGATCAACTTCACCTGGGCATCAGGAGTGATAAGGCAGTCTGCCTCGGGGATGGCAGGAACATGAAATACCTGGACAGGCTGAACAGGGAACTGAAGCTGTTTGGAGAGATTATCCCCCTTCCTCATCCCAGGTGGATTATGCAGTACAGGTTTAAGAGAAAAGAGGAATTCATAGAAAAATACCTGGAGGTCCTGCAGAATATCTGACATTATATCCTGCCAAGGGCCAGAAACATGGCATGCAGGCTGACGGTCAGTACAATCCAGGTATTCCTGGCCTGCTGATCTGAGAAACGAAGGAATTTATACCGGATGGATCTCGTCTTGCAACTCGCAAGGCAATCCCCGCAATAGGTGCAGGTGAGTCCCGGTTTCCTGTTCATAATATCACCTTTGTTCAACGCATCATATTTACAGAATCTTGTACAGGCCATACAGTCGGTGCATGAATCGTCGATGTAAATCCGGTAAGGGGAGACCAGCTTCATGTAGTTTACCAGTGTACCTATGGGGCACCAGAGTATGCAGTGTACCATCTTGCCTTTGCTTCGTGATACAAAGGTGATAATGACCAGTCCAATAACACCGAAACATACAGCCAACAGGGTTGTGATCTGTGTGGGAACCTCGAATAATCTGAGGAGGATGGTGATCGTGATGATGGTTAATATGAGCACATGTTTAAACCTGAATTTATTCATGATGGGTTTAAGGTCTGTTTTCCGGTCGGCAGACAGGTTGTCCAGCGCCCCGAAATAACAAAGCTGGCTGCACCAGGCAGGCCCGGAGACCAGTATTGTACTCAGGAAAAGTATGGGCATGAACCCGATGCTGCCCCTGAAAACCGGACCACTGAGGATCATCAGCGGGATAGGAAGATGTAATTTACCCGTCATCAGGAACTTCTCAAAACCCGCCAATCCCAGTGCAAACTGTCCCATAAACACAATTGCAAATATCGTCCAGGTGATCCTTCTCCACTTTGCCGACTGGCCAGGATCCTGCATCTTCAGTGTGATCCATCCTGCATAAAGGGCCATCACCAGGACCTGTATCCAACCGGCCCCTGCAATAAATCGTTCTGCAAGGAGCATGGGCCTCGCCACTTTCCATTGTACCATGCACAAGCTGATGGCCGTAGTAAAAAAGGCTATAAGGGGAAGGCGGTATTTTAACAGTCCGGGATTCATAGGTACAGGATTCAACAGCCGAAATTATAAAAGATTTATTTAGAACCATTTTATATAAGGTTGGGCCGAACCATTTTATACTGGCCAGTTTCCATTCGTATGCTGCCTTACTTATTTAGAATATTGACAGGATCGACAAATAAGGATTTTCAGATATCAATATATTTATTTAAGTTAGTATTGATGTGAAACCATAAAAACAAAACCATGAGAAAAAATTTTACCCTCTTACTGAGTCTTATCATCTCAGTGACTTTATCCGCCCAGAAAACCAAGGTGGAGAATCTGTTACCCGAGGATTTGAAATCCCGGACTGAGCCACATTTCTATAAAACCTTTAACGCGGAAAAACCTGTCAGCGACATGAAACATGAATTTCATGTTGAATCCGGCAACCCGCGTAGTGGTTTCCAGGTTGAGGGAAATCCATTTCCCGGATTAAATATTGACCAGGAAACCAGGTCCACCGTCGCCGCGAAACAACGCCTTGACAGTATTGTATCTTCGAAGAAAAGGACCATATATGAGTATGATGCCAACGGCAATACTACATCTATGGTTGAGGATGTCTTGGATACCATAGGTAATCGCTGGATGCATAACTTAAAGGAAGAATATACCTATGATGCCAACGGGAGAGAGATCATGGATGCAGGCTATTACTGGGTCGACAGTCTCCAGCAGTGGGTAGGGGACTGGAAAACAGAAGTCACCAGGGATGAAAGTGGAACAATTACCCGGTGGGATTATTATGACTGGGATACTGATGAGGGCAAATGGGTTAATGCTGCAAGATATGAATATGCGTATGATGAGGAAGGCAATGAAACAGATTTCACAATATACGAATGGGATCCGGATCTGGGGCAGTGGATCGGTATTTATACAGAACATTACAATTATGATGAGAACGGGAGATCAGTTTCATCCTCAAGTTCCAGTAGCTGGGACACGATCAACAGCCAGTTTTATCCGGAATTTAAAATGGAAATCACCCGTGACGCCAATGGGATGATAACAAACTGGATTGAATCTCAATGGGATCCGGGTTCCGGCGAATGGGTGAATACGCTTAAAGGTGATAACACGTATGATGAAAATGGTAATACCACCTCGATGAACTGGGCTATGTGGGATACCATCACCGATGAGTGGATCCCGACGAGCAGATATGAATACACTTTCAATGAAGATGGAAATAACACTTCCTATGTCAGTTCCTTTTGGAATGCTGACAGCAGCAGGTGGGATCATTGGCAAAAATATGAATACAGCTATGATGCCAACGGGAACCATAACCTGACCGTAGTGAGCACCTATGATCCGTTCAGCCAGCAATGGTATGAAACATCAAAAACGGAATACACCTATAATAATGATGGGGATGTAACTTCGAGCACTTCCTACCAATGGGACCTGATCAGCCAGGAATGGTTCCAGACTGACAAGGAGGAACGTACCTACAATGAAATGGGCTACATGATTTTTGAAAGCCAATCCTATTGGGATGTGGATTCGAGCAAATGGATCCTGCAGAGTAAACGGGAGCATGCTTATGATGCCAACGGGTATAACACCTCGAATGCTTATTATGGCTGGGACTATCAACAAAACAGATTGGTTGGCTGGCAGCGCTGGGAATACACACGTGATGAATACGGGAACACCTTGATCTATACAGATTATATCTGGGATCCCGGCACAAATGAATGGAGGGGAAAGGCAAGATTCGAATATACTTATGATTATGCACTCGTATACGCTGACTTGCTCGTGCCATTTTATATGCAGCATAAAATCACCGGTTATACTGCCTACATTTATCAGGTCAACGGATTGAAGAGTAGCCAGGAATGGATAAAGAGTGATGAATTCACCTACCACTATTCAGATCTGGCGGTCAATGTGGCTGATCTATCCGGAATGGAACTTTCAATCTATCCAAACCCGGCAACAGAATATATCCAGGTTGAACTCGGTCAGGATGCAGATGCCGCAAGGATAGTGATGTATAACGTTTCCGGGACAATGGTGTTGAACCGGGTACTGGATAATACTGGCAGGGTGCCTGTCAGCCATTTATCCGAGGGCGTTTATATCATCAGGCTTTTACAGGGGAAAGCCATACAGACCGGGAAGGTAATGATTGAATAGTAAGGATCCATCCCTGCTCGGAAATATTTTTTACTTTTGTCTGCGGAGAAATGCCGGAGCGGTCGAACGGGGCGGTCTCGAAAACCGTTGTCCTGAGTGATCGGGACCGGGGGTTCGAATCCCCCTTTCTCCGCAGACCATCATACAACCGCACCTGAAGTGCGGTTTTTTTGTCAAATTTACCTGATTATTATCTTGTCCCTGTATTCCCTGCCTTCTTTTCCTGTCACCTTTAAAATATATATCCCTTGCCTGAAATCACTGATATCAAGCTCTGTTTTACCGCCTAGCAAGTTTTTCTTTAATAACAATACTCCACTGAAATTGTATATTTCAAGCATACAGTCCTGAACTGCAGATTTACTTTCTATATTGATAATACCATCTGATGGATTTGGATTTATGATAAACTCAAAGTTTTTATCGTAGCGTATATCGTCATCGACAGATGAAGTTATGGTATCCAACACAGTGATAAAAACATGGCAAATGCTGCTGTTTCCGGATGCGTCATATAAGGTCAGGGAGACAGCTTGCAAAGTCCCAAGATCAGTGGTATCAAAATCAGTCCTGCTCAGGAGGGCACTTGATATATCACAGTTATCACTGACATTTGTAAGTACATATGCAGAATCTATGGTAAAAGTTCCGGAGGCATCAAGGTATATGGTAGTATCGGTACATGTCAGGACCGGGCTTATGGTATCCCAAACCGTTGCCTGTACAATCTTATCTTCACTGTTACCACTTTCATCCTGAACTGTCACAGTAACACTGTTGGCACCAACATCATCACATGTAAAGCTATAATCACTTAATGTGATGGATGATATGCCACAATTATCGGTGCTCCCATCGTTAACATAACTGCTGTCAATCGTCACATTTCCTGTTGCATCCAGATGAACCGTTGTATCCCTGCATACGGGTACGGGGCTGATGGTGTCCAGGACTGTTACTGATGCCGTACACTGAGCCATGTTGCCAAACATGTCCATGGCTGTGGCTGTCACTGTTTTTGGGGTCGCTGTGTGCAGGCACGTAACGTAATACTCATCGAGGAAAAGCTGTTCCACTCCATTATTGTCCCATGCACTGTCAACAATATAAGATTCATCCAGGTGAAATTGTCCATTGCCATCCAGATAAACGGTAGTATCCTTGCATGAAATAAAGGGAAGGATGGTATCGGGTCCCGGATCCGCAGTAAAGGTGGCAATCCATAATGAATCCACCCAGGGAATAGCCACATTTACAGGCGTGGTTGCCCAATTATCATGACATATGATCCAGTCCATGATAGGTATGGGTCCGCCTTCATCGGGATCCCACCCCATTAAATATCCTACCCCTGTCACAGCATGGCCTGCGGAATTAGGCTTCTCATCAAAATACCAGTCTTCATGCGGATGGGGATAATCAGCATTTGAAACAGCTGTATCCCACAGGAAAAAATGGATACTGTCCCCGCCCATATCACTGGCCATAACTATCCCCGTAGTATCCGGGTTCCAGTATTTGAATACCACAATATCGGGCCTTCGTAATTCAATTTCATTCAAATGAAAATGAAAACCCATTGTCTCATCTCTTGAGATTTTCCAGTTGAATCCCATCTTGGTTATTGGAATGGGAAACGGTTTGGGTGTGTAAAACATGTTTGAGGTATCCCATCTGACATATTCCTTGAAACCTGTATCAATATCCATGGTAATGGTTCCGGGAGTAATGCCAAAATAGGAAGGATTGGCCCTTGTCGGATCGCCCATGCCGTTTGTACCCATGAAATAATACAGGAATGAAGGTACAGAATCAGCAATCAGCCCGCTGTTCAGTCCCACAGCATTGGAATGATGAATACTGTCATCCCAATATACACATATGTTTGCCGCCGAAACCGGGGCACAGGCGTTGTCAGGCAGGTTACCCCACCACGGATCGATGGGTTGTTGAAGATCAGGGACATCAGGAATAATCATCACCTGGGCTTCAAGATCGCCTAATAAGCATAAGCTTATTATCAATGTCAATACCGAATTGATCAGATTGGTTATTTTCATAGCAGCAGACTTTAAATTAAACAATGAGATAAATTCCTGAGAATGTGTCCATTTTGCATTTTATTTATGATATCTGTTTAATTACAGTTCTGATTTCATTAATTGCTTGTTTTTCATATTCTAATGCCTTTCTAACAGCAATTGCTCCATTCATTCTGTTACTTTTATGTCTACCTGCTCTTTTCGAAGCAAGGTATCCAAGAAAATTATTGAAAATTCTCCATTCCGAGAAGGCTTTTTTATATAAGTCTGATGATCTGTCCAGGTGAATGTAAATGGTAAATAACAATGTCCTAAAATTGGCAAATTCGGAACGCATGATATAGATTTGATTCTCTTCATCGTCATTTCTTTTGGCTGAAAAACTGATCCACAGGCCATCAGGCGACCACAAAGGATCACTTTCACCTTCAGGTCCAAAAGTGATCTGATGTGCATCATCCCCATTCGCTTTCACTAGCCATATGTGGACGATTTGTTTATTGGCCTTCCAGTCACTTTCAGAGAGTATGTAAATCAGCTTCGTCCCATCCGGTGAAAGCTGAGGATTGGAAACGCCCGGAATATTAATAAAATCCACAATGGACATTAATCTCCTGTCATTTTGTCCCTGGGTATTCAGGCATGATATCAGCAACAGCAAACACAGCAGATTTCTCATGATGTTATATTGTCGAATGAACCATTAAAGGGATTTGGTATCTATCGCCCTCGGATGATTTGAGGGCACGCCAAATATCTGGTAAACTTCGTCTTCAGGGAGCTTCATCATCTTAAAATTATGCAGCCAGCTATTGAACCTGTCGGTTTTTTCATTATCTGGAAAAGCCCTGTACATAATTCCGGGTATTCCACGTTCCAGTGATTCCAGTGAACCGTCCGGCCTGGCAATACAGGTGGGCCAGGATGAATAGAAACCGGTCGAATTATTGGCAATGACCCACATGGCATTATCAGAAGCTCTGACACGTATTTCGGCCGGTATTACTTCATCCAGGATAGTTTCCCCATCATGATGGGCATTGTAAAAGGAATGAAACATAATCTTTACACCTTCGTGCCTGTATATATTATACATTTCCGGATAACACGAATCATAACATATTAAAAACCCAAATTTATAGCCTTTCAATGAGACCACTTCGATATGGTTGCCGGCGGAGTAATGCTTCGAGTCACCCCTGGTAAGCATCGATTTGTCATAGCGCCCAATGATCTTTCCCTCACTTGTAATGATATACAGGCAGTTCAAGGGTTTTTCCTGTTCATCCAGATAATGAGCTGAACCCAGAACCACCCATATTTTGTGTTTTTTGGCAAGTGACATGATTTCATATGTCTCGGCTCGTAAAGCCTCCCAATCATAATTTTCAAAAGAAGGTATATCGCCAGGCGGATATCCTGAGAGAGCCGCTTCCGAAAAATGCACTATATCGGCGTGATTTTCGGCCGCTTCTCTGATAAACTTTTTAATATAATCCGCATTGCTCTTCAGATCTCCGGTCACCGGGAATTGACATGTAGCCACTTTCAACTTCTCCTGCGTAAATCCTGTTTGACAGAAACAGGTGAATGCTATTATTATGAATGAAGTTAACAAGAGTTTAAGAGGCGGATATTCATTTAAGGTATTGCTTTTCATATTTTCTTAAGTTTTGGTTGACAATCTACATTGGTCGATTTATTCCTGTTTCTATGACCACCAAGCGATATATGGTGTATTGTGCTGTTAATTTAATTGCC
>Ga0111175_1230_pt1 | contig 17681 bp, 20 predicted proteins | sample DeeMarSWOR324_28_FD_80228 | JGI IMG/M metagenome (GOLD analysis project Ga0111175, IMG submission 80228) | Bacteroides sp. SM23_62
CTCCAACCGAATCTTTCTCCCCAGGAGGGTATCCACCCGGGGATTGGTCGAACTGGATCTCAGCGAACTCAAAGACGGCAGGCTCCTTCTTATCATGCGCGGTTCCAATGCAGGTATGGATTCCCTGGAATGTCCAGGACGCAAGTGGATCAGTTTCAGTAGTGACGGCGGCCTGACATGGGGCAAAATAACCGATCTGCGTTATGATACAGGTGAGCAATTTTACTCACCGGCCACTTTTGCAAGAACCATCCGGTCCACTGCCACAGGAAAACTGTATTGCTTTTTGAATATTAATGCAGATCCACCGGTGGGCAATGGACCGCGATATCCCCTGCAGGTAGCGGAAATTGATGAGGAGAAGATTTGTTTGAAAAAGGAGACGGTCACCATCATAGATGACCGTCATCCGGAGCTGGATTCCGAACACCTGCAACTTTCCAACTTTGGTCTGCTGGAAGATAGACAAAGCCAACAGATAGAACTCTATCTGACGCGCATAGGTGAACGAGGCGGGGGTAACGAAGTCTGGGATGCGGATACCTACCGCTATATCATCAGGTTTTTAAATGGGCAGAAATAAGCCAGGATGACCTGAAGCTGGGATCTGATGGCATGAATTTTCGATAACATTGGTAATCTTCCCTTATTTTAAAATAGCAGGAATGATATAGGTGTCAAGCAGGCGCCATGGGGTTTCCATCTGGAAACCATCGGCTTCATTGTGGTAATTATTAAATAAAACGATCAGGTCATATTCCGGTATGAGCATGAGTATTTGTCCCCCAAACCCCACAGCAGCGATCAGCCTGTTCTCATGTACCCACCACTGGTAACCATAATACATCCCAGGGATGTCACCTCGCAGGATATGCTTGCCGGTGGACTCAGAAACCCAGGATTCAGAGATTAACTGCTTTTTGTCCCACAGGCCGCCGTTCAGGTAAAGCAAGCCGAATTTAGCCAGGTCCCTGGGCCTCAAATGCAGTCCGCTGTATCCCCTGGCCGCCCCATCCTGGTTGATCGGCCAGTAAAAATCACTGATTCCCAGGGGATTGAAAATTTCTTTTGCTGCGAATGAGTCCAATCTCATCCCTGTTTGTTTCTGCAGTATGATAGACAGCAGGTGCGAGATCCCGGAGTTGTAATTAAAGACCTCGCCGGGGGTGTTGATCAGTGGCCGGTCCAGGATAAAGGGAATGCTGCCGTCATTGTTCCTCCACTGCAGGAATGTGTTCCGGTCATCCGAATAAAGATATTGCATTTCGTACCATTCAAAACCATCCGTCATGGTCAGGGCATGCTCCAGGGTGATCGCATCTTTGCCTTCAGGATTTTCCACCCGGCATTCAGGGAAAAAGTCAAGCAGGGCAGTTCCCAGTCCCGGAATGAATCCCCTGTCACAAGCTATCCCAAACACTGCCGAAGTAACACTTTTCGTGCAGGAAAAGACATAATGCAGGCTATCGTTGCTGAACTCATCACTGTAGTATTGTTCGGCCACAATATACCCCTTCCGTATGACCAGAACGGAGTGAACATCGATATGCAATCTCATCTGGAGCACCATGTCTTCATTCATCTTGCGCAGCATTTCCGAATCCATTCCCACCTGTTCGGGCATGCAGGTTTTCCACGCGGCTGTCGGCCAGTATGGTCCCAGGTAGGGACCGCTCCCCAGGATGGCCCTGGAGGGGAATTGGGGACTGAAATCCCTTTCTTTTTCGCAGGAAGTAGCGGTCAGAAACAGGGTAATGATGAGCCATATATAGGTAGCAGATCTTCTCATATCAGAATTGTATCCGGTATGTGACCAGTGGTATCAGGTTATTCTGATACTCAACCACCACAGATTGTGTGGCATTTTCATAGGATGTACGGAGCTCGTTCTTGTTATTGGTCAGGTTGATGATCTCCAGCTTCCATTCAGCCGTATACCTGGGCCGGTTCCTCCGAAAGTAGACCATCCCGTCTATCCGGAAATAATTGTCCAGCTTCTCGGTAAATCCATAATCCCAGATCCGGATCTCCCTGCCGGCATCAATGGATGCTTCCAGGTCTATGGGCAATTCCCTGAAGCCGCCTGTCCATATATAGCGGGCACTGAGCCCGATCACATTCCTTCCTGCCGGTCCCACCGGAAATTCTTTTGAAAATATGCCGGAACTGGTAAAAGATCCATCATATTTGGTGGGGTACTGCTCACCCATGTAATTTTTGAATCCACCCAGATATGTTCATAATCCAGATCGTTTGAATACAAGGGACGATTGGGATCAAGGGCCCTGTCGGACAGGGTATCGGAATACCATCCCATGAAGGAGTTGTAGAGTGCATGCGTGTAAATCACGCCGGTCCGGACCCTGTGCCTGGCATTCAGTTTTTTATTCAGGGTCACCGAAAGGCGCGGTGTGATATCCCTGACATCGTTGTGGGCATTGTAATCTATCGGATCAGCCCGGGTACCCATGTTCCTTTGTGTATCCCACCGGTATTTCCAGAAGGAAAATGCAGCGATTGTCCTGATCCGGGTGCGCTCGTTCAGGCCAAGCTCGTTGGAGACACCCAGGGTGGCCACATCATTGTACCAGTCATAGCCTGAATCTCCCTTTTCATGGCTTTTGCCGCCTATCCCGAAAATGGAGAAGGTGCCCAGCCGCCTTGTGGGGAGGTGAAATTTAAAGGACAGGTCGGTGAAATCCGGCGTATGCTCCATCAGTCCGGCCATATGAACCAATGCCAGGGTATAAAAACGGAACTGGGCAATATAGGTGGCCCCGGTTTGACGGTTCAGGGGACCTTCGGCCATAAATTCAGTGCCGATCACGCCGATCTGGAAAGTCTGTTCATGCTTTTCATTGTTCCCCGTCCTCAGGTTGAGATCAAACACCCCCGAGAGCGCATTTCCATATTCAGCCGGGAAGGCACCGGTAAAAAAATCAGAGCGTCCAAGCATATTATTGGTCAGCATATTGATCCCGCCTCCGGAGTAACCGATCTCCCCGAAATGATTCATATTGGGAACCTCTATCCCTTCCAGCCTCCAGTGGAGTCCCTTGGGACTGTTCCCCCGGATGACGATCTGGTTCTGGCCATCATTGGGGCTCGCCACACCGGCCAGGGATACAGCCGCCCTGGAAATATCATTCATGGTACCCGGGCAATAGGTCAGGTCTTCGGCTGACAGGGGGATGGTGCTGATCACTGACAGGTCATTTACGGGTTTGAGTTTATCGATCTTATGCCTGATGGTCACCTCCCCGATATCCAGGATGGATTCTTCAAGCTCGAATGCAAGGATGGTTTCCTTGCCGGAATGGACCAACAGGCCGGGAAGACTTTTGCCTTCATATCCCATGCAGGATACTTCAAGCTGATGCCTGCCAACCGGGATCTCTTTCAGGCGAAAATTCCCGTCAAGATCGGTGACGGATCCTTTCAGGGGACTGGCAATATATACGTTTACCCCGGGGATGGGAAGCCCCGAATCCTTGTCCACGATCCTTCCCCTGACTGTCTGGGTGAGTCCAATATTTTCTTTTCTGGGGATGAGGAGGATCTTGCCTTTTTTCTCGATGTAGTCCACCGGAACCTCATGTAATAAATGATCCAGGGCTTCTTTAACCGTATATTCGCCCGCCTTGATGACTACCTGTTTTTGAACCGGGATACTGCTCCCGTAGGTGAATGTGAATTCCCCTTCCCTGCTGATGACCTTGAGCGCCTGTTCAAGGGTGGCAACCAGGATCATACCGTCTGTTTCCTTGAATGCTATCCCGAGTACCAGTGCCATTTCTTCCAGCACCTCGGCTATTTCCTGGTTTTGATAGGTACCGGTCAGTGCCAGGGTTGTCCAGTCCATTCTGCTGAGCGCCCCGCTCCCTGTATAATAATAGATCATGAATCCCGCGGCAAACACCAGCAGGATCATGGCAGCCACAAGGATTATCCTGAAGGCCAGGCTTCTGGTCTTATTGATGGGCGAAGGCGCTGCTGTTTGCTGTGAGAATCCGAATCTTCCACGGAGCGAGTCCCAATCCCTGGCTGTATCAATACGCTGAAAATCTTTGATACCACCTGACAATTTCCATATTTTTTCCATCTGCTCCAGGTATTCCTTTTTTACAGGATCGGCTTCAATGGCAAGACGGATGGCTTCGGCATCCTCACCGGAAAGATCTCCCGTGAAATATTTGATCAACAGGTCATCATCCATATTATTTGCATGTAGGTTTTTCATGGGGCCTTCTAAAGCTATGACAACTTTATAGGTTAATACACGTACCGAAGGTGATATATTTCTGTTCCCGTAAAATTAAAGATTGTCCCTCAGCGACTTAAGAGCTTTGCTGATCTGGGTCTCGACGGTTCGTATGGAGAGGTTCATTTCATCTGCGATCTCCCTGTTGCTTTTCCCGTCCACGCGGCTCAGGATGAATATCTGCCTGCACCTGCCCGGGAACTTTGAAACGATCTCAAATATCCGGGCTTCCAGTTCTGTAGTTTCTATTTTTTCTTCGAGGTCCTCGACCTTACCATTTTCTGAATGGATGATCAAACTTGAGTGTTTTTACCTGACGGCCTGATGCCTGATATGGTTCAGGCACCTGTTTTTCACAGCACTGTAAAGGTATGATTTAAGTGAAGTCTGGATGCTTATCGACCGGCGGGATTCATATATGCTGAGAAAAAGATCCTGTACCAGGTCCCGAGCGACTTCAAGGTCTCCGATGTATTTCATGGCAAAGACCACCAGTTTCCGGTAAAACCGTTCAAAGAGCTGCTGATATGCACTTTCCCTTCCGGATCTTAATCCTTCGATGATATGATGATCTTCTTTTCGTGCCAACGCTTCAGGCCGTCCTTGAGCTTCAAAATTATGAAATCCGCCAGTCTTTAAGAATTTATTCTAAATTACAATCCCGCTTTTACACCGGATATCCCTGATAGATCACAACTCCCATGCGACCATGGTATCTGGTCTAAATACCATCTAATTAATCCTGCTGCATGAACCTGTTTAATTTCGTACATTTCACTGAAAACCAACATTTAATACATGCGACATGGAAACATATCTGATTGAGGTTCCGCACGAAGCCACAGAGGCTGCATGTGCCAATGCAGTTAGGATATTCCTCGAGACAGGATCCCACTTCCTCGCGAATGCAGATTGGGGTTGTGAGGATGATGAGCATAAGGCATGGTTGCTGGTAGATGTCGACAACAGGCAACAGGCCCTTCATATCATTCCACCGGGATTGAGAGCCAATGCCAGGATTGTGAAACTGCGTAAATTCACCCGGGAGGATATCAAAGAATACCTGGAAACCGGTTACATAAAACCGTAGTGGTAGATCACCTGTTTTTTGGCAAAAAACTTCTTCTTTTGTTTCGTTTGGGCACAGCTCCGTGGACACTGGCACCGGTCCAGGTAAATCCGCTGTTCCTTTCCTTGTAATAGGCTTTTATCTTGGCCCGGCCTGTTTTATCGCCGGGGTCAATCTTCTCGTCTTTCAGTTTCTCCTGCAGGTCCCTGTCCCGCTTCATACGTTCCAGGAATTCTTCGAATTTTCTCTTCGCTGCACGGTTTTTCAACATCCCGGCAGCAAAGAACAGGACAATGCTCATGATGGCCAGAGGGAAACTGATCCGGATGGATGGCATATCCATCATGTATCCCAGGGTTGACCAGAAGAACATGACCACAGCGATCAGACCGGTAAATACAAACAGGCTTCTCATATTACTGCATTGATTCCCAATAGGCGGCACATTTTTCATATTCTGCCTCCTTCAGGATAGCGAAACCAAGTTCAATGGCCCTGTAAAAATCTGCACATGCCTCCTCCTTTTTGCCGAGCCCATATAAGGCCAGTCCACGTAAAAAATACGCATTCCTGTTATCATGTTCCAGCGCGATCGCCTTATCGCAATCATCGACCACACCCTGCAGATCATCCGGCATCCTGGTCCCGGCCCTGTTCACAAGCACACGTGCATCGGATGGATCATGCCTGATATACTGATCAAAATCCTGCCTGGCCAGGTCGAGTTTACCAATGGCCATATACATCCTGGCCCTGTTCAGATAATCTTCGGGATCTGCTGAGCCGGTCATTTCATCTGATAGTTTTGAGAGTCTATCATTGAAATCAGGTCGTACCCAGAATCCCATGGTTGATCGTAATCTCCCCGCACAATTATCCTCGATCAAATCAAATGCAATGTAATAGTCACTTGCATAAATTCTATATTTCCCCGGTTTGGGACAGGTTACACCCTCCTTGTCATTAAATACGAGCTGATCACCTTCCACTTTGTATTCAGAGGTGATCTCTATAGATTGATCGTTTCCGAAATCGCCTTCAACCATTCCGTCGATCCTGAATGTCAGGGCCACAGGTCCCATCGGACCAATCCTGACCCATTGTCCGGTAACATCTATATCATCGGTCATAGCTGGCTTATGACCAGGGTGGATTATCACTGATATGAATGCCAGGAAAAGAAAAAGCATGTATTGCATGGCTGTTGTTTTTAGGTTAATCTTTTACTGAAGCTGATATATTTTTTTATTCGGAATTTTGAGCAAAACCGAATCAATGCTTGAGGCACTGCGGAAGTATTCCACTGCCCCGGTTGAATCAGTGGCTATCCCATAGAACAGATAACCCCTGTAAGCGTACGACGGCATGGTAATCCCGAAGAGGTTGTCATCCATTTTCATCAGTGGCAGGGTGATGGGCCTGTCGGCAAAGTTCTCGTAATACATGGATATGTATATCCTGTCACTGCTCCATGACGGATCAGGAGAAACCTGGAGGGTCAGTTCATATAATTTTGGCTTGCCGCCGGGTAATTTCGTCCGAAAATGCGAATGAATAAAAACAATCATGAAAGATCCCAGGATCAGGCTTACGGCCAGTGTATTTTTCATAGACCGGGTAAGCAGAAGGATCACCAGGACCAGCAGGTCAAATCCCAGGATAAAGAGGATGAGGAAAAAGAGGTAATTCTTTACCAGGTGGTACAGCGGAAAGGTAGCGATACTGACTGCAGCCAGCAGTAAATTGAATCCTGAAAGGCATCCCAGCCAGCGCATTTTCCGGATCTCCACTGGTTCAATGGCTGATTTGAATTCACCCATATAGTAGATCAGGCATAGCAGGGAGAAGAAGAACCATCCAAATACGGTCAGGTCCACACCATGCCCACGGGTGCTGAAACCAAAATTCCTGGAGAGGAATATCAATAAAATGCCTGACAGGGTACCCACAAAACTCAGTCCTGCCAGGACCGAAAGCCAGGTATTTCCTTTCCTGATGTGTCTCTTGCGTAAAAAGTCAATGGCTATCCTCAGGTATACTGTGCCCAGAATGATGAATGCAACCAGGCCGATCCAGCTGCCGATCCCTAGGAGGTTGATGATCCAGCTGGCGGCAAACAGGAGGAAGGCGAAAAGCAGCAATTTTTTTATACCTACGTACCTGTGATTCAGGAACTGCTGCACATCCCTGTGGGCGGTACTGATATCAATGTCCGATCGCTCGCGGGATATTTGCCCGTAGGCATCTTCAAAACTCAGGCCCCTGTTCATCATGGTTTCCACATCGCAGCAAACATGGTCAACCCACTCATTGAAAAGGAATGAACGGGACAGTGTCCTTTTTTTCAGGTCATTCCTTATGAAATCAATTTGATCTTTATTCAGGAAGGCCATACGGCGGGTCTTAATAAAACAGGTTTTTCATTAAATCAATATATTCGCGTAACTCAGACATCCGGCTGTCAGATTCCTTTTTTCCTTTTGGCGTAAGAGAATAATACTTACGGATGCGGTTGTTTACGTTTTCTGTTTCTGTCCGTAACAGTCCATCGGCCTCCAGTTTGTGCAACACAGGATAAAGGGCGGCAAAGGTCAGCTTGATCCTGCCTGAGGATTTCTCATCCAGGACCTGTGTGATCTCATAACCGTACATTTTGGGAAGTGTCCGGAGCAGGTGCAGCACCATGTACTTAAGTGTCCCTTTTATTAATTCCCGGGGGATCATGGGACAAATATATATAATGTTTTTGAATATACAAAAATATTATATATATAATTTTAAAAGCTATTATGTTGCAGGCTGATGAGAAGGTCATTCCGACAGGGCAAAATGCAAAGCAGCCCTGGCCAGGATACGTGTAGAATCCAGGACCGGCAGGGAGGATTCACCGGGAAGAACGATCAGCGGAATTTCTGTACAACCAAGGACAACAGAATCACATCCATTGCTTTTAAATTCACGAATCAGGTCCAGGAAATAATTTTTGGAACCGGGTTTTATATCCCCATATACCAGTTCATTGAAAATAATCCTGTCAATCTTCTCCCGGATTTTTTCATCGGGGATTGCATAACCGAGCCGGTATTTAGCATATGCATCCGGATATACCGGGCCGGTCATCAGGTATTTTGTACCCAGGATGGCAGATTTTGTATACCCCTTGCGTCTTGCTTCCCTGGCCACTTCTTCCGCGATGTGGAGCCACGGGAGGGGGGATTGCTGCTGTACATCTTCAAAAACCTGATGGATGGTATTATCCGGTGAGATCAGGAAATTACAGGCCACAATACCGATATGTTTTGCCATGAACGGGAATTTGGTTGAAGGGTAAAGATAAAAAAAAACCCCCGTCCCAAACCGGTTTTACCGGACAGGGCAGGGGCAGTGGGTTATCATGAAAAAGTTTACTTCTCTTTTTTCTTCTTCTCTTTTATTACTTCCACTTCAACTTCCTTTTCCACTTCTTTCTCAGATTCATCCTCGACTTCGACAATGACCTTTTTAACCACCTTTACGTCCTTATCACCTTTTTTGATCACATATACATTGACATCATCATCATCCCCTTCGGTCCATTCCATATGCTCATCGTCAGCAATGATGATCAAATGGCCACTGCCTTTTTTCACTTTCTTGATCTGGATCTTTTCACCGTCCTCATCAGATTCAATGATCATGATTTCATGGTCTCCTTCACCCTCATGTTTGAAATGCATCTCATGATCTTCGTCCTCTTTCTTCATCTTCGCATCTCCACCTGCCAGGTGTTCGACCATTTTCTTAACCATGTCAGGATCCTGTCCCTCCTTTAGTTCGAAAGTTGTATCGGTAGTTACCTTGCCATCTTCTTTGATGGTTATGTGAACAGTTGTCGGTTCGTCCTCCTGGGCGGTTGCCTGGTTGGTGGAAACCGTTATGACGAGGCAAACAGCAAGCGAACAGGACAATAATAATTTTTTCATAACGACCAGATTAGGTTAGGATTGATTTGATACAAATCTAAGATCAATTTAGCTTAAGGAGGCTTAATGAATGTTAAAGATTGTTAAAAGTAGATACATTAGTGAGACTCAGAATTATCTTTGCATGTAGATGAGCCGGAAATTTCTTTGGATAATAGCCATTTTTATGGGATTTGCCATGATCGCCCTGATCATAGTACAAGCCTATTGGATCAGTAATGCCTACCGCCTTAAGGAAAAGCAGTTCAGCCAGCTGGTCAACCGTGCCTTGTATAATGTCGTCAGCGAGATCCAGGAAAGGGAAACCATATGGCATATCATGGATGAGGCAGAGGTATTTGATAGCACCTGGCAGGAAGAAATGGCCTTCTGGGAGCAATACAACTTTGATATCAATGCCAGCATAGGTCAGGATGGCAAATTTGATCAATCCCTGCATTTCTCCCAGCGATCCAGTCCCGGTCAACAGCAACATAAGCTGACCATTATCGCTGACGATACTGTCTTGCAAATCAAGCAGGATCCCGGGATTGTGTTTGTGGATACAGGATATGGAGGCAATATCCACCTTTATCAGCCGCAGATCCGAAAGAAAATCGAGAAAAAAATGGCTGAAAACAGGATATTCATTGACCGGATCATGGAACGTATGATCTCACCTGATGCACCCATAGAGAAGCGGGTAGATCCTGATCATCTGGACCAGGTCATCCGCCGGCAATTTTTGAATAGCGGCATTGACCTGGACTATGAGTTTGCCATTCTGCGCGGGAATATGGATTTTGCATACAAAAGCAGTGGTTATTACTACGATGATGAGATGGAACACTTTGGTACCGCACTCTTTCCAAATGATTTTTTTTCGAGGACAGGGTATCTGTCCCTCTATTTTCCCAGGAAAACGAGCTTCCTGCTTAAATCCCTCGGGTTCATGGGAATATCCTCCATCATTCTGACCCTAGTCATTATTCTGAGTTTTACTGTGACCATATTCATCATTTTCAGGCAAAAGCGTCTTTCAGAAATAAAGAATGACTTTGTCAGCAACATGACCCATGAACTGAAAACCCCCATATCCACCATTTCCCTGGCTTCCCAGATGTTGAATGATAAAACCATACCCACCGAGTCAAAGAATTATGATAATATTTCACGCATCCTAAGGGATGAAAGCAAACGGCTGGGTTACCAGGTGGAAAAGGTGCTGCAGATGGCCATATTTGACCAGGGCAGGATCAAACTGAAAAAGAAAAAAACCGATATCAATGAGCTGATACATAATGTAATCACTAATTTTACCCTTCAGATTGAAGACAAAAATGGTGAAATCGAGGAAGATTACGCTGCAGATAATGCCGTCATCCACGTTGATAGCGTTCATTTTACCAATATGATCTCAAACCTTGTGGACAATGCTATAAAATATTCCGTGGAAAAACCTGCCATAAGTGTCAGCACCCTGAACCGGAATGAAAAACTGATCATACGTGTAAAGGACAACGGAATAGGTATAAAGAAGGAAGATCAGCGGAGGATATTTGAGAAATTCTACCGGGTTCCGACCGGTAATGTACATAACGTTAAGGGATTCGGGCTGGGATTAAGTTATGTCAAGAAAATCGCGGAGGAACACCATGGTTCAGTTAGCCTGAAAAGTGAGCCCGGCAAGGGCACGGAATTTGAAATCTCTCTCCCAGTGAATTCAAAATAAAACCAGGGTATGAACACAGCACAAACCAAAATTTTACTGGCCGAGGACGATGAAAACCTGGGCTCTCTTCTGAGGGAGTATCTTCAGGCGAAATCATACGAAACACACTGGTTAACGGACGGGGAGAAAGCTTTTAAAAGCTTTGAGAAAAACAAATACGATATCTGTATCCTGGACATCATGATGCCCATCAAGGATGGGATCACACTTGCCAAAGAGGTTAGGATGATCGACCCTGAAATACCGATCATTTTTCTGACAGCCAAATCGATGAAGGAAGATGTGCTGGAAGGTTTTTCCGTAGGGGCAGATGATTATATGACCAAACCTTTCAGCATGGAAGAACTGATCTACAGGATCGAGGCCATACTAAGGCGAACGCATGGCAGCGGCAAGCAGAACAAGCAAACCGAATTCGAAATAGGCCGCTATCATTTTGATGCCAACAAACAATTGCTTACGCTTGACAGCAAATCAGTGAAACTTACCACCAAGGAGAGTGAGCTGTTAAAGCTTCTTTGCAACAATGCCAATAACGTGCTGGAGAGGAATTTTGCTTTAAAGTCCATCTGGATCGATGACAATTATTTCAATGCCAGGAGCATGGATGTTTATATAACCAAACTCCGTAAGTATTTAAAAGAGGATCCTGCTGTGGAAATCCTGAACATCCATGGCAGGGGATACAAGCTGATCATGTGATCAGCCCGGAACAAGCCTCTGCCTATTGCAGCAATTTCTTTCTGGATTTCAGCGTGGTGGGATCGATGAGGAAGGCCAGGATGACCCCGTCGATGCTATTTATCTTTTCTAACAGGGATTCCAGCCAACCTTCATCCATATCACCGGAGATCTGCAACAGGTAATCCAGATTTGTCATTTCTTCCAACAGGTATCCGTTCACTGATCTGTTGGAGATTAACCTGTATTGCAGGAGGGTTTCTTCATCGAAATATTCAAATTGCGAAAAGGTCTGTTTATCATCCAGGCGTTTATGATAAATCTCGAGGTTATCCATCCTCACCAGGTTGATGCCAAGGATTTGATTTAATGACCAGCTGAGCCTGTAATCATTTTCTGCTGAGGAAATCCCTGCAAGTCTGAAGCGATAATCCTCTTTTTCAGTTAGTTTATGGACCTTTTTCGGCATCGTTAACAGGTATAATATCAATGATCTATATGGCTGAGTGCCTGTTCCGCTGCTTTTTGCTCCGCTTCTTTCTTCGAATGGCCCCTGCCGGTTCCCATTTCCTTGTCCGCCAGCATGAGCTGTGCAGTATAATGGGGTATATTGGATCCTTCATTAGTATCCTCTTTACTGACAAAACTGATTTCCTGTTTGTTTTTCTGTGCCCATTCAATGATTCTGCTTTTGAAATCTGACTCTTTTCTCGACAGCCTCTCAAGATCCACGTACTTATTCAGGACTTTTCTTATCACATATCTTTTGGTCCGAACATAACCTTTATCCAGGTATATAGCCCCGATCAGGGCTTCAAAAGCATTTCCCAGCAGGTTGTTATTTGTCTGGTCCGAACCGGTCCGGGATACCAGCAGTGGTGCTATCCCCAGGCTGGCAGCCAGTTTGTTCAGCATCTTCCGCTTTACCAGCTTTGCCCTCAGTTGTGTAAGAAAGCCCTCATCCCTGTTGGGAAAGCGGGTAAAAAGATAATCTGCGATGATGGCATCTAGGATGGCATCCCCAAGGTATTCCAGGCGTTCATTATTGATCACCTGTCCATCTGTATGGGTGGTTGAGGCAGACTTATGGATGAAGGCAATTTCATACAAACGTTGTTTCCCGGGCAGAAAGCCCAGGATACGAACCACCTTAAAATAAAAGTCCCTGCCTGACGAAAAGATATTAAAAACCAGTTGGATATAGGATCTTATCACGAAGATCAGGACATTTTCTTAAATAAGACAGATGTATTGTGTCCCCCGAATCCGAATGTATTGCTGAGGGAAACATTAATCTCCCGTTCCTGGGCTTTGTTGAGCGTGAGATTTAGCTTATTGTCAACCTCGGGATCAGGTGTTTTATGGTTGATGGTTGGTGGAACGACTCCATGCTTGAGTGCAAGGATGGCAGTAATGGATTCAACAGCCCCTGCAGCGCCCAGCAAGTGGCCAGTCATGGACTTGGTGGCACTGATGTTCAGTTTGTATGCATGGTCTCCGAATACCTCCTTGATGGCTTTGGTTTCAGAGATGTCACCCAGGGGGGTGGCTGTACCGTGAACATTGATGTAATCTACTTCTTCAGGTGCCATTTTGGCATCTTTCAAGGCACGTTGCATGACCAGGCGGGCACCTTCCCCATCAGGGTGGGGAGCAGTAAGGTGGTATGCGTCTGCAGACATGCCACAACCCACCAGTTCAGCATAAATTTTTGCGCCCCTCTTGAGGGCATGTTCATATTCTTCCAGCACCAGTGTTCCGGCACCTTCTCCCATCACAAAGCCATCCCTGGTTTGATCAAATGGACGGGAAGCCGTTTTGTATTCATCGTTATTCGTTGACATGGCCTGCATGGAATTGAAACCTCCGTAACCGCTTTCGATCACTGTCGCTTCAGAGCCACCGGCGAAGAACATGTCTGCATATCCGATCCGGATGTAAGTAAAAGCATCAATAATGGCATTGGTCGAGGAAGCACAGGCTGAAACTGTCGCGAAATTTGGTCCACGGAATCCATATTTCATGGAAATGTGGCCCGCCGTGATGTCGGCAATCATTCGGGGGATGAAAAAGGGACTGAACCTCGGGGTTCTGTCACCTGCGAAATAATCCTCCATTTCGTTCTGATAGGTCAGCATGCCCCCGATACCCGAGGTGTAAATTACCCCTACCATGTCCTTATCGATGCTCTCCAGATCAATATCAGCATCCTGGAAAGCTTCTGTTGTCGCCACCAGCGCATATTGAGCGAAAGGATCAAGCTTTCTCAGTTCCTTCCTGTCAAAATGCTCTGTCGGATCAAAATTTTTAACTTCACAGGCAAATCTGGTCTTGAATTTCCCGGCATCAAAATGTGTGATCCAGTCAGATCCACTGACACCGTTCTTCAGACCTTCCCAAAACTCCGGTATATTATTACCAATAGGAGTCAGGGCACCAAGTCCGGTCACAACCACCCGCCTCAGTTCCATACCTGTAAGATTTGAAAGAAATTACTTTGCGTTATCTTCTATATATTTGATGGCCTCTCCAACCGTACTGATACTTTCAGCCTGGTCGTCGGGTATACCGATGTTGAATTCTTTTTCAAATTCCATGATCAGCTCAACTGTGTCAAGGGAATCAGCTCCCAGATCATTTGTGAAGCTAGCTTCGGCGGTTACTTCATTTTCATCAACGCCTAACTTATCTACGATGATTGCTTTTACTCTGGATGCAATGTCAGACATAGTTCTAAATTTTAATTAATACTTAGGTTTATTTTCAAAAATAACGGAGCAAAGAAATGTAATTCTCCGATAAAAATAAAATATTTTAGCATTTTTCAGCCATAAAATACCCTAAAATGCTATATTTTAGGACAAGGTTGAATGATATAATATCCCGGTAAAATAATGAAAAAAAAGATTGCCATTTTTGCCTCAGGTTCAGGCACAAACGCCGAAAAGATCATGTCTCACTTCCAGGATCACGAACTGGGGGAAGTGGCCCTGGTACTGTCCAACAAACCTGATGCATTTGTCCTGGAAAGGGCCAGGAAATTTAATGTGCCTGCCCATGTTTTTGACCGGGAACGTTTTTACAACAGTACGGAAATCCTCGACCTGATGATTGATGCAGGGATCTCCCTGATTGTCCTGGCAGGATTTCTCTGGCTGGTGCCCGCAGACCTGATCCGGGCCTTCCCGAACCGGATGATCAATATCCATCCTGCCCTGCTTCCAAAATACGGTGGCAAAGGTATGTACGGGAGATATGTACATGAGGCGGTAATCAATAATAAGGAAAAGGAATCCGGTATTTCCATTCACTATGTAAATGAGGTGTATGATGATGGAAAGATCATCCGGCAGGAAAAATGCGAAGTAAAACCGGATGATACGCCTGAATCATTGGCCCAGCGGATACATCTGCTTGAACACAGGTATTACCCGTTGGTTATTGAGGAGCTCCTGCAAGGGCTGGACTGGCCGCCTGGATCATTGAATCGGGAAAAGAAATCTGATCCAGCGCCCTGATGGTAAGCATCCTGATGGAGTCATAAGCAATGAGGTTCTCCTGCCTGACGGGTTCAACCGGTGGCGCTTCTACCTTAAGCGGATCAACAGGATAACCATTTTTGTAAAACCGGAAATCAAGATGTGGACCGGTGGAAAGACCGGTACTGCCAACATATCCGATAACATCTCCCTGCTTGACAAAGGCTCCAGTTTTCACCCCTTTTCCATACCGGCTCAGATGCAGGTATGCCGTAGCGTAGACACTGTTGTGCTGGATCTTGACCATGTTGCCATTTCCTTTGCTGTAACCTGTCTTGATAACCTTTCCATCACCAATGGTAAGCACAGGTGTCCCGACCGGGGCGGCATAATCAACCCCGAGATGAGGCCTGCGTATTTTCAGGATGGGATGCAATCGACTGTGGGAATACCTGGAACTGATGCGCGAATAGCGTAAAGGTGCCTTCAAAAAAGCCTTTCGCAGGCTGTTGCCCTCCTGGTCATAGAATGATTCCAGACCATCCTGAATAAACGGAATGGCATAAAAATCATGATTGGCATGGTGAAAATAGGCCCCATGGATGCGACCCAGCCCTATATAGGATGTATCCACATAATGCTCATCAAAATCCACACTGAACCTGTCACCTGCCTGGAGACCGAAAAAATCTATGGTCCAGGCATAGATCTCAGACAATTCAAAGGCCAGCATAGGATCCAGGTCATTATCCAGCATGGTATTCCACAGGGAGGTCGCGATAACACCTGAGGCTTGTTTTGTCCTGATGCTTATCTCTTTCTCCTGATGCACGACATGTAAACTGTCATGCAGATTGAACAGCACATATTCCACGGGTGAATGCTCATATACGAAATACTGGACCGTATGTGTGCTATCCAGTGAACAGAATACCTTGTATGGATTGCCACGCCTTATTTTCCTGAGGTCGAAAACACCCCTTGAAGCTTCTGCAAGGTAGTGTATGGTCCTGCCATCGGCACCGAAATCATTCAGTATGATTGACAGGGTCTGGTCCCTTTTCACTATCCCTGAAACAGTGTAAAAAGAGTCAACCGGCAGGCCATACTCTCTTATAACAATCTTCTCTTTGTCAAGGCTGTCCGGTGATTCCTGGATAAGTATCCCTTCCATCTGCTCCATGGGTCTGGTGATCAGAACCACTGTGACGGCAATGGCACCTGCCAGCATGATCAGCAATCCTATGCTTACGAACTTGCGCACTACTCTATTTCACTTGTCAGATCACAACGTTTATGATCCTTCCTTTTACGACAATAATCTTTTTCGGTTCCCCTCCATTCAGCCATTTGGCTGCAGCTTCATGGTTCAGCACCTCCTGTCTGACCTCTTCATCAGGCATGGAAAGGGGCAACTCCAGTTTAAACCTGAGTTTCCCGTTAAAGGATACCGGGTACTCGAAAACATCTTCCTTCAGGTATTCTTCATTGTATTCTGGGAATGGCTGGTCGGCAATGGTCGGGGCCTCCCCGTGAATGCTCCATATCTCTTCTGCCAGATGGGGTGCAAAGGGTGACAGTACCCTGGCAAAGGTTTTGGCTGTCTGTTGATTCACCCTGCCCTTCTTGATGCAATTATTCGTAAAGATCATCATCTGGGATATGGCCGTGTTGAAACGCAATCCTTCAATATCCTGCTGGACCTTTTTAATGGTTTTATGAAGGGATTTGGTGATCTCCGGATCTTCCTCATCCTGGTGTATATTATTCAGGTCGGCAAAGAACCTGTAAGCACGGACCAGGAAGCCAAAGACACCTTTTACCCCCTGCTCTGTCCATGGTTTGGTAGCTTCCAGCGGTCCCATGAACATTTCATACAGGCGCAGTGAATCGGCCCCGTAGTTTTTCACCACATCATCGGGATTGATGACATTTTTGAGGGACTTGGACATCTTGGCCACGATCTGTTTCAGTTCCTCCCCGGTCTGGGAATGATAGAATTTTCCGTACTTCTCCCTCACCAGGTCAGTGGAAACCTTGGCACCGGTTGCCGATTCGTAGGCAAATGCCAGGATCATTCCCTGGTTGAACAGGCGGCTAAAGGGCTCATCGGTGGAGACTATGCCCAAGTCAAACAGGACCTTGTGCCAGAACCTGCTGTAGAGTAAATGCAGGACGGCATGCTCAGCCCCGCCGATGTACTGGTCGACGGGCATCCAGTATCTTTCAGCTTCCTGTGAGAAAGGTTCCTTGTCATTGCGGGCATCTGTAAACCTAAGGTAATACCAGCAAGACCCGGCCCACTGGGGCATGGTATTGGTCTCGCGGCGTCCCTTCCGGCCCCTGGCATCCGTTACGTGCAGCCAGTCCCCCGCATTGGCCAGCGGTGATTCCCCGTTATCTCCTGGTGTATAGTTATCCAGTTGAGGCAGCTCAAGAGGCAGTGCCTCTTCATCCATCACCTCGATCTCCCCGTCTTCCCAGTGGATCACAGGTAAGGGCTCACCCCAGTAGCGCT
>Ga0111175_1082_pt1 | contig 17612 bp, 10 predicted proteins | sample DeeMarSWOR324_28_FD_80228 | JGI IMG/M metagenome (GOLD analysis project Ga0111175, IMG submission 80228) | Bacteroides sp. SM23_62
TTTAAGTATAAATTTTTCATGAGATCATTTGTTATTTCTGTACTATTGCTCACAACGGTAATTGGACTATCCAATGCCCAGAATGTAGAAATCCCCGATACCGCCTTTCTTTACGCCCTTATTAATGAGGGAGTGGATACCAATGGAGATAGTCTGATCAGTTACACAGAAGCTGAAGTAATAACATATTTGCAAGTTGATGATGAAGATATTTCAGATATGACAGGTATTGAATCGTTTATTAATTTGGATACTTTGTATTGTAGTTGGAATGAATTAACCAGTTTGGATCTTTCTAATTGTACTGCTTTAAAAACTTTGGATTGCATGTATAACCAATTAATCAGCCTGGATGTTTCAAATAATACTATCCTGACTGAACTAATTTGCTATGATAACCAATTAACCAGCCTGGATGTTTCTAATTGTATTGCCTTAGAATCTTTGTCCTGTGAGTATAACCAATTATCCAGTCTGGATGTTTCAAATTGTGGTGCTTTAAGAAGTTTGTGGTGTGATTGGAACCAATTAACGAGCCTGGATGTTTCTAATAATACTATCCTGACTGACCTAGATTGTTATGATAACCAATTAACCAGCCTAAATGTTTCTGGTTGTACTGCATTACAAGGTTTGAATTGCAAAAATAACCAATTAACGAGCCTGGATGTTTCTGGTTGTACAGCTATAAGAGAATTGCACTGTGAGAGCAACCAATTAACCAGCTTGAATGTTCCGGATTTTAATGCTTTAACATATTTGATTTGTGAGAATAACCAATTAACGAGCCTGGATGTTTCTGGCTGTACTGCTTTACCATGGTTGGATTGCGAAAATAACCAATTAACCAGCCTGGATGTTTCTGGTTGTACTGCACTACGAGGTTTGGAATTCGAGAATAACCAATTAACGAGCCTGGATGTTTCTGGTTGTACTGCATTACAAAGTTTGGATTGCAAAAATAACCAATTAACCAGCTTGGATGTTTCAAATATTTCTTTGTTAGAATACTTGAATTGTTGGGGTAATCAATTAATTAATCTTGATATTTCAAATAATAATAGGATTAGTTGGTTGGATGTTTCAATGATGCCAACCCTGTATGAAGTATGTGTAAAGTCACTACCATTTCCTCCTCATGGCTTCACATTAAAAAGGTATGACAGCCCAAATATCTATTTTACAACGGAATGTGGAGCTCTTCACCTCATTGCTGCTGACAGTGTTTATCAACAAGATTCTATTGAAGTCTACAGTACAGGAGATGGAATAATCTATTTAGTTCCACAGGATACAGAGAAAGATATAGCCGCAATTCGTGGTGCATGTATTGATTCCGCATTAGCTGTGGCTAATACTTCAGTAGATGTTCCTCTAACCGGTGTAGAAAATGGAGAGTATTGGCTATATGGCCGGGATTCCACAGATAGAATATCTGAACCTGAGGCATTCACGATCTTTGGAGTTGGCATTGATAATGTATTTACTGTTCAATTCAAAATATATCCCAACCCAGCAAATGATCTGTTAACTATTGAAACAAACCAACCTGGTCAATACTTCTTTGAAATCACTTCACTAAACGGACAATTGCTATACACCAATAAGATGGAAGGACCCACCCACCAAATTGACCTCTCCTCATATGAGAAAGGATTATACTTCATCACAGTAAGGTCCAGGGATTTTGTGAAGACGGAGAAAATTATAAAACAGTAGCTAAGAATTACGAGGTTAGATTTTATGCCCCCAGTGCTGCAGCTTGGGGGTTTTTTATGATCCCGGGATCTTATTATCCTCATATTATATATGGTTTAACACCAATTAAATCAGGAGATTTTTTCTATTCTGCTCATTGTCTACCTAGCATAATTAATTCTGCGATTCAGATAACCTCAGAAGAAATCCGAAAAGCATAACACCTTTGAAGTAGGAAAAGTTGATCTGTGTATCTCCTGGCATTTTAGGCATCAGACAAAACCAATGCCTACAACATGATCCAGGTCATGGCTAATTAGATGAATAAATTCTTACCCCCAAGTAATTTTTTATAACTTGTGTTTAGATTTCAACATCTCGAGGGGTCTCACTGCAGTTGCACCTGGCAATATTTCATTTTCACTTATCAGTTCACAATTGATGTCTTCTTTGAAATTATTAATCTTTTGTAGACATTAATTATCTATATATGCCTAACAAACCTAGCAAACTAATCCAATTCTTGCAGGAGTTAAAAAGACGCAAAGTCATCAAGGTGATTGCCATGTATGCGGCCACTGCATTTATTATCCTTGAGGTGGTTGATATTGTTGCACCTTCTTTGGGACTGCCCGGTTGGACATTAAACTTAATTATCGTTCTTCTTTCCATTGGATTTCCCATGGCAGTCATCTTTTCATGGATATTCGACATCACACCCGAGGGATTGAAAAAAACCGGACCGGTTCAGGCAACCAAAGAAGAAAAACCTACTGTTCCGCTGTCAAAAAGAAAACTAAAGCCAAGTGATGCGATAATAACCGTGTTGATTGTGATAGTTTTGATTTTGGTCTATCCAAAAATATTTCAAAAAGATAAATTCAAAGGAATCCGTGAGCCAGATGGCAGGATTTCCCTCTCAGTCATGCCGTTTGATAACTTATCCGGTGATACTGTGTACAATATATGGCAGGGTGGACTTCAGAATCTTCTCATCACCACGCTTTCCAATTCAGAAGAATTACTGGTCCGTCAGCACCAGGCCGTTCATCATGTAATTCAGGGTGAAAGAAATATTAGCTATGCAGCCATTACTCCTTCCATGGCCGGTGAGCTCGCCCTGAAATTAAACACCAGAACTTTTGTTATGGGTAACATATTGAAGGCAGGAGATAAAATAAGGGTTAACGCACAGCTGATCAATGCTGAAACGGAGGAAATATATAAAACCTACCAGGTGGATGGCAATACGGAAGACGATATTTTTGCGATGGCTGATTCACTTTCGGTGATGATTAAAAATTTTCTTGAGATCAAGAAACTTGTGGAACAATATGATTCACCGGTTATACAGACAGCACTTACCCATTCATCAGAGGCTTTCCAGTATTATATTCATGGATATCATGCATTGTGGGATTGGAATCTCCAGGAGGCTGTTGAATGGCTTTCAAAAGCCATTGAGACTGATTCAAATTTTATCAATGCATATATCAATCTTTCCTGGACTCATCTGTTTATAGGAAACGATAACTTGGCCAGGAATTGGTGCAAGATGGCCATGGAAAAAAAGCATGAATTACCTTTGCTCGGCAAGTTGATGTTGGATCACCTGCATGCCTTTTATTTCGAAACGCCAAATGAACAAATCAAATATATCAATCAAATCCTGGAGATAGATGAGTTTAATACTGATTACTGGCATCTGCTCGGTCGTGCATACCGTAATCTGGATCAGCATGAAAATGCGGTAATTTATTTTGAAAAGGCACTTGAAATTCACAATAAATGGGGAACCCATTATCACAATTCATTATTCTATATGGCTATGGGTGATTCATACCATCAACTCAATGATCACAAAAGAGAGAATGAGGTATATGAGCTGGGTTTAAAAATATTTCCTGATCATCCGGCAATCACATACTATCAGGCCATCTGTGCCCTTTCCCAGGGCGAGCAGAAAAAAGCGGAATATTTGATCTCAAAATACAAATCCATCAGAAAAAATAGCAGTCTATGGACTGAATCAAGAATATTGGCTGTTATCGGTTATATATATTCAGATGCGGATCTGTTTGATGAAGCAGAAACCCATTATCGCCGGGCACTTTCACTTGATCCCGGAAATCCTGATAGGATGAATGATCTGGCCTGGTTTCTGATCGATAATGATATTGATGTAAACGAAGGCGTGGAAATAATTGAAAAAGCCCTGGAACGTATGCCTGAAGACCCGTACTGTTTAGATACCTTGGGATGGGGCCTGTACAAACAAGGCAGGTATGAAGAAGCCTTGCAGGCTCTCCATGACTCCTGGAATTTTAGAACCGTTTATTCACATGAGGTTTACCAACATATCCAGGAAGTTGAAAAAGCAATCGCCAATCAGAACAATTGACCAATTATCCAAACTATAGTAACTTGCTGTTAACCAACCATTCAATTTAAATATCCCACAGGCTGACTAATGTATCATTGCAATCACTAGTATAAACGGACAATTGCTTTACACCGATAGAATGGAAGGAACTGTCCAACAAATCAACATGTCATCATTCGAGAAGGGATTGTATTTCATTACGGTAAGGTCCAGGGATTATGTCAGGACCGAGAAAATCATAAAGCAGTAATATGGTCATATGAGCTAAACATATAGGTGGGAATAAGAAGCGTTGGTGAAAGCCCTCGGTGCTGTGCTAGGAACTTTTTTTGTGATTCAGGGATCATGACCTATTAGTATTACATATGGTATAACATATACCATGATCTTGTTGTAGATAACAATTAAGCATCGTTTTGGGCCTTGGCCAAATATGTGCTTTGTGTTGAACGAAACCGGTTTTTTTGGAAGGTATTCCTTATATATTGTGGAATCAATTTTTCAAGCTTTCTCAGAACTGAAAATGGCTGAAAAAGTGAATACTAAGATAATGAAAAGAAATAGATATCATAAATTGGGACATACCACGATGTTTTGCGGGGTTATATCTATGATATAAGCTATGTCTATGATCCAAGTATTCCGTAAGTGACATATAATAAAAAATAGGAATACTTTTCCAAGATCCGGAGAAGTGACATACAGGATTAGGGAAGTGGTATCCTTTTTTCCGAAAACAAAAAGTCACAATCCTGTGAGTTTTACCGGATACAGTGACTTAACAGTGTTTCATAATAATCAGATAACCAGGCCGATAAATATAAATAAAAAGTCACATGAAGCTAAAAACTCACACATATGTGACTCCCAGGGATAATGAAAAGGCTGGGGTATGGAAGGAAGCCAGTCGGAATTGTACATTACTAAGGATATTTTGTTTTCTTCTTTATGATACCATGGGCAGTCTAAAATCCAGGATAAGTCCAAATATCATAAATCAGATTAGAAGTATAAAAGGCTACCGACCGGAAGGGAGGTTTAGTTCAACAATGGATCCATTTTATCCACCACCTCTTGAGAATATTTACCAGCGTGACATTTGACAAATTCTTCGTAATTTGTAATTGGCTTTCCTGGATTTCACAGAGTTCCACTGCTTTTACACTTTACGTGTCAGTTATTATCTATAATGGGAATTAATAGCACCAGGTCATGAAAAGAGCAGGTCTGATCATTGTTTTTACCACATTGTCGATTTCTGGAACACTATCACAAAATGACACGATCCCCCCGAAAATTAATATTATTTCACCTGTTGAGGACAGTTTATATTTTGTCAATTTCTACAATCCAGAAGTACATGTCCAGGTTGAAGAGTTAAACCTGAAGCAGTCCCAGCATACGCTGGACAGCGGAAGATCATGGATATACTTTGGAGAAGAAATCAAGTTTACCATGGAGAAAATACCATCTATCGGCCAAGGCAATATGCTGGTGAAAGCCGAGGATATAGCCGGAAATGTTGCACAAGACAGTGTGACATTTCATTGGACTCACTGGGATGTCGAGGGACTGGCAATACCCCATGACCTGGAAGCGGTATATGTTTGTACGGATAGCATTGAGCTGGACTGGGACTACCACGAATCTGAGCATTGCATCAATTGGTGTTACCTGATATATGTTGATGAGCAACTGGTCGACACATCATACACCACTTCCTATACATTAACTAATTGCTCCCCCGGCCACACATATACGATTGCTGTTTCTGCCCTAGCAAGCTGCTTTAGGGGATCTTATATTCATAGCGATAAATCAGCTACGATACAGGTTACTACATTGGACCTGACAATTGGGGTAGGTAAACTTAAATCAGCTGAAATGAAATGGGAGAGGTGCAAATATCTATTGATCCGACAAATGCGAAGCTAAATGTAAAATTGAAGCATGTAGCGAGATACCTCATTAACATCTCTGATATAAATGGTAAGGTATTATACACCCGAGGAATAACGGGTCCGACTGACCAGATCGACCTCTCCTCCTTCCAGAACGGAGTCTATCTTATCATCATAGAAACGGATGATTTCGTGACGACCAGGAAGATTATCAAGCAATAGCTATGAATTAAGAGCATAGATGATAGCCTCCGGTACAGTGCCCTGGTGGCTATTGTGAGAAAGAAGGAAGATTTCAAATAGTGTTTCCTGTTGCTCCGCAATAGAAGGATGGAAGGACCGGCAACCCTCCGGAACATGTGAATCGATCAAAAATCAGGTTTCAAATCTTAACTTGAACCGGAACTGCATATCGTCTTCAAACCACATAGTAAAATTGGTGCCCCAAACATTATTATACAGGCAAAAATGCATGCCATCACCTGGTAAAGGCAGGGCATTATCAAAATTCAGCAGGTTGCGCTCAGCGGGTGCTACCAGGGGAGCATCCAATGATTCAATGATCACTCGACCATTTTCCTCCCCTGCGCTCACACCTTTTTGAACAGCATGCAACTTTCGTCCTCCATTTCTCACGACATCGCAAGGATCCACCCCAAGCCCGGATTTATCCATGATCCATGTTTCATCTTCCCGCAATTTGGGAATGAATGAAAACCACAGGGATTCGGGCAAACGAGTAGCCCTCTTGTTGAACCACAACAAGTTAATCCGTATTTCCGGGGTATTGACAGGGAAGAAGACTTCAAGCCTGATCTGAGCGGGACAACCATAGGGTGGCTTCCCGTCCTTTCCGGGAATTTCAGAATCTAAATAAATCCGTATTCCTTCATTATTTTCAGATTTAGCGGATGTCTTGACCCGGGGCTGCCAGGTATTACTCTCCGAGATGGCATTCTCCAATCCGGGTTTGCCAAAATCATAGAATGCCCAATCCGGCCGCGTCCTTAAATACTGATCCAAAAACCGCGTGTAATCATTGTGATCAAATGTCTGGTAAGTGAAAAGTCCCGAACTATGCCGGCGGTCAGCCCAGTCCCGTCCGCTTTCCTTTTGTATTAGGGAAACAATCGCTCCTGATTCACTGTCAAATTTTACTTCGAAGAATTCCGTATCCAAGGCATCATTCAGGTTCAGGCTGTCAATTCCGGATAAATTATGACGGACCGGCACCAGGGTATTGAGTTTTTGATCAGCCCTTAAAGACAGATCCGACGACAGGGCATCCACTGCATCCCGGATATAATGGCGTTTCTCCTGCCAGGATTTTTCAACCTTGCGGAAAGGTTCAGTATTTCTGTAGGTTTCAAATTTTTCCTGGGAGTATATATCCCAAGACTTTAAATAAGTTTTAATGTCCATTCCCCAAGTATGTTCAGCAACCATAGCCAATGGTATGGTGAAAGACACATCCTCTGCACTTCCTGCAATTAATTCACCAGATCTGAGCAGCCCTTCCCTGAACCTTATCAACTCGCGAAATTGTGCGATTTTGAGTGGATCACTGCCTGTGCCATGGATCCATGTATCCCCGATCTCACTCGATACAACAGGAAGGTGCCCCTTGTGCTTCCCCAAATCAATCGCAACCTGGTTGAAATCGGAGGCCTGGATGTCCGCATTCGGGAACCGTTGCTCCAGTATTTTGTAGATTTCGGAGATCTCTTCCTGTGACTGTGGACCATGATTGTCACCGGTAAATACAATTGAAACGGCTGTTTTCTGTTCAGGCAATATCGTGATCCCACCATAATTCCCATGATACATCACCATTATTTCAGATCCATCCGGTGACTGCCAGGTGAACATTTCAGGTACCTCTGGTACGGGACTGGCGGGGTTAACGCCTATATGAAGCATTTCCAAACCTTCCTGCTGCAAAACGGGTACAATGGACCTGGTATGACCGGGGACATCGGTCATCTTGGCGGCAATGGTTTTTTTACCAAATCTCTCATCCAGTATCTTTGCAAGGCGTATGCTTGCATGCAACATGGATGATGACATTAACTCGGAATGCATTGTAAACGGCAATCCGTGCCATACCACATCCCCAGCCTCAATCGCCTGTTCCATCTTCTTACGATTTTCAGGTCCCGATCTTTCAAGATACTCATATATCAACCATGCCCCGGTTGACCAGATAAACCTCTGCGCAGGGTTTTCAAGCCTGGAGTTTTTTGCCAATCCTAGTGCAACAGGTAAAAAATGATCAAAGTATTTTACAAGCACATCGGCAGCATAATCTGTAAATCCAATGTCCAGATGGGTCTTGAAAAGGAGATGCACTTTTGATATTTCCCCGTTTGTACTGCCCTTATCATAAAGGAATTCATGAAAAAGTCCCGAAAACTGTGTTGCCGAAATTATTGTTCCCATTGAAGCAAGCTTAATAAAATCTCTGCGCTTATGTTCAGATTTCTCCATCAGTGATTGATTGATCCAGTAAACATTTGACTAAAAATAGCCACAGAATTATTTTTAATCAACACATAGCACTTTTATAGTATAGAACACATCAATATAGATTCGGAGAGAGAAATAAAGTTCTCTCCGGATTTTTAATTTCCCTTCACCAATATTCAATCTTAATGTCATTAATTGTCATGGAAAAGGAATACAAAAAACTTTTTGGCCGGATCGATATTATCTCTTTGAATGGGCAGCTGCCCTATCAATCAAGGTCAGATGAATCCACCCACCAAATCGACCTCTCATCATTCGAGTACGGCTTCTATTTCATCACGGTTAGATACAGGGATTATGTAAAAAAAGAGAAAATTATAAAACAGTAGCTTAAAATTCCGAGAATAGATTTTAGCCCCCGGTGCCTGTGCTGGGGGCTTTCTTTTCGGAGTGCTCAAAATCTCCTCATATTATATATGGTATACACCAATAAAATCAAATGGTTTTTTCCATTCTGTTCAGTCTTTACTCAGCAGTATTAATTTTGCGATTCATATTACCTCAGACGAAATACCCCATAGCTAGTCTCAATATGATACAATTCGCAGAAGAAGATTATAACCTTGACATTCTATTTATTTTTGAATAATTTTATTTAAGAGTTCCAGCCTTCGCAGGGTTCCACTGCATTGCACCTGGCGGTTTAAAGTTCACTTTTCGATATTTCACTCGTTCGATCAACTATTTATAAAGAAACATACCAAATCCTGTATTCCAGATATGAAGTATACATCCGTTTTCAGTATTGTTCTGTTGAATACCCTATCATTGATGGGATCGGAACAATCGAATCAAAATGAATATTTTGCTCAATCAGAAGTAATTTTTGAATTCAGCGAAGTTAGCAGTTCACCTGAAGATATCAGACAACGTGCAGTCGCTTTTCATTCTATCACTTTCATTGACTCCCTAGCTTATCCGATCAGCGAGATTGTCTTTGGCACAACAGAAGCAAATAACTTGCAGATCTCAGGATGGTTTGGAAATGAAGCCTCATCGGAAGTCGGTTCAATGCAGTGGGCAGGAGGAACAACCAAGCAGGCTGGTTTGAATATAGCCATCCCGGTGCATGCTGAAGGATTCTTGCTCAAAATCCTCTCTGTTAAAGACAGCCTTTGGATGAACGTGACAATTGATGGAGAGCAGATAGCAAAACTACGGGTGGATGCTTTCTGGCATTCGGGATTTGTTCCTGTTGGTGATCACCAGCCAGAATCCATTCCTGCCTCGGAACCAGCGTGGCCAGATGGTGAAATATTCCCTCATTTCCCTTTGGCGGATCGGATATATGTATTTCCTGCAAAGACAATACTGGACAATCATGAAGTATCATGGGTGCCAGAATGGCGAATCAACACTTCTTACGAAACCATGATGTCTCTTACCCTTGTCGGCATGCAGGGTATCATCAATCGATACAAGCCAAGAGTATATCTGGATTATTGCGGGAATACAGGAGTAAGCCGTTATTGGTTGCCCTACCTGGAGGAGCATGTTGAGGTGCTGGAAATGGATCTGGATCACCTCAGTACTTTGAATTTCCTTATAAAAAAATATGGGTCACATTTTGCGGGGATCGTAGTATATGATCCTGAAATACCTGCAACAATAAATCTTGCTACGATGATAGCAGGATTAGAGGATCGTATTATATTGGCCCCGGAGCAGTTGGATCTGCCGGGATTAACAGATTTTACTTCGGTTACAGATCTTCGCCTGCTGGTCCAGGAACAAGGGTGGGACACCAGTGAAACAGGCAAATACCACATGTATCAATGGGTATATGACAGTCTGTGGCAGGATCTTGAACATCGGATAATTGGAGCGATAAGTCCGGGGCCACCAACATCCCAAAGCCATGGATACGGGGGATTTTTCCCTCTTGGATTGGCACAACGTGATTATTACGTGGCACTCAAATTGTCGGCACTCTATCTTGATCCCAGAGATTCTCTTCAGGCGCAGCTTTATCGTAAATTCCTTGATGATGCCCCTACACCGATTCCGATTACATCGAGTTCACCCGGGGAATTGGATGCCGGGGCATTGATAGCAGAATATGGAAACGTAATGCCTGGCATAGCTGCACCCAATGCACCCCTTTCCCAGGGGAACCTGACTGTTATTTCCGGTGTTCGGCCTGAAATTCAGGTTTATCAGCCAGATATTGATAATAACCGCATTCTTTCGACACTCGGTAACAAACCTGTTGCTACCCTTTGGTGTACCGATGGGGACAACCTGCAGTTCCAGATAGATCGGGGATTTCATGGTGGTCCTGACTGGGTCTGGGAAAAAGTCCAGGGATACCGGTATGGATGGACTACCAATCCAACATTGGCAAGCATCACCCCAATTATCTGGAATTACTATATCGATTCACGTGATAAGGTGGAATTGGTTTGCGGGTTTTCAGGGGCTGGTTATACCTACCCGCGTCTTATGGTTGAATCAAAACTTCAGGCATACCTGGATTTGACCGCAGCATATTTAAATATGACCGGGCTCAGGACTGTATGGGTGTGGACTGAAACCTGGAATGACAAATTAGCGCAAATGTATTACGCTGGACTGGAACATACAGGTTATTTGGGTGCATTCTATGGTTTGGGTTCAAGATGGGGGCTCCCTTTTTCATACAATGGAGTTCCCACCCCGGGAATACGCCGGATCTACTCCGTTGAACCATCCAGTATAGACCAGGTTGTCAGTGACATTGTATCTCTTAATACCGATAGTATATGTATCAAGTTGAACTCTCGGTATCCTTACCATTCCGGGACCGTTGTGCAGGATACCGATGCGGTGGATGGAGAGGCAGCTTTTTATGCCGGGACTTCCGATGCATACCATGAAATTATTACCGGTCCCTTCATCAATCTCGCCCCTGGGGATTATACGGTAGCAATGCGTTTAAAGGTGGCCGACAATCAGGGCAGCCAGGATTTTCTCAATATCGCTGTGAGCAGTCCAAGACTCAGAGGTCTTGATGCAAAGATTGAAGGCTTTGATGAGTTTGCATCCAGAAAAATATCCCTGGATGAATTTGACCAATCAAATGCATATGAGCTGATCAGCTTCCCCGTTACCCTGGAAAAATTCACGACATATATTGAAATAATAGTGAGCCAGATTAATGGGGTCAATGTAGATATTACAGCTGACTACATAATGATTACAAAAAATGATCCAGATGGCCTTCCGGTATATGCCACGGTATCAATTGATTTGCTTTCCGCTGAAAAACAGACCGATACGCCGAAAATATTTACCGAAAAATTCGAAAATGAGGGTGGGATAATCCTAACACCAGATGAGTTTGTTTCATCACTAAATCCAGCATTTATGATAGATCTTGCGGAATCGAGATTGGGTTCCGGGAATGCCAATGTTATCAAAGCCAAAGGGCAATTTTCAGCGGGAAGCTATTATGAAAGTCTGCTGACCATCAGAAATGTACTGAAAACAACCGTGTCGATGGGGAAACCGCCGTTGTTTGATCACATTGAACTTTCGCAGAATTATCCGAATCCATTCAATTCCACAACTGCCATTACATTCACTTTACAAAGTGCGGAAAAAGTTAAAATTGAAGTTTATTCCGCATTGGGCCAAAAAATAACAACCATATTGGACAGGACAATGCCTGCAGGTAAGCATAAAATAGAATTTGACGGGCATTACCTGACAAGCGGCATATATTTCCTAAAAATAAAAACCCTTCAATTTCAGGCTGTTAGGAAGATGATTAAAATTTAGGTAAGAAAAACGAGAGTAGCAATTCAGTCTCCGGTTGTGTGCTGGTATGTGCTGGGAGTCTTAAGAACAGCTCCATATGGTGACTTTTAAATGAACAAAACTTCCAAGCTTAAATATCCATGCAAAAATGATGATAAACATGGCCTTTGCAAAATGAGTAAGCAGAACACTTTAATTCCTAACATCGTCTTGCTCTTTATCCTGACCGTCTCAGCTCATGATGTTTTTCCTAATGAGACTACAGAAATTATTTTTGAATTCAGCAAAGTACTGGTTAAAGTTGACGACCTGAGGGAGAGAGCAGTTGCGTTCCACTCAGTCACCTATATCGATTCAATTGGTCACTCACTCGGAAAACTGGAATTTGGTACTCCTGAAGCAAATATCCTGCAAGGTGGGGGTTGGTTTTCAAATGACAGCTCCGCTGAAATTGGTTCGTTTCAATGGGCCGGGGGCTCAGCTAAACGGGCCGCTATGCGGCTAACAATTCCTTCTGGGACAGAAGGTTTATTACTTAAAATCTATTCTATTGAGGACAGTCTATGGATGACAGTCAGTGTTGACGGAGATACATCTGCCATCATCCTGGTGGATGCTTACTGGCATTCCGGGTATGTTCCCATCGGTAAAGCTGTTCACGAAATTCAACCATGTGATAAACCCGTTTGGTATGAAGGCAGATATTTTCCCCATTTTCCATCAACGGATTGGATCTATGTGTTCCGGGTACCGCTGCCAATCTCTGATCATAGCCACGGAACAATTTGGCGGGACTGGCGCATCTATCATTCACATCAAATTATGATGGATCTCACACTGGTCAGCATGCAGGGATTGATAAACAGAAACAGACCGAGAGTGTATATTGAATGGTATGATCCCATTAGGATGGCGACAGATCTTGCCGCGAGCTGGGCATCTCAAATGGCGAAGCATATAATTGTTAAGAGGATTGATCTGGATGCATTGAGTGCTATCAATTTTCTTATGAGACGGTACCCTGATCGTTTTTCTGGCGCGGTCATTTACGATCCGGATGTGCCTGAAACGATAAACCTGGCCACCATGTATGCCGGACTGGAAAATCGAATCATGATTGCGCCTCAGCAGTTGGGGATCCCGGGGATTCCATCTTTCCATCCTGATTCCATTCTAGATTTAAGAGAACTGGTACAGGCTGAGGGATGGGATACTTCGGAAGAGAGCAATTACCGAATTTATAATTGGGTATATGATAATTTGTGGCCAAAATTAGACCATCGGATCATTGGCATAAACAGTCCGGGGCCACCTACGTCGAGACGGATGAGACCTAACAAATATTACCAGCTCAGCCTGGACATACGGGACTATTTAATAGCCCTGAGGCTTCCCGCCCTGTGGCTTTCGCCCGTTGATGAACCCCAGGCTTCCCTCTTTTCAAAATTTCTTGAGAATGCGCCTTCTCCAATACCTGTTACCGGTGTATTTGGTCCCAATGAATGGGAAACGGTAAAGGTAGTGTCGGAACACGGGGACCTCTGTGCCGCTATCAATTGGCCAGGAGGATGGATTAACAGTGGTGGATTTTCTGTGATCTCTGGTGTAAGACCTGAGATTGATAAATACCGGTTTGATATAGATCCGGATCGTATATTAGCTACACTCGGAGATAAACCCGTTGTCAATCTTAGTTCTTCCGACGGGGATGCCATCTATTATCAAATGGGGCATGGATTTTCTCCTTCATTTGGATGGGAATATGTTCAGAATCAGCGCTTTGCCTGGACCATGAATCCAATTATGGCTGAACTTGCGCCTGTTGTATGGAATTATTATATGAATGACCGAACAGAGGTAAGTTTCATTGCTGGCGTATCAGGTGCAGGATATATATTCCCTGTCTTCATGTCTGAATCCCAGCTTGATGCCTATCTGGATAATACCATCAAATATTTAGCGGAAACAGGAGACATTCGTGTAATTACTGTGGCCGCGGGTTATTACCTGACTGAAGATGTGTTGGTCCAGTATTACAATAAATTAAAGGATACTAAGTGCCTGGGATTTACCACCGACTGGAAATTTGAAAGTCGGAATTTCCCATTCGGTTATATCGATTCACCTTGTCCATTTGCCGGTGGTGATTATATTGTAAATGAGAACAATATTACAGAGACTGTTGAACGTATTTTGAAACAAGATATCGAAACAGTACTTATCGATGCGACTCATGGCTCCAGTGCAAAGCATCAGGGTGAAATTGTTCAGGACACGAACGCAGAGAATGAAGATGCGGTTTTTATATCCCGGGATTTGATCAATAATCCATTTCACTGGGCACTGGAATCCCTGGGAGAGAATTATGTACCGGGTGATTACGCTGTCTCTTTCAGTCTGAAAGTCTCAGAAAATCAAGATACCGGAAGGATAGCAAATCTGAGCATAGAATCAACTTTAGATGGAAAGAGTTTAGCTTCAATGGACATTTCACCCAGTGATTTTAACCAGGTTGACAAATACCAAACATTTCAAATGTTTTTTTCTCTGGATCGCCTCACAAGGGGAGTGATTTTCAGGATCGTATATGATGGAGGTATGACGGACCTATTTATTGATAACATGCAAGCTGTCAGACGAGAGAACCTGAGTATGCCCTATTTCGCATGTGTCGGGATTGACAACATAGGGGGGTGTGCATCTGATGTACCGGATCTTTTTCAGGAGGAATTTGAAAATGCAGGAGGTATCGTGCTTCATCCCGATGAATTCTTTGCAGCACTCAATCCGGAGTACATGATAGACCTGGCAACTCCTTATCTAGGTGCTGGAGATTCAAGTCTGATCAAGGCAAAAACACAACTCGAGGAAGGAAAATATTTCTCCAGTCTGATGACTGTGAGGAATGCTCTAAAGGAATCTAACGTTGATATACCGGTTGTGCAACCTGTAAATTGTGAACTTTCGCAGAATTATCCGAATCCATTCAATCAAACGACAACGATACGATTCACTTTACAAGAACCGGAAAATGTCAGGATAAGTATATACTCTATCTCAGGGATAGCAATAGATGTGATTCTGGATGAACGATTATCGACTGGATATCATGAAATAAGATATGAGCCGAAGGACATTGAAGGTGGTATATATTTTTACAAAATAGAGGCAGGGTCATTTCAGAGGGTAAGAAAAATGTTGTATTTGAGATAGATAATATCGAGGATAGACAATAAGCTCTCGGTACTGCTGCTGGGGGCATTTTAAATGTGATGGGACGGTCAGAATCTCCTCATATTATATATGGTATACACCCAATTCAATTTTATGGTTTCATCTCTACTCAGTCTTTACTCAGCAGAATTAATTTTGCGATTTATATTACTCCAGATGAAATCCTCCATGGATAGTCTCAACATGACCCAATTTACTGCGGTTTAGATGAGTAAATCCTTGATTTTTAATTTTTTTGTAACTTGTTATAAGTTCCCACAATACCTTAGACTTTCAATAAAATTATAGGTGTTTCCAATCCCAGATTGAAATTGTAAGGTCATGAAAGAAATCTACATATTATTATTACTACTTGCAACTATCCCAATAAAACTATTCAGTCAGCAGGATATTGTTATAGTTAAGGATTCTACTTATACCTATTATTGGTATGAAAACGACTGGGCATTGTTTAATCGCATTATATATTCATATGATGCCAATGGGAATAAAACTGAGGAGATCTGGTACAGGTGGAATCAAGTATTATGGACAGGTCAATGGGAAAATGCTCCTGTACATTGCGGTGGATCGGGAAGAGAGTGCACCGGTGGCAGGCATCATTATTCCTATAACCAGCAGGGCGAATTGACCGCACTTACCATGTATAACTGGGATTCCGGAACAAATGCATGGGTCGAGTACAGGCGTGAAACATATACCTATACATATGAAGCAAGCAATCACACTATTACATATATGGTCTATTCCCGGGATCCGGGAACCGGTGAATGGTATGGGGATTTTTATGAAACCAAGACATATGATGCCAATGGGAATCTGATAGATTTTTTAATATATCATTGGGATTCAGGAACTTCTGACTGGATTGTGAACTGGCATCAGATTAATATTTATGATACCATTGGCAATAATACAGAAAGTGCTGAATACAAATGGGATTCAGGGATTAATGATTGGGTGGGATGGCGTAGTAGAACCAGTGCATATGACGTTAACGGGAATGAAACTGAGTCCTTCTTTTATCGCTGGGATTCAGAGACCAATGATTGGGTAGTCTCTTCTCGAAGAACATTTAACTATAGATCTGATACAAGCGGGTATATAACGGAGGGAATCTGGCATAGCTGGAACCCAGAAACCAGTGACTGGATTAAAAAAGACAGTAGTGTTACTGTAGAAGATGCCAATGGGAATCTAATAGAGCATTTTTCTTTTGACTGGGATTCAGAAACAGGTGACTGGAATGGTGATCTCCATTCGGCTTATACTTATGATGACCATGGGAATATGTCTGAGGAAATCTCGTATTACTGGGACTCAGAAATCAATGGTTGGGTAGTATTTCGGCATTCAACATTTACCTATACATATGATTCCAATGAAAATGAATTGGAATATATTTGGAACGAATGGGCTTTAGAATACAATGACTGGAGATTCATTAGTAAAAAGGTATCACATTGGTCTGAATTAACAACCTTTATCTCCAACAACATTACCGACCTTAATTACATCGTCTATCCCAATCCAACCCAGGGTATGTTAACTATCGAGACGGGCATTATTGGGCAATATTCAATCAACATCACTTCACTTAACGGTAAATTAATGTATAACTCAAAAGTTGCAGGACCTACCCACCAAATCGACCTCTCATCATTCGAGAAAGGTTTATACTTCATCATGATAAGATCCAGGGATTATGTGAGGATGGAGAAAATAATCAAACAGTAGCGAGGTATTACGAATGTAGATGATAGCACCGGTGCAATGCTGGGAGCATTTTATATGATCCCGGGATCATAAACTGCTAACGTTATATGCAGTTTATACCCAGGATTATATTTCTTATCCAATCCACAGAAAATTAGAAGATTAAATTCTTGAATTTTAGCATTTTTTCGTAACTTATTTTGATTTTTCACCTTTTGCGGAGTTCCACTCCATTGCACTTGGCAGTTTCAATCCCATTATTTTCTCAGCAACTAATAAACCTCTAAACCATGAAAAAAATTTGTTTATTAATCACTGTTGCTGTATTCCAATTAATCTACATAAATGGATTACAGGCACAAACTACGCAGACAAAACCTAATCAAGTGGAACTTGTAAAAAAACTCATTGGTAAT
>Ga0111175_1083_pt1 | contig 17595 bp, 18 predicted proteins | sample DeeMarSWOR324_28_FD_80228 | JGI IMG/M metagenome (GOLD analysis project Ga0111175, IMG submission 80228) | Bacteroides sp. SM23_62
CCGTTATGCCCTGGGAACTCAAATTCCCGAAACTGATCGGGGTAAAGCTGACCGGCAGGCTCAGCAGGTGGACCTCCGCCAAGGATGTGATCCTGAAGGTGGCGGGGATCCTGACCGTCAAGGGCGGGACAGGTTACATCCTGGAGTATTTCGGGGATGGGGCCAACAGCATATCCTGCACCGGGAAAGGGACCATCTGCAACATGGGGGCCGAGATCGGCGCGACCACTTCGCTGTTCGGTTATGACAGGAAAATGGATGAATACCTGAGCGGTACAGGCAGGAAGGAGATCGCCACCCTGGCCGGGGAAATCGCTGCTTACCTGTCAGGGGACCCCGAAGTATACCGGGATCCGGAAACCTATTTTGACCAGGTGATAGAGATCGATCTGTCGACGCTGGAGCCCCATATCAACGGACCCTTCACCCCTGATAAGGCATGGCCCCTGTCAGCCTTTGCACAGGCGGTGAAGGATAATGCGTATCCTGCAAAACTGGATGTGGGACTCATAGGCAGTTGCACCAATTCATCCTATGAGGACATCACAAGGGCTGCGTCAGTGGCCAGGCAGGCACTGGAAAAGGGACTGAAGGCAAAATCTGAATTTACCATTACACCGGGTTCAGAAATGGTCCGGTATACCATGGAAAGGGATGGCCTGCTGAAAGTTTTTGAGGATATTGGCGGTATTGTCCTGGCCAATGCCTGCGGTCCGTGTATAGGTCAATGGGCACGGCACAATGCAGCCAACCTGGAAGAAAATTCCATCATCACCTCATTCAACCGGAACTTTGCCAAAAGGAATGACGGGAATCCCAAAACCCATGCCTTCGTGGCATCCCCTGAGATTGTTACGGCATTTGCCATTGCAGGCGACCTGACTTTCCACCCGGGCAAAGACAGCCTGACCAACGAGCAGGGGGAACGGGTGTCGCTGGCTGAGCCTGAGGGACTCGAAATGCCGCCGGCCGGATTCGCGGTGGAAGACAACGGGTACCAGGCACCGGCCAAAGATGGCTCGGGCATAGAGATCAGCGTAAAGCCGGATTCGGAAAGGCTCCAGCTGCTCACGGCCTTCAAGTCCACAGGCGGGGATGATCTCAGGGACATGAAACTGCTGATCAAGGTACAGGGCAAATGCACGACGGACCATATCTCCATGGCCGGACCATGGCTCAGGTACAGGGGGCATCTCGACAATATTTCCAACAACCTGATGATCGGGGCCGTCAATGCCTTCAATCAGCAGACAAATGCCGTAAAAAACCAGCTGTCGGGTGAAATTGCACCTGTGCCCGATTGTGCCAGGGCCTATAAGGAGAAAGGCATAAAGAGCGTGATCATCGGTGATGAGAATTACGGGGAAGGTTCCTCCAGGGAACATGCGGCCATGGAACCCAGGCACCTGGGCGTGGGGGTGGTGCTGGTAAGGTCATTTGCCAGGATCCATGAAACAAACCTGAAAAAGCAGGGCGTGCTGGCCCTTACCTTTGCCAACAAGGATGATTATGACCTCGTAAGGGAGGATGATACCTTCGAGATCAAAGGCCTTGACCGGTTCTCCCCGGGTAAACCCCTGCAGCTATTGCTGCATCATGCAGACGGAAGCACCGATGAGTTTCCGGTGAACCACTCTTACAATGCCAAACAGATCGAATGGTTCAAAGCAGGCTCAGCCCTCAACCTGATCAAGGAGGAGCATAAATAATGATAGCGTATCAATGTTGCTGAAGTTCATCACATGGCTTGAATCGCACCAGGGAACCTGTTCGTTCAGGGAGCATGCAGGGATTGATTGTCCCGGGTGCGGACTGCAGCGGAGTATCCTGGCCCTGCTGAAGGGAGACCTGGTGGAAAGCATCCTGCAGTTCCCGGCCCTGCTGCCACTGATGGCTATGTTCATTTTCCTGGGACTCCACCTGGTGTTCAAGCTGAAAAACGGAGCCCTTGTACTGAAACTATTCTATATCACGAATATTTCAATCATTGTCCTTCATTATATCTATAAACTGATCATCCACTAATACAAACCAACCATGGAAAAAGTTGAACAATCATCCAATGGAGATACCCCTGCAGGACAGGTAGTAAAAGTTCCCATCCCTAACTCGCAGGGCATCCTGATCCTCGGGATATTCTCCCTGATCACCACCTTCTGTTGCGGGGGGATAGGTTTTGTGGGACTTGTCCTGGGGATCATCGCTGTGGTGCTGTCCTCAAAGGCAGAGCAAATGTATGCGGAAAACCCTGCGGCGTATACCGAAGCCTCCTACAAGAATGTAAATGCAGGGAGAATTTGCGGGATCATCGGGATCGTGGTAAATGGCATATTGATCATTGCCGGCATCATTTACCTGCTCGTTGTCGGGGCCGGACTGACGGCTTTCTTCAGCACATTCCCCTGGGAGAATGTGATCAATTGAGACTACCGGAACGCATAGATGCTTTTGTCAGGCTGGGCGAGATCCTCAAAGCCGGACTCAATGAAGCCGGCTTGAAAACGTTTTTCCCGGACAGCCCGGGAGAGGCACTGTTCAGGACAGCGGAATTACTCGACCTGGCAAAGGAGGCAGGTGCTGTGAATCCGTGGTTCACGCCATATGCCATCTATCATGCCCTCAGGGATACCTGCCGGATCCTGGAGCGGGATCAGCTGGTGGACTGGACCGGCAGGTATGATGAGAAAGCGCTTGACAGGCCTGCTGTGAAAAACATCGGGACCATCCTGGCAGGGAATATCCCCCTGGCAGGTTTTCACGATTTCCTTTCCATCCTTATCAGCGGCCACCGGTTCACCGGGAAACCATCAGGGAAAGACGACAGGCTCCTGCCCTACCTGGCAGATACACTGGTATCCATCCGGCCTGCCTTCAGCAGCCGGATCTGTTTTGTGGAAGAGAAACCTGGCCCGGTCGATGCCATCATTGCCACCGGCAGTAATAATACTTCCAGGTATTTTGCCTATTATTTCGGGAAATATCCACATATATTCAGGAAAAACAGGAACGGGGTTGCGGTACTGAGCGGAAATGAGACCGGGGAAGAGATGTCGTACCTGGCCGATGATATTTTCCTGTATTTTGGGCTGGGCTGCCGCAGCGTGGCAAAGTTGTACGTCCCGGAAGGCTTTGACTTCAAAGGATTTTTCCCGGCCATGGAGAAATATACCTCCGTCAGGGACCATCACAAATACGCCAATAATTACCTCTACCACCGGTCTGTCTTCCTGATGAACCGGGTAACACACCTGGATAATGAATTCCTGCTTGTCTGCCGGGATACCCGCTTCAGCTCGCCGGTCAGCGTGCTGCACTATGAGACATACGTGGACCTCGCAGCGGTGGACCGGCACCTGGATGCATACCGGGATGAGATCCAGTGTGTGGTCAGCGCGGCACCCCTGGCAGCACCCCGTACCCCTTTCGGCCAATCCCAGCACCCCCCGCTATGGGAATATGCAGATAATGTGGATACTTTGAAATTTTTAAGTAACTTGTCCTAAAACTAATATATGGTCCTCAAGTTCAGGTTAATATCAAATGAACAGGATGATTTCATCCGTGATATTGAGATCCTGGATGACCAGACCTTTTTTCATCTCCACGAAGCCATCCAGGATAACCTGCATTTTGACAAATCCCAGATAGCTTCCTTCTTTATCTGTAACCAGCAATGGGAAAAGGAGCAGGAGATCACCCTGTTTGAACTTTCGGAAGAGGAATCCGCCAAAGTACTCGTCATGGACCACACCAAAATCGGTGATTTTATGCAGGGCACACATGATAAGATGCTTTACGTATTTGATGTCTTCAATGAAAGATTATTTTTCATCGAGCTGGTGGAAATCCTGAAACAGGACCCCTCAAAATCTTACCCCTGCTGCAGTTTTGAAAAGGGGCATCCCCCCCAGCAGGTTTACATGGATTCTATCTTTACTTCAAAATTACAGGAGGAGAATTTACCCCTGGCCGATACCTCCCTGGATGATGAGATGTTCGACGATGAAGACCTGGACAGACTGGGGTTCGACCAGCAAATTTTCGACGACTCCTTCCCGGATGAAGAATAAATATGCGATTTTCATAGTCGGGCCAACCGGTGTGGGGAAAACAGCCATGGCCGTGAGGGTGGCGGAAGCGCTGGGGACCGAGATCATTTCCGCGGATTCAAGGCAGGTTTACAAGGAACTGAAGATTGGTACCGCTGTACCTGGCAAGGAATATCTGAGCAGGGTCCGGCACCACCTCCTGCAACACCGTTCCATACAGGATGACTACAATGCCAGCATGTTCGAGGCGGAAGCCCTGCAGGTCCTGGAAAAACTCTTTAAAGATCACGATGCTGTGGTCATAACGGGTGGATCCGGACTCTATATCCAGGCGCTTATTGCGGGCATTGACGATGTCCCCGGAGCGGATCCTGACATCCGCGGTGAACTGCTGAGAAGGATGGAGGTCGAGGGACTGGAAAGCCTCAGGTTTGAGTTGAAAAAACTGGATCCGGCCGCCTGGGCATCCATTGATCTTAAAAACCCCAAACGGATCCTGAAGGCCCTTGAGATCAGCCTGACAACCGGCAGGCCCTATTCATCCTTCCTGACAAGAAAAAGCAAGCACAGGGATTTCAGCGTCCTGAGGATAGGGCTGAATGTGGACCGCGCCGTGCTTTATGCCCGTATCGACCGGCGTGTGGAAGACATGATGGCAGCGGGACTCCTGGACGAGGTGCGTGGTTGCCTGGCATTCCGGGGACTGAATGCCCTGAACACGGTCGGGTATAAAGAATTATTTGACTATCTTGACGGCCGGATCAGCCTGGATGGGGCCATCCACCTCATCAAACGAAACAGCCGAAGGTATGCCCGCAGGCAGCTGACCTGGTTCAACCAGGATGACAAGATTGCCTGGTTCAGGCCTGACCAGTTCGACGATATCATGGATCATATCCGTCAACATGTCAGAAAATGAGATCAAATATGTCCTTCGCGTATATGCCCTCATCATCAATGAGCGGCAGGAGATATTGCTGAGTGATGAATACCAGCTGGACATGAAAATGGTGAAGTTCCCGGGAGGCGGTATGGAATACGGGGAAGGGACCATCGATTGCCTGCAGCGGGAAGCCATGGAGGAATTCGGCCAGTCCCTGGCCAATATCAGGCATTTCTACACCACAGATTATTACCAGCCGGCCCTTTTCTTCAAGGACCACCAGCTGGTGAGTATCTATTACCTGGCCGATTTCAGCGAAAAAATCCGTTTCAGGGTGTCCCGTAAGCCCTTTGATATCCCGGAAATGAAGAACGGACAGCAATCCTTCCGCTGGGCTCCCCTGTCTGAGATAGGGGAAGAGGACCTTACCTTCCCCGTCGACCGGAAGGTGATACGCTTGTTAATAGATCAATATTATTCACAGAAGTAAAAGGGCCTACTTTTTCGAAGGCAAAGCTTCTTTAAATTCCCTGATCAATGTTTCGATTGTTTCCCTGACAGAGATGATTTTTGTGGCGATATATGCATTTGACCCGGCAAAAGCAAAGCCATTATAGAAATTTCCTTTCATGGCATTGACCAGGGCGGCAACGATGCAATAGGGAGTTGATTCTATATTGCAGGTTTTCAAGCATTTATAAGGACATTTAACGGGACGCTTTTCACCCCTGTTAATCTTGTCAATGAATTCATTTCCAATGGCCCGTCCGGGCATTCCAACCGGACTGTTGATGATTTCCATATCCTTTTCGTAGGAATCGATGTAGGATTGTTTGAAGGCCGTGGAAGCATCGCACTCTTCGGTGGTGACAAAACGCGTTCCCAACTGAACCCCCGATGCTCCCATATCCATGATTTCTTTTATATCGGCTCCGGTATAAATTCCCCCCGCTGCGATCACCGGGATGGAGGTGCTATATTTTTCTTCAAAATATTTTACCTCCTGGATTACATCCGGCAGAAGCTTCTCGAGTGCATATTCAGGATCATCCAGCTGATTCCTTTTAAATCCCAGGTGCCCGCCGGCTTTCGGCCCTTCCAGGACAAAGGCATCCGGAAGATAATCATAATGCTCCTTCCATTTTGAACATAGGATCCTGGCCGCCCTTCCAGATGAAACAATAGGGACAAGCTTTGTTTTTGATCCCTTTGTTAAAAAGCCTGGCAGATTCATGGGAAGACCGGCTCCGGAAAATATGATATCGATACCTTCTGAAATAGCCGTTTTTACCAGTTCAGGGAAATTGGTGAGGGCAACCATGATATTCACGCCCAGTACGCCACTGGTAATTTCCCTTGCCTTTTGAATTTCTTTCTTCAGGGCCCTTATGTTCGCTTCCAGAAAATTCTTCCTGTAATCAGGCTCAAACATGCCGATACAGGCAGCCGCAATCACTCCAACCCCGCCTTCCTTTGCCACCGCCCCTGCCAGTCCAGACATGGAAATACCAACGCCCATTCCCCCCTGGATGATGGGAAGTTTAATCTTCAGATCTCCAATACATAATTCCTTCACTGAACACCCTCTCTTTAATGATGGGGGCAAAGCTAGTCTTTTATTTCTGATTCGGGCATAAATTGCCTGTTTTAACTAAATATTAGGTTTATGGTTATAATAATGCAGAGGGGAAACATCGTTTAATACAATATTACAAGGCAATGTATAAAGGAAAAAACACTGGTCATGGCCTCCCAGGTAAAACGCTTTCTTTCTTCCTGGATGTTTTTCCGGAATACGGCTGCCCGGAGAATGAGATGATGATCAAGAACTACAGATTTATCGTTTCATCGATCAGGTATACATTCCGTTCAGTGGAATTCCTGGTGATCAGTTCGCCCAGAAAGCCTGCCAGGAACAGCTGTGTACCGATGATCATGGCCGTGAGTGCCAGGTAGAAATAGGGACTCTGCGTCACCCTCGGCATGGGTATGGAATGGATGGTGAAATAAATTTTCTGTCCGCCGAGCCAGGCCGCTGCAAAAAAACCGATCAGGAACATCACGGTGCCGAATGTCCCGAACAGATGCATGGGCCGCCTGCCGAACCTGCCTATGAAACTGATTGAGATCAGGTCAAGATACCCGACGACAAACCGTTTCATTCCGTATTTGGTTACGCCATATTTTCGCTTTTGGTGCTGTACGACCTTTTCCCCGATATTTGTAAAGCCGGCCCTTTTGGCAAGAAAGGGGATATACCTGTGCATATCCCCGTAAACTTCAATGCTTTTCACCACCTGGTTCCGGTAGGCTTTCAGACCGCAATTAAAATCATGCAGCCTGATGCCGGATACCTTCCTGGCAAACCAGTTATAGAACCTGCTCGGGATCCTTTTGGTAAACGGATCATACCTTTTTTTCTTCCATCCCGAGACAAGATCATACCCTTCTTCCCTGATCATCCTGACCAGCTCGGGTATTTCCTCCGGACTGTCCTGGAGGTCGGCATCCATGGTAATGACTACCTCCCCGGATGCAGACTGAAATCCAGTATGAAGGGCAGCGGCCTTGCCGTAGTTCCGCCGGAAGCGGATCCCCCTGATGGCTGCGTGCTTACCCGATAGTTCCTCGATGACCTTCCATGAGCCATCATTGCTTCCATCATCCACAAAAATGATTTCGTATTTCAATGAATGTTGGGAAAGGATGCTTTCAATCCATTCTCTCAATTCCCCCAGGGACTCCTCTTCATTATAGACAGGTACAACGATTGAAATATCCATGCAGGACTTTTAGGTTATAATTACTCTGCTACTGCCAGATCTTCGGGTTCGTTCTTCTTAAATATCGCAGCAATGATCAGGGCAACTATGGTTCCCATAAAAACTTGGCCGACAAATCCGAAAATGGTCATCATCAGGGGGGTCATAAATTTACCGGAAATAGCCATGGCTTGATCCAGCGCATCTTCGGGAAGGCCCTTCTCCAGCATCTTCTCCATCTGCATGTCCTTCATCTTGGAGATGATATCCGGATCGATGACCGTCCATAGGAGATAAGCATAAATTATGCCTATCACACTGGACACCAGGATCACTACAAATCCAAACTGGAAAGCGGGACCGAAGGGCAGGATGCCGCCCCTGACATTGTCCCTGAAAGAACGGATGGCCAGTATCAGCACAACGATGGTTATGAGAATACCCAGGTAACTCATGGTCTGGTTAAGGTTCTGGCCAAGCATATATAGGATCACGCTGTAGATGATTCCCACAAAACCAAGGATGGCACCCCAGACGAGGCCATTGTAGAAGACAGAGGTATTTTTGTTTTCCATAATAATGAAAGGATTAGGATTAGTTTAGCAAAGATATTGTTTTTTTTGAGTAATTTTGCAGACCGGGCAAGTCTTATACGACCAGCTCCTGTTGAACTCCCCCAGGTCCGGAAGGAAGCAAGGGTAGACGGTTGTAGCGGTGCGATATAAGTAGCTTGCCCTTTTTTATTGAGTCCGGTTCATCCGGGCCTCCTGGTTGCCCTGACTGAGCCTGGATAGTAATTCCTCTCTGGAGCGCTCATAACCCTGCCGGTATCCCCGCATGAATTCCTTCATCCGGCTCTCTTTCCTGCCACGCCTGACGCCCAGGCGGAATCCCAGCGTATACGCCAATGCGCACGCGATCAATATGACCAGTAGATAGTCCATCCAGTTTACACTGCCTCCTCTTCACTGGTGTCAACATAAATGAATAATATGTAATAAAATACCCTGGGTTCCATACCATAGTTAACACATAATTGATGCCAAAGTTCTATCTGGTTGCATATCAGTAAGTTAAAAATATGTTAATGAAAATTTAGCGGGATTTTTGTACGCGGGCGAGCCCTGCTGTGTACGATATCGTACACAATCCCCGATTCATTTAAAAAAATTTTGATTTCAGAGATTAATAAATATCTTTGTCTCATTATTCGGCACATGAAAAACATCCATATCATACTTGCTATTCTGCTTGTGAGCCTCGTGGTGGTCAACAGGTAAGAATGGTATGGATTAATACAAGCATATTATGAAGGCCATTCTAGAACATTCAGAATGGCCTTCTTTTTTTATGGTATTTGATACATCATGAAACACAAATTAAGAAGTTCAACAACAACCGAAGGCAGGCTGATGGCCGGTGCCAGAAGTCTCTGGCGGGCCAACGGCATGACCCAGGAACAGTTCGGCAAACCGGTCATCGGCATTGTTAATTCCTTCTCACAATTCGTTCCCGGCCATGTACACCTGCATGATATCGGCCAGATGGTCAAAAAGGAAATTGAAAAGCTGGGATGCTTTGCCGCCGAATTCAACACCATTGCCATCGATGACGGCATTGCCATGGGACATGACGGGATGCTTTACTCCCTCCCCTCCCGCGACCTGATCGCCGACAGTGTGGAGTATATGATCAATGCCCACAGGGTGGACGCCATGGTGTGTATCAGCAACTGTGACAAGATCACACCTGGCATGATGATGGCAGCCATGCGCCTGAATATACCTGCTGTTTTCGTTTCCGGGGGACCCATGGAGGCGGGGAAAGCAGGGGGACGGAAATACGACCTGGTGGATGCCATGGTCCTGGCAGCGGACGAATCCCTGTCTGACAAGGAGCTGAAAATGATCGAAGAGGCTGCCTGTCCCACCTGCGGATCCTGCTCCGGGATGTTTACCGCCAATTCCATGAACTGCCTGAACGAGGCCATCGGCCTGGCGCTTCCCGGTAACGGTACCATCCTGGCGACCCATGCCTTCCGGCTGGATCTTTTCAGGCAGGCCGCCGAAAAAATTGTCGAGAATACGCAGCAATATTATTTTGAGGGGGATGACTCTGTTTTACCACGCAGCATAGCCAGCAAGAATGCCTTTCTGAATGCCATGCGGCTTGACATCGCCATGGGCGGATCAACCAATACCGTCCTGCATCTGCTGGCCATAGCCCATGAAGCAGGTGTGGATTTCACCATGAAGGACATAGATCAGTTATCCAGGACCACACCGGTACTATGCAAGGTGGCACCCAGTTCTGATTACCATGTGGAGGATGTGAACCGGGCCGGGGGCATACTCGCCATCATGGGAGAACTCGACAGAAGCGGTTTGCTTGATACGGCCGTGGTAAGGGCAGACGGACTGACACTTGGGGAAGCGATCGCATGCTATGATATCACAAGGGTGGCTGATGACCGGGAGGAAATACAGATCTACAGGGCGGCACCCGGACTGGCAAGGAACCTGGTGATGGGATCGCAGAAGAACCTGCACAGGGAACTGGATCTGGACCGGAAGACGGGTTGTATCAGGGATGTGGAGAATGCTTACAGCCGGGACGGGGGACTGGCAGTGCTGTACGGTAATATTGCGCGGGACGGATGCATCGTAAAAACGGCAGGTGTGGATCCCGCTGTCTATACTTTTACCGGTTCTGCAAAGGTATTCGCCTCCCAGGATGCTGCATGTACCGCCATCCTGGATGACCGGGTTTCGGCCGGGGACGTGGTGGTGATACGGTATGAGGGACCCAAAGGCGGACCCGGGATGCAGGAAATGCTTTACCCGACCTCCTACATCAAGTCAAAGAAACTGGGTGAAAAATGTGCCCTGATCACGGACGGCAGGTTTTCCGGGGGTACATCGGGACTTTCCATCGGTCATATATCCCCCGAGGCTGCTGCCGGAGGTGAGATTGCACTGGTCGAGGACGGGGACCGCATCGAGATAAGCATCCCTGAGCGCAGGATCGCCCTGCTCATTACCGGCGAGGAGCTCGAAGCAAGAAAGCAAAAAGAAATGGCCCGCGGAAAGCAGGCATTTCGTCCCGGGACCAGGGAACGGATGATAACCACAGCCCTGAAAGCATATGCCAGCATGGTCACATCGGCGGATAACGGGGCTGTCAGAAAGGTCGAATAAATATTGATAATGACAAGCATATGAAAACAAAAAGGGTAAGCGGATCAGAAGCCGTAATACTTTCCCTTATAGAAGAAGGGGTTAATACCATATTCGGGTATCCGGGCGGTGCCATCATGCCCATTTATGACCTGTTGTATGATTACCAGGATCAGATCAAGCATATCCTGACAAGGCATGAGCAGGGTGCGGCCCACGCAGCCCAGGGTTATGCGCGTGTGACCGGCAAGGTGGGTGTCTGCATGGTGACTTCCGGACCAGGGGCAACCAACCTGACAACGGGACTGGCGGATGCCATGCTCGATTCAACGCCAATCATCTGTATCAGCGGACAGGTGGTATCCGGTCTCCTGGGCACGGATGCCTTCCAGGAGACGGATGTCATGGGATTTTCCATGCCCATCACCAAATGGAATATCCAGATTACCAGGGCAGAAGAGATCCCGGAGATGATGGCCAGGGCATTTTTTATTGCCACCACAGGGAGGCCCGGACCGGTAATGATCGATATTACCAAAGATGCCCAGTTTGCAGAACTTGATTTCAAATATGAAAAATGCCGGGATGTCCGAAGTTATGTTCCCCGTCCCAAACTCCAGATGGAATATGTGGAAAAAGCTGCAGCACTGATTAACAATGCCAAGAAGCCCATGGCACTCGTGGGACAGGGAGTGATCCTCTCAGGGGCTGAAAAGCTACTGCTGCAATTCATCGAGAAAGCACAGATCCCGGCTGCATGGACCCTGCTGGGGAATTCCGCCATGCCCACTGACCACCCCCTGAACGTTGGCATGCTGGGCATGCACGGGAATTACGGTCCCAATATAAAAACCAACGAATGCGACCTGCTGCTCGGATTGGGGATGCGCTTCGATGACCGGGTAACCGGTGATGTAAAGACCTATGGAAAGATGGCCAAGGTGATACATTTCGAGATCGATTCTTCCGAAGTAAACAAGAATGTCAAGGCAGATGTCGCCGTGATCGCGGATATCAAGGAAACCTTCGAGGCCATTCTTCCCCTGATCAAGGAGACCAAACGGGAAGAATGGCTGAACCAGTTCAAAAGTGCCTACCAGTACGAGTATGACAAGATCATTGAAAAAGACATACACCCGGAAAAGGAAGGCCTGACCATGGGAGAGGTGATCAGGCGCATCACCGAGAGGACGGACGGGGAGGCCATCCTGGTAACCGATGTCGGACAGCACCAGATGATCGCCAATCGCTATTTCAAGTTCAAGCACAGCCGGAGTGTGGTTACCAGCGGTGGACTGGGAACGATGGGGTTCGGGCTCCCGGCCGCATTTGGTGCACAGCGGGGCAGGCCGGATAAAACTGTCATTGCCGTGATCGGCGACGGCGGCTTCCAGATGACCATACAGGAACTCGGCACAATCTGGCAGAACAAAGCGCCAGTTAAGATCGTCCTGCTGAATAATAATTTCCTCGGGATGGTGAGGCAGTGGCAGCAATTGTTCTTTGACAAGAGATATTCGTCCACCGAACTCACCAATCCTGATTTCATTACCATAGCCAGGGGATTTGGCATAGATGGAAAAAAGGTGTCAGAGCGTAAGGACCTGGATGGTGCCATTAACGAAATGTTGAGCCTCGAGGGCCCGTTCCTGCTTGAGGTTACCGTGGAAAAAGAAGACAATGTTTTCCCCATGGTCCCAGCCGGGGCATCCGTGTCTGATATCCGCCTTGAATAAAGAAACATACAAAAATCACAATAATGGAAGAAAAGGAATTCACCATAACAGCGTTTTCTGAGAACAGTATCGGCTTGCTGAACAGGATCACGATCATTTTTACCCGGAGGCACCTGAACATTGAAAGCCTGACGGTATCCGAGTCGGCCATCCATGGGATCTTTAAGTTCACCATCGTGATCAATACCACGCAGACACTCATTGAAAAAGTGGTAAAACAGCTCGAAAAGATTGTGGATGTGCTGAGGGCCTATTACCTCTGCACAGAAGAGATCATCTACCAGGAGATCGCCCTGTACAAGGTCCCCACAGAAGCATTGACCCAGAGTACGGAGATCGAGGGACTCATCAGGAAACACAATGCCAGGATCCTCGAAGTTACCAACGAGTATACCGTTATCGAGAAAACCGGTCACAAGGATGAGACCCAGCAACTATTTGATGATATGAAAGGCTTTGGCGTTTTGCAATTCACCCGTTCCGGTCGTATTGCCATCACCAAGGCAACCAGGGAGAGGCTTTCAGAATACCTGGTAAAGCTGGATACAGAAAAACCGAGAGTACAAATCTAAATTACTTAGCATAAAAATGGCAAAATTAAACTTTGGAGGCGTCGAAGAGAACGTCGTTACCCGGGATGAATTCCCTCTTTCGAAAGCACAGGAAGTGCTTAGAGATGAAATTATTGCAATCATCGGGTACGGTGTACAGGGTCCCGCCCAGGCACTGAACCTCAAGGACAACGGGATCTCTGTGATCATCGGGCAGGAGCCCGGGTTCAAGGATGACTGGGACAAAGCCGTCAGGGATGGCTGGGTACCGGGAGAAACCCTGTTCCCCATTACGGAAGCAGCTGAAAGGGCCACGGTTATCCAGTACCTGGTGTCTGATGCAGCCCAGCGTGCAGTCTGGCCCAGCTTGAAGTCCTGCCTCAGGGAAGGGGATGCATTGTATTTCTCCCATGGATTCTCCATTACCTACAAGGACCAGACGGATGTGATACCCCCGGATAATGTGGATGTCATCCTGGTTGCCCCGAAAGGGTCCGGCACCAGTGTAAGGCGGAACTTCCTGGCCGGTACGGGGATCAATTCAAGCTATGCCATTTTCCAGGACTATACCGGGAAGGCTGAAGAAAGGACCCTTGCCCTGGGCATCGGGATCGGCTCCGGCTACCTCTTCCCCACCACCTTCGAGAATGAGGTCTACAGTGACCTGACCGGTGAGCGGGGCGTGCTGATGGGAGCCCTGGCCGGGATCATGGAAGCCCAGTACCAGGTGCTCAGGGAAAATGGCCACAGTCCATCAGAAGCCTTCAACGAAACCGTTGAGGAACTCACACAGAGCCTGATCAGGCTGGTGGATGAGAACGGGATGGACTGGATGTATGCCAATTGCAGCGCCACCGCCCAGCGGGGGGCCCTGGACTGGCTGCCCAGATTCAGGGAAGCAACCCTGCCGGTGTTCAAGGAGTTGTACCAAAGGGTCAAGACCGGGGAAGAGACAAAGGTTGTGCTGGAAAAGACCGGGCGCCCGGATTACAAGGACCTGCTCTCTGCAGAACTCAAGGAGCTCAGGGAATCTGAAATGTGGCAGGCCGGGGCCATGGTACGGAGCCTCCGCCCCGACGAGGGATGATGGAACATGGGAGATAAGTACTTCTCTCCTCCCCTGCAATTTGTATCTTTAAGACAGCTATTAGTTCATGGAGGAGAAGAAGAAATTCATACACAGCCTGGTATTTCCATCCTTCTTTCTGCTGCTTATCTGGATGATAAAGATCACGGAAGTGGCCCTGGAAATGGATTTTGCCCACCTGGGACTGTTCCCCTTGAAGACCAGTGGTTTGAAGGGGATCCTTCTGGCCCCCATGATCCACGCTGATTTCAAGCATCTGTTTGACAATTCGTTACCACTTTACCTGCTGAGCATCGCCATATTCTATTTTTACCGACCGGTCTCTTACCGGGTTTTTTTCCTGGTCTGGTTCATTTCCGGATTAATTGTCTGGCTGACAGCCAGGCCTGCTTACCATATCGGAGCCAGCGGCCTGGTCTATGGTTTTGCATCATTCGTGTTTTTCAGTGGCGTCATCCGCAACAATATCCATCTGCTTGCCATCTCCCTGATCGTGGTTTTCCTCTATGGCAGCCTTGTCTGGGGGATCTTCCCCTACGATCTGAGGATATCCTGGGAATCCCACCTGGTAGGCGGGTTAACGGGACTTAGCATGGCCCTTTTCTACCGTAATTACGGTCCGCCTTCCACCAAAAAGGAATGGCCCGAAGAGGAAGAGGATGAGGGGGAGGAAGGGGATCAGGAAGACCAGTTCCGGACAGAATATACGGGCGACAGGGACAGATAATTGTCAATAAAGCATATATTAGTAGCGTTCAAGCAGGAAAGGACATGTTGCTTAAGGTACATCCTGAAAATCCCAGCCAGCGGCAAATCCTGAAGGCATGTGAAGTACTCCGGGATGGCGGCGTATTGGTCTATCCGACCGATACCGTCTATGCACTTGGCTGTGATATTTATAAAAGCAGGGCAGCGGAGAAGATTGCGAGGATGAAGGGAATCCGGTTGAACCAGGCAGATTTCTCCTTCATTTTCTCGGACCTCAGCCAGCTGTCGGATTATACAAAGCTGGTGAGCAATCCCGTATTCAAGATGATGAAAGCTTACCTGCCGGGACCATATACCTTCATTCTGCCTGCGCGGAATAATATCCCCCGCATTTTCCGCAGCAGGAAAAAGACCATAGGGATCCGCATCCCTGACAACAATATCCCGCTGGAGATTGTCAGGGAAATGGGCCACCCCATCATGACCACCTCAATCCATGATGAAGATGAACTGATCGAATATACCACCGATCCGGAACTGATCTGGGAAAAATACAAGGACCAGGTCGATGCCGTCATTGATGGTGGTTATGGGAAAAATGAACCTTCAACGGTCATAGACTGCACAAACCAGGAACCGGTTGTGGTAAGGCTGGGAATCGGGCCGGTCGATTAATCCTTCACCCTGGTGAATATCCGGTATGCTGTCTCGCCGGGCCACCTGATCATCAGGATCCCACCCTCCACTTTGAATAAATATTTTTCATAATCCACCACAAAGGCACTGTCCTCTATGGAAAATCCCACCCATTCACCGTCATACTCAGCCTGGCTGCCGGAGTGGAATGTAAGCCTGTGTATCCCGTATTCGTCCTTATTTTCCCAGTTGCCGAGGAAGGCGCTGACCGCGGTAGCTTTCTTTATCGGACTGGGCATTTACCAGGGAAAGGGTCAATGACAGAACCAGGGACAGGTTAAACGCTCTTCTTGCATTCATCGGTGATACAGGATTTAATGAATATCACATATCACTTTTTCCAGAAGCCAGGGGAGAACAGGATGAGGACGGTGAAGAGTTCAAGTCTCCCGATGAGCATCAGAAAGCTCAGGAACCACTTGCCAAAGCCGGGGATGTGAGCATAGTTTTCAATGGGTCCTACAAGGCCTATACCCGGACCGATATTCCCCAGGGTCGCCGCCACAGAACCGAAGGAGGTCCCCAGGTCATAGCCCATGGCAGCCATGACGATCACACCGATCACGAGGGTAATGATATAGAAGGAGATAAAGGCAAATACGTTGTTCAGGACATCCGGCGTCACGGCATTTTTATTGAACCGGACCGGGATCACTGCATGGGGGTGGATGAGCCTTTTGAGCTCCGAAGCAGAATTTTTCAGCAGGAGGACGATCCTCAGGATCTTGATCCCCCCGCCGGTGGATCCTGCCGATCCGCCAAAGAACATCATCATGAAAATGATGATCCCTACCAGGGGGATCCAGGTCAGGTAATCATAGGTCACAAAACCGGTGGTGGTCACAATGGATACCACCTGGAATATGGCCAGGCGGAAGGATTCTTCCCCCGAACCGCTTTCGGTAACAAAAAGTATAACACTTAAAAGCAGGGTAAAACCCGCCAGGATCCCGACATAATACCTGAATTCTTCATTTCGCCAGACCTTGTCAAAACGGCGGTGCATGGCGAAATAGGAAAGCGTGAAATTGGTCCCGGCCAGGAACATGAAGACGGTGATCACATAATGGATAAACGGGGAATCCCAGTGTGCAATGCTGGCCGTCCTGGTGGAATAACCTCCGGTGGCCATGGTGGAAAAGGAATGGCAGATGGCATCGAAGAGTTCCATGTCACCCATCCAGAGCAGCAGGATCTCCACGATGGTAAAGATGATATAGATGGCCCACAATCTCTTGGCCGTTTCCTTGATCCTCGGATGCAGCTTATCGGGTACCGGTCCGGGTACCTCGGCCACAAACAGCTGCATGCCTCCTACCCCGAGCAGTGGCAGTATGGCCAGCGACATTACGATGATCCCCATGCCTCCCAGCCACTGGGTAAGGCTCCGCCAGAAAAGCAGTCCATGTGGCAACATTTCCACCTGGCCCAGTATGCTCGCTCCAGTGGTAGTAAAACCCGAGATGGTCTCGAAATAGGCGTCGGTAAAGGATGGGATCTCACCGGAAAGGATAAAGGGCAGACAACCGAACAGTGAAAACATGACCCAGCCGATGGCCACGATCAGGAAACCATCCCTGGCGCTCATGGATTTGGTGGCTTTCCTGTTCATAAGCAGGACGGTACCTCCGGTCCCTACGCTTATACAACCACTGATCCCCAGTGGAACTAATTCATGATCATGGAAAAACATGGATACGGGGATACACAGCCAGATACAGATCCCCTCGATCAGCAAAAGCAGTCCCAGAAACTGGAATACAAGCCTGTAATTAAACATGCGGTATGCTAATTAAAGTACTTAGGTATCTTTGAAATGGCTGATGGGAGAGCAAAAACGACTACCTTATCGTTGGGTTTGATCTCAGTCGAACCCCTGGCAATAATGGTTGACTTTCCCCGGACGAGTCCCCCGACAATGGCATCTTTCGGAAAGTTGATTTCCCT
>Ga0111175_1084_pt1 | contig 17564 bp, 11 predicted proteins | sample DeeMarSWOR324_28_FD_80228 | JGI IMG/M metagenome (GOLD analysis project Ga0111175, IMG submission 80228) | Bacteroides sp. SM23_62
TCCCCTCGTACAGGGGTTCGTCAAGCTTCACTGTCCATGGCCGGGCTGGGTCCCTGACAAAGAAATGCATGGGGTTACATGTCCGTTGCTGTCCGGATTCACCCGTTGCCAGTACGGTCAGGCAATAGACCAGGCTTGAAGGCAGCAGTCTGGTTTTGATCACCGCAGGGTCAGGGGAATTTACCCCGCCAAGTTTTTGGGCTCCGTTGAAGAATTCGATTTTCTGCCAGCCGTCGAAATCCCCTGTTTCACAAATGATGGTGATCTCATCTCCCGGATCGGCTACCGGTCCCCCGAGACTGAACATGGTTCCCGGATCGGTGTGCGGATTAAATGTACGGTCGAATTCCTTTACCTTAACCGAAAGGGGATTGTGGTGGGTGGCAAGGCTCCGGTAGACATAGGCCATGTCCTTGTTCAAAACCCAGCCGGCCCTGTCTTTGTCCCCTATGTAATGCTCGTAACTGTCCACATAGGTAAGGCCGCTGTCCCAGCTGTCCTGATCCACGAGCCAGCCCGATTCTTCCGTTAATTCGATTAGCTTTACCGGTCCCTTTTGAGGATTCCCGGATTCCGGGTACCGGGCGGCAACAGCCTGTTCCACAAGCTTCATGTAGATATCAAAGGAAGCACCGTCTTCATGTCCCTTCAGTTCAAGCGCCCAGCACCAGAGGGCGCCTTTCGGCCGGGCATAGTCCATCATTTCTGCAGTTCTGTTGATGCCCCTTTCCCCGATGAGGGCATCGAATTTTCCGATGATGAAAACCCCCGGTACCTTCAGGGCCCCGTCTACCGGGACACGGGGTGACCCTCCGGCGGAGACGTTGGCCACAAAACAGATGGCACGCTCAGGTGCATAATTGATAAATCCGTAAGTGGTGGCTCCTCCATTGGAGCTGCCGTAAATCACAAAGGGCAGGTTTGCCATTTCCGGATGGTGACCGAGTCTGGCAAATTCATCCAGTGCATGGAAAAACCCCGCCGCACCCTCTGAATAAACCCTCCTGCCGGGAAAGTTATGGAGGCCTGCTACGGCAAAACCGAGCCTCATGGCCAGGGCCCTCACATTTTCATCGCGTGCAAAGTTCCGGCTGTCGCCGCTTCCGCCTCCGTGGCCGGAGATGAAAACCCCTCTGACAGGGTCGGTATCGGGAGGTACCCATAGTTTGATCATTTTGACTCCCTCGGCATCCCTGAAATCGTAGTATTGTCCATCCCAGGCTACCTGGTCACCATTTTCAAGAATGGTTATCTGGGCAGAAAGATGATAAAGCATTAAAACAGGTAAGGCAAGCAGCAAGATTTTAAGTTTCATGTCAATTAATTTATATGCGGTCCGATGTATAGCTACTCAAATTTCAAAAAGATTCCGGAACAATACAGGCATAAGATTCTCAGATTGGTTCAATCAATTATAAAGTCGCTATTTTTGTATGTTTGGTTTTAAGCATGGAAAATGGATATTTCAGTGTACCGTTCACACCCAGCTGGGAAGACCTTGTAGATTGTATTGAAAGGAATGGTACGCCTGCAAGGGTTCATCATATTGAATTGTTCCTGGATGATGAAATAAAAGCAATCATTTGTAACAGGTTTGGTCTGCTGGAGGGGATCCGGGAGCATGATCCCTTCTTCGATGCCAGGAGGGAGGTCAGGATACAGCGATTCCTGGGCTACGATTATGTACGCTGCGGACTGGATGATTTTGATATGCCACTGGTGAGATTATCCGTTACGGATACGGCAGAGATCGGGAGGGTAGGGGGACGTGAGTTTATCAATGAAAAAGCGGGACCCATAACCAGCTGGGAGGAATTTGAGAAATATCCATGGCCGGACCCCGGCACTTGCCGGACCACTTCCCTGGAATGGTATGAGAAGAACCTGCCGGATGATATGTGTGTCATCGGGAGCGGAGGGTTTGCCCATTTTGCCGAGTACCTGAGCTGGCTGATGGGATATGAGACCCTTTGCTATGCCCTGTGCGAGAACCGGGGACTGGTCGACGCCATCAGCAGGAAGCTGGAGGATATTTATGATGCAGTAATCAGGCGGATCCTGGAGTTTGAGCGTGTAAAGATCATCTGGGGTTCTGATGATATGGGGTTCCGCGGGGGACCGTTGATCAGTCCCGATGACCTCAGGGAATTTGTCCTTCCCGGGCATAAGTTAATGTCCGATTTATCCCATCAGGCAGGCAGACCCTACCTGCTGCATTCCTGTGGTGACCTTGGTATGATCATGGAGGACCTGATCGGAATGGTGGGGATAGATGCCAGGCATTCTTTTGAGGATACCATTGAGGATGTGCTGACTGCGCATCAGAGGTATGGTGACCGGATCGCCATTTTAGGCGGGATAGACGTTGATTTCTTATGCAGGAGCAATGAGCCGCAAATCAGAAACAGGGTAAGGCAGACCCTTGATCAATGCATGCCGGGCGGAGGGTATTGCCTGGGATCAGGAAACTCCATCGCCAATTACATCCCCGTTGACAATTACCTGGTTATGCTGGATGAAGGACGCAGGTATTAACGTAATAGTGCCAACGGTAAGCTGACACGGATATTTATTGCCCGGTTTTCAAAGGATTTTTTGAATCCTTGTAGAACTGTCTCTGGAGTTCAATCGTCATCTGGTCTGCTTTGACTGACCTGATCATCTCCACCAGTTGCTCAACCTCGTTTTCCATGATCAGGTTTCCCATTTCCACCGTTCCATAGCTCCCGTCACCGGCATAATGATTGGGAAATTGTGCATACCACCAGATCGCGGTATAAGCAAATGATGATAATGAATTCAACCGTTGCTGGTCTTTTCCTGACTGGCTGTTAGCCCTGTCAAGATGTACAAGGTCAGGACGATGGGACAGCATCAATGAAGTTTCAGTCTCCCCGGCATGCCCATCCCAATCAGTCTGTCTCATCTGGTTCAGCTTATCCTGGTATTCATCAGAATCCTCAGGTCTGAAAAGATAAACGGCATAGTCTTTCTGTTTTTCGAGCTGCATCTGGCAGAAATAGGGCAGCAAGGAATTATTGCCACCGTGCCCGTTTACCAGTATGATCTTTTCAATTCCGTTTCTGTGCATCTCATCGCATGTTTCCTGCAGTACTGTCAGGACAGTCTGGGGACTGTATGCCAGGGTACCTGGCTGTTGCTTCGCTTCATAGATCTGTCCGAGATAAAACGGTGGGAAAACAATCGTATATTCCTCTTCGGCTGCCCTTATGACAATCTCCCTGACATCGATCAGGTCGGTTCCCAATGGTAGATGAGGTCCGTGTTTTTCAATGATCCCAAGCGGAATAACACATGTGCTGGCTGAACTTTCCACCGCGGTTATGAAGTCCGGGGAAGTAAGTTCTTCCCATTTCACCGGCAAGTCCTGTTTGGCCTGTTCCGTCCCCTGTGCCATCAAAGCAGCAGGAATAATCAAAAGAGTCCATAAAATTAATTTTTCCATATCACTTAAAATTTTCATGTTAATAACTATCTTTCAAGTCGATTAAAAGGTTGTCCGAAATTGTTTATTCTCATAAAGGGTTTTTCAACATCCGGAGAAGTCATTAATTCATACTTGTGAGGCCTCCGGAAAGCATTACCGTAAATTGTTTTTTCCCGGATCTCTCTCATTTTCCCAAGGTTAATTTCAGCGACAAATACCCCTTCATCTTCTCCTGCCAGCAGTTTCTGTTCCCCGTCGGCACCAAACACGCAGGAGTGCCCGTTAAATGAGTTCGGTCCCGAATTTGCGTAATTTGCCATGGCGGTTACAAGGGCATTTTCAAAAGCCCTTACCTGGAACTGGTTCAAGAGCATGGGGTAGAGGTTGCAGGCATTGGGGGTCAGGATCACTTCCGCGCCATTTAACATGTTCAACCTTGCGCTCTCAGGATGTTCCCTGTCATAGCATATCATGGATCCGATTTTTACCTGTCCAAGCCGTGTATCAAGGTCAGCCACCACAAAGTCATCCCCGGGGGTTGTGTGTAATTCAAGTTCTATGAAATCACAGGTATGAACCTTTGCGTATGTCATAACGATATTCCCGCGCCGGTCAATCAGGGAAGCGGAGTTCCTGGGCAAGCCCTCCCAGCTTTCCAGGTAAGTGATATGAATCGCCAGGTTCAGTTCCCTGGCCAGTTTCCGGAAATGTTCTACAAATTCATCGTTCTGGCCGACCGCCAGGCTTTGCCATTTTTCGATGGCACCGGTCTGCTTGAAGTCAATGCCAGAATACCCGATGTTATACATCTCAGGAAACACAACTATATCTGCACCTTTGTCCCTTGCCTGTCTACAGTATTCCTCGCCCTTTTTCATATTGATTTCCTGGTCGAACACTTTCTCAGGCTGAACCAGGGCAATTCTCAGATTCCCCGTTATATAATTTTCAATCCTTTCATTGATCATACTCATCAATGAATGATGGGGGCCCTGTCCGGTTGTTCCCGTAATGGCTACGAGTATCGGGATGGCACTGCCTGTGGATTCCATCCTGATCCATTCGATGGTCTTCTCCGGAAGTGGATTCAGCCAGGGGGTGTTGATGAGCCAGGTCATATCCTCATTATAGGTTCTTACTGCCCTGGGCATCCTGGGTGAAGGATCCCACCAATCATCAGTTTCCAGGCCTTTATAGCAGATAAAAGTATGTTCTGTTCCGCCCTTATAATGAATTATATATTTAACAATAGGTAATAAATCACCAGTAGTTTCTGCATACATGCATGTATGCAGAAAATAGAATTCCTGCAGTTTTGTGTTAACAGGGATTTTGGGGGAAAGGGCCGGGAAGGCATCCTCACGCCGCGGACCGCTCAATACAATAACAGATTTACCCTCGTTCCCGGCGGGATCAATGATATTAAATGGGACCAGCCCATCCTGAAAGGTCTGAACACCAGTTGGTATATTTTTCATACAGGCATTGGGACCGAAATCGGTCCATCCACCCCTGTTGTCATCTGCCACAGAGTCGTAAAAACCCATGTTGGCTGCACCCTCAAGGTCGATGAAAATAAATTCTTGCTGTCCGGTCCGAGGAGAGGGTCGATGTTCTGTCTGAGGCAATATTGAAAAACAAGCCAATAACTGGATGACAAAGAAGAACAGAGTAGTTTTCATAAGCCGGTGATTTCAAATCATTTCGAACAACACTTAAAATACAAAAATACTCATAATAATAATCCAATACCGGAGAAGCCTTGATAGCAAGGGTCATCATAAAAGCGGCACGGTCGGTGCTTGTGGTTTTGCGATTCGCAAAGGTCCGTCGAAGGAAGTTTTACCTTCCTGTCTCCCGTCCCGTATTTCCGGTGCAACAGTTAGAAAATAATTGTGTAAATTGAGTGCGTTATGAAAAATACAAGCAATACCGCAAACAGGTTAAATTACCTCAGCCTTTGGGTACTTTCCATCCTGAGGATAACCATTGGCTGGCATTTCCTTTATGAAGGGATCGTAAAACTTACCACCTCAGGGTGGACATCAGCCAGCTACCTGCTGGAATCCAGGTGGTTATTTTCGGGATTGTTCCACTGGATCGCGACACATCCCGGCGTTCTGCAGGTCGTGGATATGGTGAATGTCTGGGGACTCATACTGGTCGGTCTTGGATTGATGCTGGGCATGTTCTCACGCTATGCCACCATTGGAGGTATTGCTCTGTTGGCCCTCTATTATACAGCCAATCCACCATTTATTTCATCCACCGGAGCTTACCTGGAAGGACATTATGTTTGGATTGATAAAAACCTTATAGAACTGATAGCACTTATCGTCCTGTTGCTGATACCCACAGGTCAGTTCATCGGCCTTGACGGACTCATAAAAGCCATCAGGCTCAGGGCACACAAACCCATACCGGATGCCGCTTCATCGAAGGAATCTTCCGGTGGACCCGGTACAGACGGAGTAAAAAGTTACGGGCGCAGGGATATGCTGAGACATCTTGCCACCTTGCCGGTGATGGGAGCCTTTGCCTATGCTGCCATCCGGAAACAAAGATGGGAAAGTTACGAAGAAAGGCTCCTGCAGGCCAACACCACCCAACCTGACGCAAGCAGCGGGGCAACCCTGAAGAGTTTCAGCTACGCTTCACTGAAAGACCTGAAAGGAACCCTTCCAAAGGGAAAAATCGGCGACCTGGAACTCAGCCGGATGATCGCCGGGGGAAACCTGATGGGCGGATGGGCCCACGCCAGGGACCTGATCTATGTCAGCAAACTGGTCAAGGCCTATCATCATGACCAGAAAATATTTGAGACTTTTAAAATCGCTGAAGCCTGCGGAGTCAATACCATCCTGACCAATCCACAACTCAACAGGGTAATCAATAAGTACTGGCGGACACAGGGGGGGGAGATCCAATTCATCTCTGACTGTGGTTACCAGATGGATCCCTATAAGGGGATAGAGCTTTCCATTGAGGGCGGGGCCCATGCCTGCTATGTTCAGGGAGGAATAGCAGACCAATTTGTCATTGACGGAAGGGTTGATGAACTGGGTGAATGTGTTGAGATCATCAGAAAACATGGTATCCCGGGTGGGATAGGGGGACATAGAATTGAGACCATAAAGGCATGTGTGGATGCAGGGATCAAACCGGATTTCTGGGTAAAAACCATTCATCATGTAAACTACTGGTCAGCCAAACCCGAGGAAGAAAACGACAATATCTGGTGTTACGACCCGGATGAAACCCTTGCTTTCATGGAGAACCTCGAAGAGCCATGGATAGGATTCAAGACCCTGGCTGCCGGGGCCATCCATCCTGATGTGGGCTTTCCCTATGCTTTCAGGGCAGGGGCTGATTTTATATGTGTGGGCATGTATGATTTCCAGGTTGTCGAAGATGTCAATCTGGTGCTTGAGGTCCTTGGCGATGAATCACTGAAAACCGACCGGAAAAGACCCTGGAGGGCCTGATCAAAGTGGCAATGAGGATGGCCTATTACCATGCATTCATTCAAACCCAAAGGTAAGTTTATCTTCTATTTACTGCTCGAATAACAGATCTCAGATATGATGGAGTTCAACGAAATTACGGAAAACTCCAAAACACCAAAATACCTTCAGCTGGTCAACCTGATCATCAAGGACATCACTGATGGAACCTTAAAGATCGGAGACCGGCTACCTTCCATTAATGAAATCAGTGCCGAGTATTACCTTTCCCGTGATACGGTTGAAAAAGCCCTGAACGAACTTCGAAAGAGAGGAATCATAACTTCAGTCAAAAGGCGGGGCTATTTCATAAGCAATACGGAGTTTGATTATAAAACGAAAATTGCCTTTATCACAAATACCATCACGGACTATAAGCGGAACATCTATGAGGCATTTACCAGGGAAATGGGGGATAAGGCCCTGGTCGATGTTTATGTATACAATTATGATATTAAGAAATTTGAGATCATCATCCTGAGTCATTTGACTGAATATGACTATTTCCTGGTCATCCCATTCTTTAAAAGCGAACAACATTACCAGAAGGCGGTTGCATTGCTTAACAATTATCCTGACAATAAGCTGATCATTCTGGACAATTCCCTGGATGGCATTAAACCGCTGCATTCCTCTGTATCCCAAAATTTTGAACTGGACATAAGGGAAGCATTGATATCTCTGAACGATAATCTGGCAGGCTATAAAAAGCATTACCTGCTGTATCCCCCTGATAGTGTTCATCCCGGAATGGTGGTAAAAGGATTTGAGGTTTTCTGTAAGATGTTTGAATATGAGTATGAAGTAGTCACTTCCCTGAGCGCTGATTCGATTCACCGGGACAGCAATTACATCCTCCTTGATGACGAGCACCTGGTAGATACCATTGAGCTCATCGAACAGAAAAAACTGGAACTGGGAAAAGAAGTGGGACTGATCTCCTATAATGAAACTCCCTTAAAGAGGATACTTGCAGGAGGATTAACTGTAATATCAACCGACTGGCAGAAAATGGGACAAAAAACGGCAGAAATGATCCTGTCACAGAATATTGGAAGTCTGAGGATACCCTATATGATTTATCTGAGAAATTCAATCCTTAAATAGGAAAGTTATGGAACCTGGTGTATTCAAGAAAATTGGTTTGAAGATAGGTACAAACTTTGTTTACAGAAGAATCCTGCTGCTCATCTTCATACTGTTTATGCTCCTGGTGATCAGCTATGGCTTTCTTATGTATCAGGTCAGGATCATCAATCTGAAGAAGATCGAGATATACAGTGTTTACCAGGAAAGGGAATTATATATATCAAAGTTCTATAACAGCTTCAACAAAAATGAACTGATCCAGGAATTATATGCTGTTACCAATGATAGCAAATACCTGGAAATCAGGAAAGAAAATCTTAAGAACATGCAGATTGAGTTGGATTCCCTTTACTGGTTCTGCAGGGAGAGTGACGAATATTGTATTCGCCTGGACAGCTCAAGATATTTCCTGGATATGTATTTAGACCGGTTTATTCCGGAAAGTGACAGCATCATGAATATCCTCCTGTCTGATGTATCTGATTCTGTTGAAATAAGCCTGATGAGACCGGAGCCTGATGAATTCCGGATTGATACGGTCAGGTACCTATCAACAAAAGAAGCCGAAATCAAGAGCCAACTGCAGGAAAATCTTCACATCATTGAGCGAAAAATCATGGGACCCACCCAGTGGATCGTGAAATCCGACCGTTTTGACACCAGTTTGAATCAGAAAATAATAGATGCCAAGATCAATGCTTATCATTTCTGGCAAAAAATCGTTGTCACCCTGATAATTGGTTTGATTTTCTTGCTGCTCATTGTACTGGGATTTATTATAGCACGCCCCCTGAGAAAACCTCAGCCTGTATATAGTACCCTTCCCAATCTTCAGTATTCTGCTTATGAGGGCTTTGAAAATGAGTTCGTTGGACTGCTCCAAAAACACAAAGACCTTTTCATGAAGTACAAGCAGATCGTATTGATATTTCCAAGGGGCAGTTTGTTCCCCATACAGATCATTTCCGCATTTCAGAAATTCACACAAACCAACCATATTGATTTTCAGATAAAAGATGAAATAAAAGCGGAGATCCTTGAAGAAAAAATAGCCTTTGTAATTCTGGAAGAAGAAACCATGGCCCAACTGATAGAAATGGCTTCAGAAACGGACCTGGCCATAGGCGATCAGCTGGGTATTCTGGGCTATGGAGACAGTCCCCTAAAGAGAATCATAGCGAATGGCATTACCGTTATCGATATTTCATACCAGGATTGTGAACCAACAGGTTTCCGGCAGATAAAACCGGCATCTAATAAATGCCTTTCATTCGTTAAAAGGAATTCATTATAAACTTATTATGAAACCTGATACCACCTAATACAGGATAGAGATTAAAATAATGCAGCTTAATTTTAACAGTAAGATCAATGATGCGTAAAACGAGATTAATTTTAACCATAACCGTCATTGCTGTAGCATTACTGCAATGTAAAAGTGACAGGAGTGAAAAGACGGACAGCCGGGATATCGATGCATTGATTTCTGAAAATCTCGGTTTTGCACAGCATAGAATTACCTATTTTCTAGAGAACCTTGATGTAAATACCTATCCTGGCTCAGTAGATGATAATGGCCTCCTGAAGACCGTTCCGGCAAAATCATGGGAAGCAGGCTGCCTGGCCGGTATACTCTGGTATCTATATGATTATACACACGAAGAAAAATGGAAGATTTTTGCCCAGCAATGGACGGCCGGACTCGAATTGCAAAAGTTCAATAAAAACAGCCATGACCTTCTTTTTATGCTATTTACCAGCTTTGGCAATGGCCATAAAATAACCCATGATGAATTGTACAGTGATGTCCTGGTCGTAGGTGCGAAATCCCTGGCGAGCAGGTATGATCCTGAGATAAAATCCATCAAATCATGGGATAAGTTTTACCAGTCCCAGAAGATCCAGTTCCCGGTTATCATTGATGCCCTCCTGGCTAATGAAATGCTTTTCTATGTAGCTGGTAATTCCGGGGACAGCAGCCTGTATCAGATAGCCTATAATCATGCACTCAATACACAGCGGGACTTTTTCAGGGCTGATTACAGTACATATTATCTTGTGGAATACGATACTGTTTTGAATAGCGTAAAAGAGAAGAAGACCTGGCTTGGACATGATGACGAGTCAACCTGGGCCAGGGGGCATGCAAGGGCCATTTATGGTTCAGCCCTTACATTCAGGGAAACCGGAGATTCCTCATTTCTTGAGCTGGCAAAAAAATCTGCCGAATTCTATATGGAACACCCCCGCCTGCCAGCGGACCTGATCCCGTACTGGGACTTTGATGACCCTGATATTCCGAATGCCCCCCGTGATGCCTCTGCTGCCTGTATTGCAGCATCTGGCCTGCTGGAATTGTCAAGCCTGCTGCCTGCCGGTGAACGGGGCAAGTATGCAGACTTTGCCATCAGCACGCTGGAAAGCCTGACCTCCAATGAATACAGGAACAAACCAAATGAAAATTTTGGATTCATCCTGAAACATTCTACGGGCAGCCGTTCCTGGAATATAGATGTGGACAAACCAAAAATATCGGCTGATTATTATTTTATAGAATCATTGATCAAGCTTGATAAACTTAAGGATTCCATTATTTTTTAGCACAAGGTAAGGACGACCGTTCATTCCACGGTTTAAGGAAGGAATGGTTGAATATCCGGTCCTGCTATATTGACAAACCGGATCACTTCAACCAGATCCGGTTCATTGGACAGGTTTGAATGGTTCTGCCTGATAAATCGGCTTATCGCTTTCTTCCGGTCCGGAAATACATTGATCAGCTGACCTTTGGTAAGCTTTATCCTGACCATTGAGGAATCCTGCTTTTCCACATAGTAAATACTGACAGGATGGTAATAATCCGGATGTGCTGAAGGAGGATATCCCTCATCTTCAACAAAATCTACTTTCCGGACGGCAAACAGTGATACCGAATCGGCTAACAGTACCTGAATGTATTTCGACCGGATATTATGATCCGGATCCTGGCACCTGAATTTTAAAGCCGGCTTTCCCTGGCCGGGAATCAGCATGAATTCCTGTATGTACTGATAATCGATAACAATGTATTTATTGAGCACCTTGTTTAAATAAACCACCTCATCGAGATAGGCGTTGTAATTCATACTGGAAATCATGACAGTATCCAGGTCCTTGAAGATCAGCATTCCCGCCATCCAGTCATCATTCAGAAAAGGTGTTCCCCGTGCTTGGTGCCGGGGAGGATGATACAATTGTCCCATGATCCTCTTTCCGACCGTATGGCAGTCCCCGTGGCCGGGATCAGGTAATTGATCCATGCGCTGTGCTGATATTCCCGCATTCATCAAGCATGCTGATAATATGATTAAAAATCTATTCATCCGTTACCACATTTATATCCAGTGTTCCTGTGAAGGGAACCCCATCCAGTGTAATCCCCTCGACGGTGATGCGGAACAATCCCGTTTCGTCGGATGTGTAAAATTCCAGCCGGGCTTTTCCATCTTTCCCAGTACGGTTCATGGGTCCCCAGTACAGCAGGTCCCTGAAATCAGGAATCCTCTTGTTTTTCTCATCATCATTTTGATAGTCAGGCATTAATGGTGTTGAAGGTTTATTGAATTTCGGAATAGCATATACCATATGGGTACCTGACAGGTCCATCGTATGGATCATTCTTCCCCTGGTATACAGCGCCACAAGGCCCTCAAAAACCATGTCTCCATATACACGTGTAGTATTCTGGATCTCAATCCGTTCAAGCTTCGATGATCCCAATTTGGCTACCCTGTCAAGATCATAAACAGGTACACCGTCCAGCAGGATAAATGACTGTGGCATGTATTTTCGGGTAAGTGGGTTGAAGATATCAAGTGAATACCGTCCCTGTTGTCCGGTAAACCTCGTCGTAGTGAGCAACTCCCTGGCTATCTCTTTGAGGTTCGGCAGGGGAAGGTATGCTGCCGGATAAATAACCTCTGCGGGTGTTCCATAAAAGGGATGATGGATCCCTTCCGGATCTGTTTTGCTGTCCATGGTTATTGGCTGGTCTATCCCGTAGGCATGACCAATGGCAATCCTTTTCCTTTGTGAAAGAAGGTAATCATGATCAATCTCGGGCAAGGAATATAGATTATCTGGCAGGTATATGGAATCCGTGTAAATGTTTTCCCATCTGATAACAACACTGTCTGCCGCTATGCTTCTATCCTCAAACTGAAAATATAGCTGGTTGGAAGAGAAATCTTTATCCAGCACGAAACAAAATATTCCCGATTCATCAGTGTGGCAGTAATCAAAAACAGGTACGGAATCGGGAATGGCCATCAATAGCCTTTTGTCCGCCACAGGTTCCCCATCATCCTTCCATGCCAGTTTCCCCTTCATTAAAAGACCCTTTTTCTCGCGGGGGATTGAATGGTCGGCTTTCGCGATACCCTCTCTGCTGCCTGAATTTAACTTATCAAAGAATTCATTGATGGTATGATGATCGATCATTTCCACAGGCGGTACCCTGGCTGCTGACACCGAAAAGATGGCAGAAACGGGAACGGAATCATGGGTTACCAGGATGTCAATATCTACCATTTGCCTTGTCCCATAGTTTATCTGGTTACTCAGGATATTTGCATATGCCGTGTTATTGTGCAGCTTACCAATGCTGTCCTGCAGATCTGATAATACTTCATTCGATCTTTCAGGGCAGGGTCTGTCACCAGGCGTCTCAAAACGGTTAAACACCATGAATTGTTTCCTGTAAAAGCCGGATGCACCAAAATTTCTCATCCAGCCTGTATAGGCAGTAAGGATATAAACGCCAGACCCGAGCGTGTCGGAAATGAAAATATCCCCGTGGGCCTGTCCCATATCCAGTTTCAGTATTTGTTGAGCAACTTTCTTTTTTTCTGAATTATACAATGCCAGGTAAAGTACTTTACTGTCTGAAAAATATTTTTGGCTGCCTTCATCCATTACATATGCCTTGTACCAGAGACGGTCGCCTGTTACATAGAGGTAACGGTCAAGATGCAAATAGACCTTCTCGCGGGGGAGGGGCGATGGGGATCTCAGCTGAAAGCTGCACAATAAGATCAGTAAGGCAGTGATCCCTGTTGCCCGCATCCACTTGTCCCGGATATATTTAATATATATATTGTTCATCCTATATTGATTCTGTCCCATGATAAATCCTAGTGTTCCGGCCAGATCCAGATGGGCGGCAGAATGGAATCATGCCGGATGTCAAGTGTATCCGGATCAATATCCAGTTTTCTCGAATAAATGGTATTATCTGATCTCAGGTATGCATAATAGGCATAGTTTGATACTGACGAGGCTGAAAAATACCCCAGCACAAGCCTGGACGGATCCGATATGCAATCCATGTTACCGTAAATCTGGGTGGTTACAGGATCAAAGAGTCTCCCTTCTGCATAGATCTGTGCTTCAACGTTTTCCCAATATTTGAATGCAGCTTCATCAATCGATTGCAGCCAGGTAAAAATGACTACCCCGTAAGTATATCTGCCTTTAATGGTTCCGCCGGGAACCAGGTCAACCGTTGGAACCATCTGGCTCATTCCGAAAAATGTCATATGGTTGGCGGGCAGGTGCCGGGTTTCAAAGGCGGAGGGATTGATGACATTCACCACGGAACTGGTTGTGGAAATCATGGAGCTTGTGATTTTCGTCCGGTAATCATCCACTGACATCAAAGGATATGATATGTAGACCATATACTGGATAGAGGCGATCCATTCAAATTTGAGGTACAGGTTTTCAGTCTCGATGGCCGGAATATCGAAATATATGTCCATACCCGGATCATTGACCTTTATATACTCCCCGTTCAGGTTCTTGCGCAGGAATTCAATTTCATTATAACTGGCATACATGCTGTCAATACCCGGGACGGGCAGGATGGTAACAGTATCCGATCTGTACAGGTTCCCATCAGTAGTTTCCACCTGCAATACATAGCTCTTTCCGATGACTCCGGTGAAATCATCGGAGGTATAATAGATGCCAGGGGATTTTTCCTCCAGGTTTTCAACCAGGTGCTCGCTGTCAATGATCATTACTTTTGCACCCGGGACGGGCGGATAAAAGGAACGTTCACCATAGGGTACGGCCGTTGAAAGCTTGATCGAATCGGGACCGGGAGTATCAGTAATGGTTCCCTCTATGACCAGCACATCGGTCTGAACATCAATGTCAGGAGAATAGTACTCCTGGCATCCGGCACAAAGGCAAAGGATGACCACCGGCAGGATCAATGTTATCGAAATCGAAGGATGATGCATCAAAAATTAAAATTAAATGTGAGGGTTGGAATGGGCCTTGCAATGATCGAGAGTTTATACAGACCAAACCTCGTAAAATCATTATCCAAGCTGGGGAGCTCTTTATTGTAAAATACGGAGAACACGTTCTTCCTGCCATAGACATTATACACTGAAAATGTCCAGCTTGTATTGAATTTTTTGTTTCTCTTGAGGTTGCCATCGTAAGAAACAGATACATTCAGGCGATGATATGCCGGCAGCCTGTATTTATTCCGGTCTGAATAATAGACTATTTCTGACCGTTCCAGCTGGTATTTGATCTCAGGAAAGGTGACAGGACGGCCGGTACTGTAGTTAAAATCAGCAGCCAAGCGCCAGCTGCGTGAGAGCTGAAAATTCCCGACAAGTGTTACATCATGGGGCTTGTCATAATTTGAAGGATAATGATTTCCTCCGTTAATAACTTCATCATCATTGTCGCTGTCCATGCGTATCAGTGACCTTGAAAAAGTATAGGAAGCCCAACCCGTTAATCTTCCACTGGTTTTCCTTACCAGTATTTCAAGTCCGTAGGCTTTACCGGAACCGGACATCAGGTCATTTTCCAGAAAATCATTCAGCACAATGACGGTACCATTTTTATAATCTATGACATTTTGGATTTGTTTATAATAGAGCTCACAGGACATTTCAACACGATTGCCCATAAAATTCCTGAATACCCCAAGGGCAACCTGGTCAGCCAATAGGGGCTCAATATAGGGATCGCAGGATTTCCAAAAGTCAGTGGGCGAGATAATGGCGGTGTTGGATATCATCTGCAGGTATTGTCTTGTCTTGTTATAGCTTACTTTCAGGGAGGTATTATCACCTAACCGGTACCTCAGGGAAAACCGCGGTTCCAGTCCCATATACCGCTGAATAACTTCATTTTTACCATACTGAATGCTGTCCGTAAGCGTAAAGTGAGAAAAGGGTAATCCGTCTTCATATTGATGTATGACACCGGGTCCGTAATTGAAAAAGGCGGAATATCTGAGTCCCGCAGAGAGGATTATCCTGGGACCGATCTCATACTGGTAACTTACAAATGCTGTGGATTCAAAGGATTGTTCATTCTCCAGTATCTTGGGCACGATCATGGATTCAGGATGATAAGGTCGCCTCTGTCCCGGCCTAAACTGATACTGGATCCCTTCTATGCCAAAATTAATCTTGTGCCTGTATTGCGGCGTATAGAAGAATTCAACACGGACAGAACGCTGGGATACCCCTGTGTTAAAAACAGAGGATAGATAGTCAATTGCATCATCCGTTACATCCAGGTTATAATCACTATAGGCAACCAGGAAGGAGGAGGACAGCTTTGCGTTAAAAATATGCCCATATTTCACAGATCCCAACAGATTCCCGTATTGATATACAGAGGAGGTACCGAACCTGAACCGGTCAAAGCTGTAATATGCGAAGACCGATATCCTGTCTTTCTGGGTCAGATTAAAATCCAGCTTTCCATAAAAATCGTAAAAGATGGATCTGCTGTTCCGCAGGTTGATATCCGGCAACATCTTGAGTATCCAGTCTGTATAGGAGAACCTGCCTCCTGCATTGAAAGTGCAGATATTCCTTATCATCGGTCCCTCAAATGATAACTTGCTGAACACCGGTCCAATACTTCCCTCACCATGGACCTTTTCTTTGTTCCCGTCTTTCACCTGGATATCCATTACCGAAGATATCCTTCCTCCGTAAGTGGCCGGGATACCTCCTTTATACAGCACCACATTCTCGATGGCAGAGGTATTGATCATGGACAACATTCCAAAAAGATGGGAGGTGTTGTACATGCTTGCACCATCAAGCAGGATTAAGTTCTGATCGGTTTTACCGCCCCTGACATTGAAACCTGAAGCATTCTCACCAACGGTCTGAACTCCGGGAAGCAGCGTGATGCTCTTGATCACATCCGGTTCTCCCGCAAGCGCAGGTAACTTGTTGATCTCTTTCGAATTTATTTTAAGGATGCTCATCCCGGCGGATGAGATATTTCTGTCCGGACTTTCCGCGTAAATGGTGACCTCCTCCAGGGGTATTGCCTCTTCATTCAGGTGGATATCCAATACCCCGTCCTCGATAAGATCAATCCGGACAACTTGCTCTTCGAGCCCTATGTATGAATATTTCAAGCTATGCCTGCCCACCGGAAGTTGAATTGAATAATGTCCCAGGTCATCGGTCAACGCTCCCTGGTTCAGCCCTTCAATCATCACTTCAGCACCAGGGATCGGTAAATCATCCTTGTAATTTTTGATGGTACCCGATATTTCAGCTACCTTATACCTGCCTTTATTCACCGGGTTCCCTACAGAAATTACCTGCCCGGTTGCAGATTCTATGCCGTTCAATTGTTTTCCATTGTTGATCAGCAATAGACTGTATTCCGGGACAAGGACAATATTTGACCTGTAAGACATGTAGGAAAGTCCCGAGTTCTTCAACACATCACGCAGGACATCGGGTAGCAATGTTTGTGAGTACCCTTTTTCTACCCGTATCTGATCGATCCATTCCTTCCGGTAAAAGACCTTGACCGGGTATTTATCTTCCAGTTCATTCACAAAACTTTCAAATCCACCTGAGGAAGTGTCGATGGTAATTAACAGTTTATCCAAAAGCTGGGCATATACCTGGACCTGGAACAGGATAAGTGAACCCGCGAGGATTATTTTCATCTTGTTGAGGATCATATCTACTCTATTTCCAGAAATGAATAATGGTAACCGTCAATATGCCTCCCCCAATCGGGATTATTCGGATCGCTCAGCCACCTCTGTGTCCCATCCTTGTTGATCAGCAGAAACAGATAATGATATCTTCCCGGTCCGAGATCAATCCTGCAGATCCATCTGCCATCCTCCCTGCCGAAGATCGTTTCAAATTTGCTGTAATTGTTGAAATTACCATAAACAACAATTTTCTCCACACCGGGATAATCCCCGTCCAGCACAAATTCCACATTCCCGGACAAACTTGGTTTGATGTCTGCCATATTGATCCCGGCAGCCGTGGCAAGGTCCCGGATCCTCCAGGCCATTGGATACTTGGGATGGAGCATGGCATATAAAAGGCGGGGATAATGATCCAATGCTTCCACTGCCACGGACCATTCCACGGGATATCGAGATTGTATTTCTTCTGCCATCTCAAGACAAACCGCACCATATACAGCTTTTGCCAGCAACTCCATTCCTATGGTAT
>Ga0111175_1085_pt1 | contig 17510 bp, 17 predicted proteins | sample DeeMarSWOR324_28_FD_80228 | JGI IMG/M metagenome (GOLD analysis project Ga0111175, IMG submission 80228) | Bacteroides sp. SM23_62
AAGGAACCATAAACCACAGAAACAAGGGCAATGGTGTAATTATCAAGCAGCCTTGTGGCCACAAAAATGGCCAGGGTAGAATTCTGCAACCCGACTTCAACGGCGATGGTAAACTGGTTTCTTTTACTAAGGCCAAACCATCGGGGAACATAAAATCCTGATATATAAGCCAGTACATTTAATGCCAGGGTGTATGGAAGGATATGCAAAAACATTGGCAGGTCGATCTCTCCATCCCCCCTTTCAAGGAAAAGTACCCCGCCAAAAACCAGGAACAACAAAATGGGCAGGATATATCGCAGGGGATTTTCAAGTTTCTTGGCAGTTTCAGTCCTGTAACGCCTGATCAGGATACCGATGGTAGCCGGCAGGACCGTCAGCATGAAGATCTGGCCAACAGAATCGTTGAATGAAAGGTGGATCCGGGCATCCTGATGCATGAAGATTTCCAGTGCCAGCATCGCGATCAGCGGGATGGTAAATACGGTGATCAATCCGTTTACAACCGTTATGGAGAGGGAGAGCGCCACATTTCCCCGGATCATAAAATTAACCAGGTTTGAGGTGGCACCGCCCGGACAGATGGAAATGAGTACCAATCCCACAGCCAGCTCTGCCTGAAGCCCTGTTATCACCGCAATGGCAAAAGCAATCACAGGCAGCAACACCAGCTGGCTGAACAATCCCACCGAAATATTCCTGGGCTGAATAAAGATATTCCTGATATCCTGTACCGAGATGGAAAGTCCGATACCCAGTGTAATAATGGCCAGGGTGACGGGGAGGAATATTTCAGTGAATATATTGGTAGTGATCATAAGGAAAGGCTTGCCAATAATCAGCTGTCAAGATAGAAATAAATACCGTGAAGAGCCAGTTCTATCTGGTTTTACTTACTGACGTATTGAAAATGGGGGATATCAGTGGCGAAGGAATTCCTGGATGGTAAACATCAGCAGCTCCGGGCTGATGGGTTTGTTCAGTACCTTGGAGATCCCGGCGGCCCTGATGGTTTCTTCCTCGTAGTTATAAGTAAAGGCGGTTTGTGCGAGGACGGGAATATGGTTCCTGACTTTTTTAATGGCCCGGGTGGCTTCCAGGCCGTTCATGACGGGCATCTGGATGTCCATCAATATGAGGTCGATCTGCTCATTTTCCAGACATTTGTCGACCGCTTCCTGGCCATCCCTTGCCCAGATCAGCTGGACCCCTGTTCTGCTGAGAATGGCTTCGATCAACATGTAATTTGCGGGTACATCTTCAGCTACCAGGATCGTTTTGTCAGACCAGTCTTGCATGCCGTTCTGCAGGGAATGCATATCTTTAGACTACTTTTAATTTAAATTCATCCTGGTCAACGGAAACCTCGGGAGGAGCTTCGCCAAACATCTGTATATGTTCCTCGGTCATTTCTGCAAGCCTGCTGGCAAATTTCCAGGCTGAATCACGGCAGCTTGTTAACTCCTTAAGGACTTGTTCCAATTGGGTGATAAGGTCCTGGTAATCTTTGATGTACCCGGAATACCTGAGCAATTCACCGGGATTGAAAATCCCTTCGAGCATGTCTGAATGCTGCCTGGACCTTAAGGCGACATTCCGGATATAATCCCTGCTCTTAAGTTCATGATCACCATCCGATGCGGTGGATTCCGATGCATCAATCACCGGAACCACCGAACGGATGCTTTTCAGCAAATTCAGTATGAGCTTCTTGGTGGCTGCATCAAGGTGCAGATCACCATAATATGGAATTGCCTTTTCCATATTTTCTTTAACCCTTTGTTCCTTGCCGTATCTCCTATTTGATGATTGGGCCATTCGGGTCTTCTACACCGTCGTCTCCACCGCGGATTTTGTTCATATCCTCATCGGTGAGCTTGTCTTCCAGTAATGCTGACCAGTTTATTAATTCCTTTCTCATAGTAATAAGTATTAAGTTTAACTCCTACTCTATTGAAGCTTTTCGGATGCCGCTTATGTAAGGTTATCTAATGATTAATCTGAAAATCTCAAAAAGGTAGCCGGTGTTTTTCGTTTTTTTTTGTAATTTTTTCGCCCGCGGTGTATAAGATATTGAAAAACAGCGGACTGGGAAAGAAAAAAAGCTTCATTAAAGGGATTTATTGATGGCCAGCCAGTTACACAGGCCTTTTGCCAGGTCGTATTTGTTTGATAATTTTGAATCAACTAACAAATGTATGGGTTTGAGCATCCGGAAAATCATTATTATACCGGCTGTGTACCTTTGTATCAGTCCCCTGGCAGCCTTGGAAATCCCCGACCTGAACAGGGCCGAAAAATTCCTTGAAAGGGGCCGGATACTCTATGAGAAGGCTGACTACGATAGCCTGCCTTATTATTACCTGACGGCCAAAGCCTTGTTTCAACAAAACAACAGGCCTGTACAAGCTGCAGAATGTTTTCTTGGAATGTCTGATTATTTCAGGATATCAAACCGGTTGAAAAGATCGGAAGAGATGCTGGACTCAGCAGACACATACATCAGGGAACATATCGGGCTACATTCAGAAAGCTGGGCAGATGCCCTCTGCTCAAGGGCAAAATTATGGACAGTCACATCCCGGTATGACCAGGCAATAGTATTGCTTGACGCAAGCCTCGCACTTCTGGATGAGCTGGATGCTGCACCTGAAAAAATAGCCCATACCGAACACATACTGGGTGCATCCTATTTCAGCATGGGTGATCTGCAACAGGCCCGGGAATATTATATGGAAGCCTATAACACCTATCGGCAAATCTCTGAAGGACCATCTGCTGAATTAGGCTGGTTGTTATATAACATAGGTTTGCTGCACAGCCAGCTAGGAAATCACCGGGAATGGAAAGAATATATTTTAAAAAGCATTGACAATAATATTGCATTATTTGGTCCGGATCATCCCGATCTGGCAGGATCCTACAGCAGTTTATCAGGATACTTTATTGAAAATGGAGTGTCAGATTCAGCCCTCTATTACCTGGAAAAATGTGAGGAGATTGAAAGAAACGCCTTTGGGGAGGACCATGGAGGCCTTGTCAGATTATATATCCAGCGAGCCAGGATTTTCAGGCTCGAAGGTAATTATGACAGGGCGCTGGATTATTACCAGCAGGCCCTTGGGATTTTGCAGAAAAATGAAGAAACAAAAGGATACCAGGGACGAATCCTGTATCTGAATATGGGAAGTTTGTATAAATCATTGGGGGAATATAAATCAGCTGAGAGGATACTGCTTCATTTGCTGGATGTTGAAGGGATGGTACACCCGACAAACATGGCCACGTATTACTATTACCTGGCGGATATCAAGAGATTGACCGGGAACTATGGCCAGTCAGCTGATTATTTCATGAAAGTATTTAAAATCAATGATCAGTATCTTTCCCCGGATTATTACAGAAGAATTGATGACTTCCTTGGATATGGAATCCTGCTGGATTCAATAAAGAAATATGATCAGGCTGATCATTATTATGCAGAGGCAGTCAGGATTGCTCAAAGCAATTTTGGCATGCACCATATAAGTGTGGCAATGGCGCTTAAAAGCACCGGGGACCACTTTTACCTCACCGGTGAACTTGATAAGGCAATGGCCTGTTATCAGCAATCTATTTTTTCCATGGATCCGGATTATGACGTGGACAGATTTGCCTACAATCCACCACCCGAGCATATCAACGATAACCTGTTTTATATCAGTCTGCTGAGAAGAAAGGCGTCGGTGTTGAAGGACCTGGCCGGGACAGCCCGGGATATTGAAGACAAGAAACAGAAAATGAGCGCTGTGTTTTCCTCCTATCAAAACTCCATCAGCATCATTGACCTGCTGAGAAATAGCTATCTGAGTGACAGGAGTAAAATGTTTCTTTCTGAAAATGAGCGGGAAACCTATGAGGATTGCGTGGAGTCTGCCTATCAGTGCTATGAGCTTACTTCAGATCCGGAATATCTGAACCAGGCTTTCATGGTCGCGGAGAAGGGGAAATATGCCACCCTGCTGTCCGTGATACAAAGGGAAGAAACCATTGCACTGTCAGGCATTCCCGATTCAATTGTACAGGTTGATGCCAGTCTTCGGAAGGAGCTGTCAGTTCATCAGGCACTGCTGCTGGAAAGCCAGGGAGATAGCCTGTACGATACCCTGGCCATTCAGCGTCACCAGGCCCGGATCTTCCAGGTCAGGGCCCTGATCGAAAACCTGAACAAGCGATTGGAGCGTGAATACCCGGGTTATTATAACCTGCTGTATAACCAGCAGGCAATTGATCCGTTTACCCTAAGGAAGAAACTAAGGCCCAATGAGAGGGTACTTGAATATTTTCTGACCCGGAATCATCTGTACCTCTTTGATGTGACAAAACAAAGATTGTCATGCCAGCGGATAGAAATTGACGAGGATTTCAACGAGGAACTGGCCACCGTTGAAAACTACCTTTCCAGGAATTTCCTGCTTGACACCATCGAGACGAGTCATGAAAAGTTCCTTGAAACTGCCCACAGCCTGCATGAAAGGCTGATCCCTCCTTCACCAGGTCATTCCAGGCTGATCATTATACCCGAAGGACAATTGTCATATTTCCCCTTCGATATCCTCGTATCAGAGCCCGTGCAGGATTTTTCCGGACTATTCAATCAGGTACCCTTCCTGATCAAAGATCATTCAATCCGATATGGATATTCAGCCACGCTGATGGAAAGACTTGAAAGAGGTGACAGGATCAGGCTGGACAAATTAATAGCATTTGCACCGGGTTATGGGACAACGTCGGACATGGTGGCATCTGCAGAAGCGTTCCGGGAAATTGACATTGACAGGACCAGCCTCAGGTATCTCCCGGGCAGTATCAATGAGGTTGTGGAGATAGGCAAAATGTCCGGGGGAAGGGCTTTTACAGGCAGTATGGCAAGTGAGGAGCTTTTCAAGAAACTGGCCGGGGAAAGTCATATAATCCACCTTGCAACACATGCATTTCTGGATGATGATGACCCGCTGAAATCAAAACTTGTTTTTTCTGAAGGAACGATTGAGGAAGATGGTTTCCTGAATGTATACGAAATATATAACATGGATCTGATTGCCAGGATGGTTGTTCTGAGCGCCTGTAATACCGGCACGGGATTATTAAAAAGCGGAGAGGGAATCATGAGTCTGGCCAGGGCCTTTATTTATGCCGGTGTACCCAACATTGTCATGACATTATGGACGGTAAGTGACAGGCAAAGCTATAAACTGATGCTCGGTTTTTACAGGCAATTGATCGCTGGAAGATCCACAGAGAAGGCATTGAGAAGGGCAAAGCTGGAATTTCTCGAACAGGCGGATCCGGATTATCAGCATCCACAATACTGGGCCGGCTATATCTTTGTCGGAAATCCTGACAGCATACTGCAGATAAGGTACAGATCCTTGATTTACAGCCTGCTGGTCATGATTATTCTGTTTCCGGGAATCATCCTTTTGCGCAGAAAGATCGGACGAAGAAAAGTTTAGATGCTTCTCAACAGCATCCTGGCCTGCTTTTTGAAATGACCGTCAGTCTTAACGATATCCTTGAAAACACTGCGCGCGGTTCTTGCATCTTCCAACCCGAGGTAACTCAAACCAGCATACCACATTGCCTTATGTTTCCTGACAGGATCGGTCATCAGATGATCGAATAATTCGATGGCAGCCTGGAAATCTCCCAGTTCCATGGCTGTAATCCCTTTGTATAGGAAATAATAATTATTATGGACGGATGCTTCGGGGATATCGTCAAACAGCTGGTATGCAATTTCGTAACTGGCCTGATTGTACTCCCTGAGGGCCATTGCGTATGTGGAATTCGGCCCGAGGGTAGATGAACGTTCCGAAATATCTGCAAGGGGAGCAGAGTAGTACTGCTTATATACGGCCATGTAATCCACCGGACCTTTCTTGCCGATCAGCAGGAGGGATGCTGTGGCCAGCAATATGGCCACGGAGGCTGCTGCCAGCCAGACAGAAACCTTCCTGACAAGGACCTTGTTGCTCTGCTGGTTTGTAAGGGCATGGCTGATCCTGGATTCTGTCAGCTTGGCCCTGATATCGATGACATCTTTCTGTTTGGCGCTGATCTTTCTGACCTTTAAACTTTCAAGATCCTGCCTGATGACTTCTTCATCGATCACATTTTCACTATCTTCATAATCTTCGATTAAACCTATCGAATCCTTGAGTTTTTGATGCTGTTCCTGCATGAAATGATTCATGGAACGTACCCTTTCCACCTCTTCAGCCACCTCAGGCGTCCGGAGGATCTCCAGTTCGAACTTATGCAATGCTTCACCGCTCAGTTCGCCTTCCAGGTATTTTTCAACCAGCCAGGTGTATTTCATTTTGCAATTGTTTAAATTCCGGATTATTATGAATCCTGGTCATAAGGGTTTTTTTGCAGCGGTATTTCTTATCTTTTGCAATCTGTACATTTTTGTAGCCCATTACCACACAGATCTCCTCCATGGAAGCCTTCTGGAAATACATATTCAGTACCTTCTGACATTCCTTGCTAAGTTCCCGGAAATGTGTTTCATAGATCCTGAGTTTTTCGTCTTCCCTGGCATTCCTCCTGTCGTTTTCGTCTATAACCTGTTCTACGTGATCACGCCTCTTTTTGTTCGATTTTCTCTTTTCCAGCTCCTGGAGCCATAAAAATCTGCAAACAGAATAAAGATAGGTCTTGAATTTACAGGTCAGCTCTAATCCGTGTTCGGTAATTTTCTGGTATATGATGAGCATGGCTTCCTGGAACATATCCTCAGCGTCGTGCTGGTTGCCTCCATTGGTGAGGACCAGTTTCCTGATATCGGGATAACAGGTCTGGTAGACGTGATTAATGATCCTTTCCTTCCTTTTGGCAATGCCCCTGATGATCTCTATAGCGGGATATTCTCTCATTTATATAGTAAATATAGGGCTATTTCTAAAAATACTTACATAAATGTGATGATTTAGATCACCTAATTATATGAATAACAGACCTTAGCTATTTTAAGGTAATGTACGTGCCATGGGATTTCCGGGTTTCAGGTCTGTGATAAATACACCCCTGAGATGGATGAACGGCTGCGTTTTATTGATTAAGGTGTTTCAGGTATTCAATGATCAGGCGGATTTCCTCCTCGGTGACAAGTCCTTCATAGGAGAGCATCAATCCCCTGTTATACCCTTGCACGATATCTGCCTCAGGATCATATATGGCGGTCCGGATATAGGCCGAATCAGCGACCACTTCCCTGGCCGTTCCGCCGGTTTCCACTTCCCGGGTACTGCCGAAGACACCCAGGTAGGAAGGACCGACCAGTTTAGATCCGTCTGATGAATGGCAAACATTACATCCGTTCTTCCTCAGTACATCCAGTCCCGCTTCCCAATCCGGAACCCCCGCAGCAGGAAGTGCTGCCGTGGTATCTGTGTACCATCGGTCAAAATCCTCCTGTGACAGCACATTCACGCCGGTATACATATATGAGTGCTGAAGTCCGCAGTACTCTGCACAGAAAAGATCAAATTCGCCTACCCGCTGGGCCCGGAACCACATATCCTTTTTCAGTCCGGGTACCATATCCTCCTTGACCCGAAAAGCAGGTATATACAGGCTGTGGATCACATCCAGGGCCACCAGGTCAAGCACTACCGACTCATTAACGGGTACGTACAGGGTATCGGTAACCCTGCCATTGTCATAGACAAACTGGAATTTCCACATTCTGGCAATGGCTTTGATCTGCATCGCATCATCCGGCGGGGTCGTCATGGGTTTCCATCCGGCCCAGCCGAAATAGAACAGAACCAGTACGAGTAAGAGTGCTCCACCTGTCCATGCAATTTCCAGCTTTGTGCTGCCTTTCATTTGTGCCGCCTTTGGATGCTTGCTCCTCCGGTATTTAACGATGAAAAGGATCATCAGGAAGGTCAGTACGACCAGGAATAGGAATGAGAAGCCCAGGATCACCATGAACGCCCTGTCCACACCCTCGACAAAACTGGAAGCATCTATTTGGGTACCTGAGTACATATTTATCTGAATAAATAATCTAGGAATGTGATAAAAATAACAACGGCTATCAGTGCCAGCACTGCCGCTACCAGGATACCGAACATCTTGACGTCGAATTTCAGGTGCATGAAATAGGTCAGTATCAGTATGGTCTTGAGTGTTGCCAGCAACAATGCTGTTAACACGGTGAATGGCCCCAGGTTATAACTGGTCACGCCGATGGAAATAAATGTAAAAGTCAGCAGCACCAACAAGACCAGCAGAAATGTCCTGTATGGTATGATATGGGTTTTTTCTTCGTTTTTGCTCATGAGGGTTTATTAAGTTATCAGATAAAACAGGGGGAAAAGGAATACCCAGATAATATCAACCAGGTGCCAGTAAAGTCCGGCATTTTCAAGCAGTACAAAATTATCATGGGTTACCTTATTCTTGATTACATAATAGAACACGAAGCTGATAAATCCAAGTCCGGCTATAATATGGAGGGCATGGAGCCCGGTCATAAAAAAGTACAATCCAAAGAACAACACTTCACCTTTTCCGAATTCCACCAGGGTTTCTGATCCTGGATACAATCCATGTTCGAATTTCAGGCTCCATTCAAAATACTTGTTCACCAGGAATACCAGTCCAACCAGCATGGTAGTACCCATCAGGGTGAGGGTCAGTTTTTTCCTTTTTTGCTGCAGGGCCGTGATCGACATGGCAATGGTGGCACTGCTTGCCAGCAGGATCACGGTATTCAGTGCCCCGATGAATACATCCAGTTCTTCAGCGGCCAGATGGAAAGCCTGCCAGTTCTTGTACCGGAATACAGAGTAAGTGATGAAGAGTCCCGCGAAAAGCAATAATTCTGTAAAAATGAACAGCCACATCCCGAAGCGGGAGCCTATATCATCCCTGTGTTCATCCGTATGTACTTGTTGTGACATATGATCAGGTTTTATTGGTATTCATACGGACCTTTGGTGATCTCCGGTTCCTCCTTAAAATTTTCCAGAGATGGGGGGGAATCAACCGTCCATTCCAGGGTTCTGCCCTTCCAGGGATCTTTTTCTGCCGGTGGACCAATCCTTGCCGATCGGAAGAGGTTAAAAAGAATGATGACCAGTCCGCTGATCATGACGATGGCTCCAAGGGAGGAGATGATATTCCCGCCATGGAACTCGGGCAGGTAATCAAAATACCTTCTTGGCATGCCGGCAATCCCAAGGTAGAACATGGGCAGGTAAAGGGTCAGGAAACCGATGAAAAAGATAAGCCAGCCCATGTTTGCCCAGGTCTCATCATACATCCGGCCATATATCTTGGGAAACCAGTAATGTATGGCGGCAAAGAATGCAAATCCCACGCCACCGAAGACGATGAAATGAAAATGGGCCACTACAAAATGGGTATCGTGCACATGCACATTGGTGGCCAATGATCCAAGGACCAGTCCGGTCAGTCCACCGATCATAAAAACGAAGATAAACGATACGGCCCAGTAGAAGGGTGTCCTCAAATCAATGGATCCCTTATAAATGGTAGATATCCAGTTAAATACCTTCACCCCGCTGGGGATGGCCACCAGAAAGGTAAGGATGGAGAATACATACAGTGCGGTACCGCTCATACCGGAGGTAAACATATGGTGCCCCCATACGAAATAACCCACAAAGGCGATGGCAATGGTGGAGATCACAATGGCCTTGTAACCATATATGGTCTTCTGGGCAAAGGTGGGAAGGATCTCGGAAATCACCCCCATGGCGGGCAGGATCATGATGTATACGGCTGGATGGGAATAAATCCAGAACAAATGCTGGTAGAGGATGGGATCCCCGCCGAGGGCCGGATCAAAGAAACCGATGTGGAACAGGCGTTCTCCAACTGTCATCAGGAGGGTGATACCGACGACCGGTGTTGCCAGTAGCTGGATCCAAGCGGTTCCATATAGCGCCCAGGGGAACAGTGGCATTTTCATCCAGGTCATACCGGGGGACCTCATCCTGTGGATGGTGACGATGAAATTGAGTCCCGTTAAAATGGATGAAAACCCGAGGGTGAAGGCCCCGAGAACCGCAGGCAGCATGTTGGTGGAGGTCTTGAAACTGTAAGGTGCGTAAAATGTCCAGCCCGTATCTGGAGGTCCCCCGCCTGAGAACTGGGAGGTGATAGCAATAATGGCCCCCAGGAGATAAATGTACCAGGACAGCAGGTTAAGCCGTGGAAAGGCCACATCTTTTGCTCCGATCATGATGGGCAGGAAGAAGTTCCCGAAAACAGCGGGAAGTCCGGGGATCACGATCAGGAAGATCATGATGATGCCGTGGAGGGTGAAAAAGCCATTGTATGTCTGGGCTTCCATGATCGTCTTACCGGGCGCGATCAGTTCAAGTTTCATGAGCAGTCCGAGTACAGCCCCGATCAGGAAAAATGTCATGATGAGGTAAAGGTACATCAGGCCGATCCTTTTGTGGTCGGTCGACAGGATCCACGCGAAGATGCCCTTGTGTTTTTTCACCTCGTAAAAACTCGGTTCTTTTCTGGTATGCTCTTGTGATGACATAATCTATGGCTGAATTTTCTTTTTCCTGGAAGTTCTCAGAACCAGTATCAATACGATGATGACGGCCGTCAGGGTGATGATCGGCAATGCCACGCGGGTCATCGAGAGTACATATCTCTGTCCCACAGGGTCATAGGCAAAACAGAATTGCAGGATACGGTTCACCGTGGGTGCAGAGATTCCCTGAGAGGCTTCCGTAAGGGCCATGGTTACCTCAAAAGGCAGGAAATAAGTGCCGTTCAGGTACCTTGTGATCTTGCCGTCGGGACTGACGATCACGATGGTCGCAGCATGCAGGTAGTCATTCCCGGTCCTTTTGTATTTGAATCCTACCGCATTGGTCAGCCTGGCTATATTGGAACTGTCAGAGACAAAGAACTTCCAGTGCTCCCTGGCAGGTTCCGGATCAGGCATGAGATTCAGGTAGTTGTTTTTCTTCCGGTGGGCCAGGTCGATGGATTCACGCGGATCAAAACTGATGGTCAACACCTGGTAATCCTGTCCCAGTTCAAGGTCCAGCTTACCCATTACATCTGCCAGGCCTTCCATCAGGGGACTGCAAATACCGGGACACCGGTAATAGACCAGGTTGATAATGGTGGGTTTGTTGATCAGGGCGCCCAGGTTTGTAGTCTGGTTTTTTTCATCAATAACGATAATGTCAAGAGGAACATATTCATCGAGATGTTCTTCAATACCTACCTCGGTTTCCTGGGGGGTGATGGCCGTTTGTCCAATGAGTTGAAAGGGAATAAGAACAAGAAATGAAAGGATCAGAATGGCAATGGTAAATCTCATGCAGTTAACATATTTTACAGCTTATAAAGATATATTTTTTTTACTTTCCAGAGGGTTCAATATATGAGCGTGCCTAACTCACTGATTTACTTTAAAATCATTATAAATAAGGAATTTTATTGCAGATTTACAGATGGTTAGAGAAGGCATTTTTTTTTGGTCCGGGCCGCGATCACGATAATCTGTAAAGGCGGGAGATATCCTGATTGTGTTATTTTTTTAAATTTACGAACGCTTCTAAAATCCACTGCCGGGTGTCTGACAATATTTTCATAAGGATCTTCCGCTTTTATTATGATGGTTTCAGGGGGATGACAGTTGGTAAAAAGCTGTGGGTGATCATCCTGATCAAATTATTTGTGTTTTTCGTGATCATGAAATGGTTCTTCTTCCCGGACTTCCTCCAGACCCGTTTCGATAAGGATGAGGAACGCAGTGAATATGTACTTGAACAACTAACCCAATAATACCCATTATGATTGACAGCATTGACCTTTCACTGGTAAACTGGTCACGAGGGCAATTTGCCCTGACGGCCTATTACCATTGGCTCTTTGTTCCGCTTACCCTGGGACTCTCATTTATTCTGGTATTTATGGAAACACTGTATGTCAGGACCGGGGATGAAATGTGGAAAAGGATCACGAAATTCTGGATGACCCTTTTCGGGATCAACTTTGCCATCGGTGTGGCCACTGGTATTATCATGGAATTTGAGTTTGGCACCAACTGGTCGAGCTATTCCTGGTTTGTCGGGGACATATTCGGTGCTCCACTCGCCATCGAAGGGATCATGGCCTTTTTTATGGAAACCACTTTCCTGGCGGTCATGTTCTTCGGCTGGAACAAGATCAGCAAGAAATGGCACCTGGCCTCCACCTGGCTGGTCGCCATCGGTGCCAATCTTTCGGCGCTATGGATCCTGGTTGCCAATGCCTGGATGCAGCATCCCATAGGCATGCAGTTCAATCCGGATACAGCCCGCAATGAAATGCAGAATTTCTGGGATGTACTATTTTCCCCCGTGGCCGTTAACAAATGGCTGCATACCACTACCAGCGGTTTTGTGCTGGCTTCGGTCTTTGTGGTCGGCGTAAGTTCCTGGTTCCTGGTGAAGAAACGGGAAATTCTGCTGGCCAAACGAAGTATCCTGGTGGCAGCTACCTTCGGGATCCTTTCCAGCATTTTCGTGATCTGGTCGGGCGATGGTTCCACCCGACAGATCGTTCATGTCCAGCCGATGAAATTTGCGGCCATTGAGGGACTCTACCACGGGCAGGAAGGCGCGGGACTGGTGGCCATTGGTGTCATGTCACAATCCGAAGAGGATCCTGAAAACGAGAATATCAAGGACTTTGCCTTCCGGATCGAGATCCCCAATTTCCTTTCCTATATGGCCTACGGGCACTTTGAGGCTTTTGTGCCGGGCGTGATAGACCTCATTGAGGGGAATGAGGAACAGGGCATATTATCTTCGGCTGAGAAAATGGAACGGGGGAAATATGCCAGGGAAGTGTTGAGGGACCTGAAGGAGGCAAAGGCGGCCAACGATGTTGTGGTTTATGAGGCGCAGAAAGCCAAATTCATGGATCCCGGTTTCCAGGACAATTATTTTAAATATTTCGGTTACGGGTTCATCAATGATCCGCAACAGCTGATACCAAACGTCCCGCTTTCATTTTACAGTTTCCATCTTATGGTGGGACTGGGATTCTTTTTTCTCTTCCTGTTTATACTGATGCTCATTTTTGTGATGCGGGATACCATTGAGCGGAGACGCGGATGGCTCCGCCTGGCGATCTGGAGCATTGCCCTGGCCTACCTGGCTTCCATGTCCGGGTGGACCGTGGCAGAAATGGGCCGTCAACCCTGGGTGGTCCAGGATCTGATGCCCACCTTTGCGGCTGTTTCTCAGATCGATGCCGGTATGGTGCAGGTCACCTTCTGGTTGTTTGCAGCCATTTTCACCACACTGGCCATCGCCGAGGTGAGGATCATGACCAGACAAATTAAATTAGGACCAAAAGATGGGAGGAAATAACATGTTTGGAAATCTTTCGCATTTGGCATTACAGCAATACTGGTGGGTCATTATCTCACTGCTTGCCAGCTTCCTGGTATTCCTGATGTTTGTCCAGGGTGGACAGACCCTGCTCTTTACCCTGGGGAGAAAACCCATGCAAAAAACCATGCTGGTCAATGCCCTTGGCAGGAAATGGGAATTTACATTCACCACATTGGTCACCTTTGGCGGGGCCTTTTTTGCATCATTCCCCTTGTTCTATGCCACCAGTTTCGGAGGTGCCTACTGGGTCTGGATGGCCATTCTGTTCTGTTTTATAGTCCAGGCCATCGCCTATGAATTCCGGTCAAAACCGGATAATTTCCTGGGACAGAAAACCTATGACATATTCCTGTTCGTCAACGGGACGCTGGGGACCATACTGATCGGGACCGCTGTCGGCACCTTTTTCAACGGGGCCAATTTCTCGGTCAATGAAATGAACCTCTCACGCTGGGAAACGGCAGCCCATGGACTCGAGGCAGTCCTGAACTGGCACAATGTGGCGCTGGGCTTAACGGTATTCTTCCTGGCCAGGCTGCTGGGGATCATGTATTTTATCAGGAACATAGAGGATGAAGAATTGGTAACCAGGGCAAGGAAGCACTTGCTCTACAATGCCGTTCCCTTCCTGGTATTTTTCCTGGCTTTTGCCATCAGGCTGCTGGTAATGAAAGGCTTTGCCTATGATCATGAAACCTACACGGTCAGCATGGAACCATTCAAGTACCTGCATAACCTGCTGGCCATGCCGCTGGTACTCATACTCTTCCTGGCGGGTGTAGTACTGGTTTTGTTTGCACTCTACAAGGCGGTATTCAGCAACAGCATCAAGGGTTTTTATTTCGGGTCCGCCGGAACCATCCTTGTCGTGTTTTCATTGTTCCTCATCGCTGGACTGAATAAAACCTGTTATTATCCATCGATCTTTGACCTGCAGAGTTCCCTGCATATAGAGAACAGCTCTTCGAGCCAGTATACCCTTACCGCCATGAGCTATGTTTCATTGTTATCACCCCTTGTGATCGGCTATATATACCTGGCATGGAGTGCTATCAACCGAAAGAAGATCGATCCGGAGGAGATGGAAAACGAACCGCATGTGTATTGATCACCAAAAGAACAGATCATGTATTTATCATCCATATTACAATTCCTGAGCTGGCCGCTTTTCATCCTGATCAGTTATTATGTGATCCGGTTTGTGGTTAAGCGCGCCGAGCAGAAGCATCCGCCGGTGGAGGATTGAAACGGGGGCCTTACGGGGTTTTCCGGTGATTTATTCTGTATGAAGGGTAAAATCAAAGCCCTCTATGATGGGGTTGATAAGGATCTTATGGCAGGCTTCTTCTACTCTTTTGCCGGCTTCAGCTTCTGATCCTGCTTCGATCTCGAGGGTAATATGTTTCCCGATCCTGACATTGGAGACCTCTTTAAAACCGAGGTTTTTCATACTGCTGGTAACAGCTTTACCCTGCGGGTCCAACAATGCCTTCAGGGGCATGATATTGATTTCTGCGATATACTTCATTGGTTGTTCATTTTGCTAAGCCATGATATAATTGACAGCAGCAGGTAGACCAGGATGATTACCGGCAATGCAATTTCCTGCAATATTATCAATAAAATAAGAGAAACAGCAATAAAAAAGTATCGAATCTCATTTCCTTTCCATCTGAATCCTGAAAACTTCAGGGAGAACATCGGGATACTCAGAATCATCAGTATACTGATGACCAGGATGATCACCAGAAGGGAAAGCGGCCGGAGCAGGAACGCAGCAAAAGCCGAATCAGGATGGATCAACACAACCATGGCCAGTCCCGCAATGAAGATTGCCACCGCCGGGGTGGCCAATCCCTGAAATCCGGATGTGCCATCCCGGATGTTAAAAGCTGCCAGTCGAAGTGCTGCGAAAAGCACAATGAGCATGGGTGAAAAAAGGTATATGCGTGCTGCCAGGCCGGCACCTGACAATCCCGTAAACGGCAGTTCATTTTTCAGGGCATATTCCATGAGCTTATAAGCAATGGCGGCAGGTGCCATTCCGAAGCTGATGATATCAGCCAGGGAATCAAGTTGTTTTCCGAATTCAGATATGGCTTCCAGTAATTTTGCAGCGAAGCCATCCAGGAAATCCAGCAGGGCCGCAAGCAGGATGAGCCATGAGGCAAATCGTAAATGGTTTTCTAATGCCATTATGACCGACAGGAATCCAAGGGCAAGATTGCACAGGGTAAGCAGGTTAGGAAGATGCTGCCTGAGAAGCTGTATCCGGCTCATTGTAATTAGGCTGCAAATTATTACAATAAAAGTAGGGATTTGTTAGTTAAAAAGATTAGTTTACCCGTAAAATTATCCCGTTGTAATTACATGACCCGCCAGCTATTTATATCCATGACCGGACTTTTCATGGTATCCGGATTACTGGCCGAGGTACCCAAATACAGCAATGAATTCCTTTCCATTGGTGTGGGTGCCCGTGCTTTCGGGATGTCTCATTCTGTAGTGGCCAGTACAGGGGATGTCACGGCCGGTTACTGGAATCCGGCTGGATTGATAGGTATACAGAGGAATATGGATATTGGCCTGATGCATGCTGAATATTTTGCAGGCATTGCCAAGTACGATTATGCCGGGTTTGCCATACGGATTGATAACAGATCTGTAGGTGCACTGAGCATTATTCGCTTCGGCGTGGATGATATCCCCAATACCCTGGAACTCATCGATAATAACGGGAATATCAGGTATGACAGGATCACTACTTTTTCTGCTGCCGATTATGGATTTTTGTTTTCATATGCAAGATCTTCAAAGGTTGAGGGATTGTCTTACGGGGGCAATGCAAAACTGATATACCGGAGAACAGGTGATTTTGCCAGTGCCTGGGGATTCGGATTTGACCTGGGGTTTCAATACAGGCTTCGCCAATGGCATTTCGGGGCGAATGCAAGGGATGTAACCTCGACATTCAATGCCTGGAGTTTTAACACGGAAGACCTGGAAGATGTTTTCCTGGCAACCGGTAATGAAATACCATCCAATTCCCTGGAGCTTACCATGCCCAGGCTTATCCTGGGTGCGGCAAGGTCATTCAGGCTGCATGAAAAAATCAGCTTGCTGGCAGAACTGAATACAGATGTGACTTTTGACGGTAAAAGACATGTACTGGCCAGCACCCCTTTTCTGAGTATCGATCCACATCTTGGGATGGAGGTTGATTATAATAAGCTCGTTTTTCTGAGATTGGGCATCGGCAATATGCAGCTGATTCCTGATTTTGAGAACCAGAAATCCTTTGATTTTCAGCCCAGCCTGGGACTTGGGATCCACTGGCGTAATTTTACCGTAGATTATGCCCTTACCGACATCGCGGATCAATCCATCGCCCTCTACTCCAATATTTTCTCCCTGAAGTTCAATTTTAACCTGCCTTCAACCATAAAAAGCGATTGATTTACCGGTAATTAATACCAGATCGTCTTTTTTTTTTAAATTGCGACGCAAAATAAGGGGACCATGGAAGAAAACATTGATAAATTCGCTGACTACCTGCATGGCATTAACCAGCGGTGCTGCGAAGAATTGCCGGCAACCCGGGAAACCTATGCATTCATCGAGGATACGATTGATTTTCTTTTCCCTTTTCGCAACAAGGTCAGCTACACGCTGAAGGAATTTAAACTGGAGTTAAGTAAGCTGGAAATCAAACTTGAGGGACTACTTACGTCGGTGAAGCATAGACTTAAGCAGGATCCGGCTCAGATCTGCCGGGTTTTCATAGGGAAATTACCTGGAATTTACAGTAAGTTAATGCTTGATGCAGAAGCCTTTATGAAATTTGATCCGGCGGCTGAATCGATTGAAGAAATCATACTCAGTTACCCGGGCTTTTTCAGCATCGCGGTATACCGCCTCTCACATGAATTATTGAACTTAAAAGTGCCGATCCTGCCAAGGATCATGTCTGAATATGCCCATGGTAAAACAGGTGTGGATATTCATCCGGGGGCCAACATAGGGGAATCGTTTTTTATTGACCATGGTACCGGAACCGTTATCGGTGAAACT
>Ga0111175_1086_pt1 | contig 17441 bp, 16 predicted proteins | sample DeeMarSWOR324_28_FD_80228 | JGI IMG/M metagenome (GOLD analysis project Ga0111175, IMG submission 80228) | Bacteroides sp. SM23_62
ACCTCGATACGGTAATCATCCAGGAGGTAGTAAAGCGGACTGATCACATTGCTCACATAGGCTTCCTTCTCCGAGGGTACAATCACCAGGTTTTCTCCATCGTGGGTCAGCACATGGCTCATGTTCACATAAACACTGTCATTCATGACCACTTCCTTGAAGATCACATCCTCAAGGTCAGCCTTTTCCTCGATCTTTTTGAAAATCTCATCCTTCAGGAACTGCACCTTCTGGTACTGGGTGGAATCTCCATCATGGACCACAATGATGGTCTTATCATAATAATCAGAGATATATTCAGCCCAGCTTTTAAATTCCACATCATAACTGGGAGTCACCTGGAATATATATGGATTGTACCGGGCAATTTCCGGATCAGAGGAAAATGGTGAAACCATGGGGATCTCATGCTGCCGGGCATAATCCGCCACGATCTCGAGGTTCCAGAAATTAACCGGCCCGATGATCAGATCCATTTCTTCCATCTCCCATTTCCGGAGGATCTCCCTTGTCCGCTGCGTGCTTCTTTCCGTATCAAAAACATACAGGTTTACAGAATATCCCTTCCCACGCAGTTCGTCAATGGCAAGCAATGCACCTTCATAAAATTCCAGGTACCCGATAATCCTGGGATTGATCATATCCTTCCTGCCATCTTCCTCCTTCCTTAAGATGCCTTCCTCATCCATTTCCATGAGATCCAGTGTATCTTCCTCCACATCCCAATACAGGTCAAGCGGAAGCAGCATGGCAACATGGATGGTGCCCCTGATCGGTTCGGGCCGTATGCGCCTCCACCTGACTTCCGACCAGAATGGTATCCCCAAGGTGTCAATATCCCGGAGCATGTTATCGATCAGCAAGGAATCTGCCGGAAAATCTGTTACTTCTGTATGGAAATCTGCGCGCCTTGGTATTTTGATGTATTCATCATATTGCAGCTCCCCCCATCGAAGCTCCGGATTGAGTTCCTTGATCTCTTCAATGCTGACATCATAATAAAGGGAGAGGCTGTAAAGGGTTTCACCGGCTTTGACGTAGTGATACACGAAGGAATCAGTCGTGAACATATTCTGTGCAGGGGAGGGTTCCCTTCGTTTTGGGATCCTGAGTACCTGGCTGACCTGCAATTCAGTTATGCTGACCTGCGGATTTGCCTTTTCGATCTCGAGCACATCTATGCCATACTTCCTGGACAGGAAATAGAGCGTTTCTCCTTCCTGAACCACATGGTTGAAGTATTCTTCGGTTTGCCTGGTTTCGGATGATTCATCAACCACAGGTTCCGACGGGATCTTAAGCAACATCCCCACCTGGAGTCCCGCGAAAATATCCGGATTCTCGGCGGCGATAACCTTCTGGGAAACATTATATGCCCTGCTGATCCCATACAAGGTCTCCTTTTCCTTTACAATGTGAATGTAATAGACCTTGCCTTCCAGGATGATCTTATCTTCTGACCGGTGGACAGTGTAAGCCTGTTCCTGGGCACTCACCATTGGTATAGTCATCCACAGGACCTGAAAGATTGAGCACAGGATGTAATATGGGATCCTCCGGATCATACAGATTTGAGAAAGTTATTCACGTTGTCCTCTATCCTGGTCAAGATGTCTGAATAATCACCCCTGACAAATTCTTCTCCTGTGATATTCTCGTACAATTCGACATACCTGTCTGTTACCTCCCGTACAAATTCATCAGGCATTTCAGGCAAAACCTGTCCCACCAATCCCTGAAAATCATGATCCATCAGCCATTCCCTCACGAATTCCTTTGAAAGCTGTTTCTGTCCCGCCCCTCTGGCCTGCCTCTGTTCATATCCGTCAGCGTAAAAATACCGTGAGGAATCTGGTGTATGGATCTCGTCTATCAGATAGATCTTTCCATCTCTTTTGCCGAATTCATATTTGGTATCAACAAGAATCAGGCCTTTTTCAGCGGCCATGATCGTACCGCGCTCGAACAGCTTGTAGGTATAATCCTCCATCAGGACATAATCCTCCTCGCTTACCAATCCCATACTAATAATATCCTCCCTGGAAATATCTTCGTCATGCCCTTCTTCTGCTTTAGTAGCAGGGGTGATGATGGGATTTGGAAAACGGTCATGCTCCTTCATGCCTTCCGGCATGGGTACACCGCTCAGGGTCCTCTTCCCTGCCTTGTACTCACGCCAGGCATGCCCGGTCAGGTATCCCCTGATCACCATCTCCACTTTGAAGGGTTCCGCCTTGACGCCAATGGTTACATTCGGATCGGGTGAACTCAGCTTCCAGTTGGGAACAATATCCGCAGTGGCATCCAGGAATTTATTGGCAATCTGGTTGAGGACCTGGCCCTTATAAGGGATCCCGCGCGGCAGCACCACATCGAATGCCGATATCCTGTCAGATACTACCATCACCAGGTATTTATCGTCAATATTGTAAACATCCCTGACCTTGCCCTGGTAAAGATCTTTCAATCCGGGAAAATCGAATTGTGTTTTTGTAATCGCTTCTTCCATTTTGTTATTTGTTATGCTTGGGTTCTTTCTGTGCATTATTGGCCTCAGCATCCTCACGGCCGTAAGCTTCTACTATGTATTTCACAAGCTTATGCCGGATAATATCCCTTGAATCAAAATAAACGAGGGAAATCCCGTTAATATTTTTCAGCAGGTCGACAGCCCGCAGCAATCCGGAATCTCTTTTATCCGGAAGATCGATCTGGGTAATATCTCCGGTCACGATAAATTTAGCATTTTTTCCCATCCGTGTGAGAAACATTTTCAACTGATTTACCGTGGCATTCTGTGCTTCATCCAGGATCACGAAGGCATGATCCAGCGTGCGCCCCCTCATGAATGCAATCGGTGCTATCTGAATGGTGCTGTCTTCCAGGAATCCCTTCAGCTTCTTGGAGGGTATCATATCGTTCAATGCATCATAAAGCGGCTGGAGGTAGGGGTCCAGTTTCTCTTTATAATCACCCGGCAGGAATCCCAGCCTTTCTCCTGCTTCCACGGCCGGACGGGTCAGGATGATCCGTTTTACTTCTCTGTGTTTCAAGGCCCTGACTGCAAGGGCTATGGCCGTGTAGGTTTTTCCTGTACCTGCGGGACCGATGGCAAACATGAGGTCATTCTTCTCACAGCTTTTAACCAGGGCTTTCTGGTTTACGGTCCTGGCCCTGATAGGCTTGCCACTGTCCCCGTACAGGAGTATATTCCCTGTGACTGTCTGGTTGGCAAGGACCTCCCTGCCATTCCCCATCAGGAGCTCCTCTACCTGCTCCTCATCCGGCTCTTCGGTCTGCTTTAAATAATCGATATAGTGGTTCAGGATCTCGTCGAACCTGGCAATCTCCATATTTTCACCTTTGATAATCAGCTCACTGCCTCTAGCAACTATCTTTAACTTGGGAAAATTTTGCTTGATCTTGTCAAACCGGGAATTGTTAATACCAAACAATTTTACCGGATCCACCCCTTCCAAATATATTTTCTTTTCGATCATTCAAAATACATAATATTGATTACTTTTGGATAATGCAAATTAAATTGATTTTTTCGAGTCCGCAATAAAAAATTCTGCCTGGCAGGGACCTCATGAAATGACCATTGTAACCCTCACAACTGACTGGAAGGCAAATGATTATTACGTTGGGGCAATAAAGGGCAAGATCCTCAGTCAAAGCACCCAGGCACAGGTTATCGACATCAGCCACCAGGTTCCCACATTTAATATAACCCAGGCAGCATTTATACTCCGGAATTGTTTTTATAATTTCCCAAAAGGCAGTGTTCATATCATCGGGGTGAACACCGAAGGAGGCAAGGACATGCCCTTTTTACTCGTCGAATATAATAAGCATTATTTCATTGGTACAGACAATGGGATTTTCGGTTTACTGTTCAGCGAGAAACCGGACAGGATCATTGAGTTAAGGTCCCCCGCCGAACTCCGAAGTTTTACCAGCTTCAGCATATTTGCCGAAGCAGCCTCCAGACTGGCGAACGGGGACAAACCCGATTCCCTGGGCAGGGTGGTTAAAAAGTACCAGGAAAGGATCCCTCTCCGGGCAGCCATTGATCAATCGGTGATCACAGGATCAGTGATCTATATTGATTCATTCCGGAATGCCATTACGAATATCACCAGGGACCTGTTCGACAGAATAGGTGATAACAGACCATTCGAGATCTACGTGCAGAGCAACCATTATGTCATTAACCGGCTGAATAATTATTACCATGAGACTGCTCCCGGGGAGATCCTGGCGATTTTCAATTCTGTCGGCCTCCTGGAGATTGCCATTAACAAAGGAAATGCGGCTGACCTGCTGAACCTTTCCACCAACTCCAGCATCAGGGTAAAGTTCAAGGAAAAGTAAAGACTAGATTATGAGTAGTATTGAAGAGCAATTAAAGGTTTTCAGAGAATTGCTGGAAATCATGGACAGGCTGAGGGCTGAGTGCCCGTGGGACAGGAAACAGACCAATCAGTCGCTCCGTAACCTGACCATCGAAGAAACCTATGAACTGGCAGATGCCATCCTGGAGGAAAATCCGGATGAGATCATGAAGGAACTGGGCGATCTCATGCTGCATATTGTATTCTATGCAAAGATCGGGTCGGAAACGGACCATTTCGATATGGCGGATATTATCAGGAACCTGAATAAAAAACTCATATACCGCCATCCGCATATTTTCAGTGACACAGAAGTCAGTGACGCAGAGGATGTCAAGAAGAACTGGGAAGAACTGAAGATGCGCGAAGGGAAAAAAGTCCTCGAAGGTGTTCCCAATTCTCTGCCGGCCATGATCAAGGCAAACCGGATTCAGGAGAAAGTCAGGGCCGTGGGTTTCGACTGGGATGAAAGAAACCAGATCTGGGAAAAGGTCAGGGAGGAACTGAATGAACTGGAAACAGAAGTAAGGAATGAGGACCAGGAAAAAATCGAATCAGAATTCGGAGATCTCCTGTTCTCCGTGATCAATGCCGCCCGCCTCTATGGTGTGGATCCTGAAACAGCCCTTGAAAAGACCAATTTGAAATTTATCAAGCGCTTCGGTTACTTAGAGAAGAATACGCTCCGGAAAGGGCGCAGCCTGAAAGACATGAACCTGGATGAAATGAATGAGATCTGGGAACAGGCCAAGGATTATGACTGACCCTGCCTGCAGATTGAATGTTTAACTTGCAATTTGCATTACCGGCTATTATCTTGTTGTCGATTAATAATTTAAGGCATAATGAACAATTTTCTTTTCGTAATCTGGTCAGGCATAATCACAGGAATCGCTGCATGCAATTCGCAGACTTCACCTGAAATCATGACTGTCCTTGGTCCCATACCAGCCTCAGAGATTGGTACCACCCTGGCTCACGAACACATCCTGGTGGATTTTATAGGTGCCGACAGTACCGGTTTTTACGGATCTGGAAAAAACAAATTCATACCATCCAGGGCCTTTGACATGAGCCCGGAGGAACTTGCCGATGAATGGACAGCCGAATTGATCCCGGCATTGATGCAAAAAGGATTTGATAATGAGGATATAGAACGCCTGCTACATCATAACCCGGCACGCGCTTTCACGATACAAGTAAGGACCATTTAAACAACTTCAGACATGAAAACAATCCAAAGGCTTACTGCATTTTTATGGCTTCCACTGATGGCCATTACCTGCACTACTACCCCTGAAATCCCTGAAAAGATCTTCTTTTATGTCGGATCTTCGGATGGATCCATAGAGCGATCCATCTTTCTTTGTGAACTTGATTCCACGAGGGGGCAGTTAGCCATTGTGGATTCATTCCCGGGCAGTAAAGGATCATCTTACCTGGTGCTGTCACCCGATAAAGATTTTCTTTATGCGATTGACGGGACCCAATCCGATCCGCAGAAAAAGTACCCTTCAGTAGCATCCTTCCAGGTGACAGATCCCGAGGGCAGGCTGCAAATGATGAACAGGCAATCCAGTGAAGGCAGGGGGATTTGCCATGTTTCCTGCCATCCGGGTGGTTCACATATCTTTGTCGCCAATTACTCGGAAGGGACCATAGCGGCCTACCCCCTGGGGGATGATGGCAGCATTTCCCCTGCCTCAGATATCATCCAGCATACTGGGACCGGTCCCAATGCAGGAAGACAGACCCAGGCACATGCCCACCATATAATTCCGGACCCGTCCGGCGACTATATACTGGCCACGGACCTGGGAGCAGACAAGATATTCATCTACAAATTTGATCCTGAAAGCGGTACACTGACACCAAATCCCGAGCAGGCATTTTTCATGGCCGAACCGGGTGCGGGTCCCCGGCACCTGGCTTTCCACCCCACAGAACCCTACCTTTTCATTGTCAATGAACTGAACGGGACGACGACCTCCTGCAGTTATGATCCACAAACCGGCCGGATGGAAGAGATCACTACAGTAAGTAACCTGCCGGCAGATTTCAGCGGGAATAATTGGCCCGCAGCGGTCCGTGTGCACCCCAATGGTCAATTTGTCTATGCCTCGAACCGCGGCGATCTGAACAGCATTACTGTATTTCAGATCAGGGAATCAGGAGCGATAGAACGCATCCAGATCATGGAGGACGTACCCACACATCCGCGGGATTTCAACCTCGACCCTCATGGTAAATTTTTACTGGTGGCAGGCCAGCAGGCTGACGAGATAGAGATCTTCCGGATAGACAGTAATACCGGAAAACTCAGCCGGACCGGGCAGAAAATTCAAATGAAAGCACCTGCCTGCATACTGTTCATTGATTGAGCTACTCCAGTCTGATTTTAAATACCACCGCCATTTCATCCGGTGCCACGGACGGAGTCAGTATGGTCAATCCGCTCTCAGTTTGATGCCAATCAAGTCCGGTCTCAGATCCAAGCATGGTTACTTCCTGTACATTCATCGGTTCGGGCAGGTTCTCTGCGGCAAAGGCTTTGAGCTGAATTTCCTTCCCGGCACCAGGCCATCCCAGCACAGTGGCATATATGCGCTTATCCTTCTTCGTATAACGCACATCATCTGATGAGTACACAATTTTCAGGAAATCCCTGTGGAAGTTGAAATGCCCTTCAGGTTCCTTTGTAGGCCCTTCCCCAAATGTATACCATGGCCTTGTTCCGTAGATTGCCTCACCGTATTTATCCAGCCAGTCCCCGATATCAAGCAATACCCGTTGCTGGATATCCGGGATGGTTCCATCAGCTTTGGGAGATATGTTCAGCAACAGTACTCCATTCTTGCTGACAATATCAATAAGGACATGCAGGACATCCTTTGATTCCTTGATCTCCAGGTCCTCTGTATAGCACCAGCTCCCTTTGCTGATTGTTTCATCTGTCATCCAGGGTTCCAGGCCTATCCTGTTCTTCCTTGATTTCTCAAGATCATCCACGCTGAATTCAAGCGGGAGATCATCCTGTTTGCGAACGATCACAACATCCTTTTTCCACTTTTCAGCCTCATTAAAGTAATAGGCACAATATTCCTGCCGAATGGTATCAGGTATTTTATCAAGTACATAATCGAACCACATGATATCCGGCTGGTACTGGTCAACCACCTCTTTCAATTTGGCGAGCCAGACTTCCTCAAGCCACTGGGACTCCGGTATATTCCCATACAGGTATTTTAATTTTTCATCATCCGAAGAGGGTGGCATTCCCTTAAAAAACGGATAATGGCTGAACCTGTATCCAACATCATTCGAATCGACCGGAATGCTGTCATGGCGCTGGAGCTGTTTCGCATGGTGGAAAGTGGTTATGAATTTCAAATCCCGTTCCCTGATCGCCTCTGCCAGCTCACCCGTGATATCTCTTTGGGGTCCCATCTGTTTCGCATTCCATGGAGTGGCTTTGCTGTCCCACATGGCAAACCCATCATGGTGTTCGGCTACGGGTCCCGCGAAACGTGCCCCGGCCTTTGCGAAAAGGTCAGCCCATTCATCTGCATTAAAATTTTCTGCTTTAAACATGGGAACAAAATCATGATATCCGAATTCTGATGGATGGCCGTAGGTGGCAAGATGATGTTCGTAGATTGGATCCCCTTCAAAATGCATCCAGCGTGGATACCATTCGCTGCCAAATGCCGGAACGGAATACACCCCCCAGTGGAAATAAATTCCAAATTTCGCATCCCGGAACCATTCCGGAGCGGCCTCATGTTGACCAAGGGATTCCCAGCTGGGTTCATATTTATCGGGTCCTGAACCTGGTGAGAAGGCTGATAGAAGTAATCCAAATATGCCATACACAAAGATGGACATTGTCTGAAAAAGGGAAGATTTATTATTTTTCATCAAATATATTAATTGGTTCTTTTTGAATTGAATCACTCAAGATACCCAATCGGGGAATCAAATGCTAGTCCCTAAGTTCAATCTTGAAAACCAACGCATGCTGCAGATACGGCCTGGATGTCATTGTAACTTCCAGGCCAGGATCAGCTGTTTCCCATATGATCTGCTGGTCCGATCCCAGCAGGCTGACCGACTGTATCGTACCAGGATGAATGCCATTTTCCCGGTTCAGTGACCGAATGGTGATGTTCAGGTCTTCCGGAATACCCAGAACAATGGCATACAGTGAGTTGCCCTTTTTGGTGAACCGGATATCCTCCGCTGTATTGTCGGGATTTTGCCTCTCGTTCAGATGGCCTTCAATTACCCTGGTCGGACCTTCCCCGAATACTTTCCAGGGGCGGGTGGCATAAATTGCTTCACCGTTTAATTCCAGCCATTGCCCCATTTCCAGCAACCTTTGTTGCACCGGTTCAGGTATTTCTCCAGCAGCAGTTGGCGTAATATTCAACAGAAAACACCCGTTCTTGCTTACCACATCCACAAGGAAATCGATCAAACGGTCTGTCGTTTTATAATCGGGTTCCTGCACATCACACCATGAACTCCAATCCACAGAATCGTCCGTGAGCCATGGAAATTTCTTAAGTTCACTCATCCGGGCCCGTTCAAGATCCAGTACTCCTGCCCAGGGTTTGAGGTCATGATGTTTATAGGTAACCACAACTTCCCGGTCCCATTCAAGGGCCCTGTTATAGTAATAGCTTAAAAATTCAAGCCGGTAGGTGGAGTCTATGATATTCAGCTTACTGTCGAAATAGATTAGGTCGGGCTGATACTTATCGATCACTTCGATCACACGCGAATACCAACGTGTGTTGAAATGCTCATCGGGCAAGGGCAGGATGGAATCCCTGGACCCGCTCCATGCTGTAGATGGAACGATCGGTCCATAAAGGTCCCTGAATTCCGGATCAGCTGTCCCGGTAAATGCATCCCAGGTAGGGTACCAGGCATAAAGCCACTGGTGGTGGAACGTTGTGATGAACTTCAGTCCCTGTTCCCTGATGGCCTTTTCCAATTCACCGACAATATCTCTTCTGGGTCCCATATCCATGACATCAAAGCGGGTGAGATCGCTGTCCCACATCGCAAATCCATCTGCATGTTCGGTTACCGGTCCGGCAAATTTCGCCCCGGCCTTCTTAAACAGGTCCACCCATTCCCCTGCACTGAATTTCTCTGCCGTGAACATAGGGATAAAGTCCTTGTAGCCAAATTCATTCAACGGACCGTAGGTTTCCGTATGATACTTGCGGATAGGATGATCCGGAACGTACATATAATGGGAGTACCATTCGGTTCTATATGCCGGGACAGAATATATACCCCAGTGAAAATAGATACCGAATTTTGCATCCCTGAACCACTCAGGTACCTGGTATTGCTTCAATGATTCCCAGTCGGCAGTGAAATTCACTGCTTGCTTAACTGCGGAAGGCTTGCAAGCTGAAATAGCTAGTAATAATAACAGGCCAAGATTTCTCATGTGTCATATTGTTTATATTGTATTCGCAAGTCCCAAGATAATCCAGGAAAGTATCAGGATAATATTGCCGGCATAAAGGTATTTTACGGGTACTTTCATGCCCTTCCACTCACCAGTTCTGAGTCCCCATACATTGGAAACAATCAATGCAAGTGCCATAAACATTATCCATCCTGCGATCGGACCGAGATCTCCCATAACGGCAGCCCCCTGGCCGTATATACCAATGGCCGCAAACCAGCCAATGGCGGTAGCAAGCATTACCAGTAATCCCCTGCCGGAACCCGTGGTTCGATAATCCTTGAATGATCCGTTTTTTATCAGAAGAAATACAGCATATGCAAAATTCAAAATAAAACCACCCGATAATACAAACAGCCAGGCGATAAGGCTTCCGTTGGCTTTTGTTGCGCCTGTCTCTGCAGCAACGTCAACAACCGGCAGGGCTTTGCTGAAACCTATATTAAAAGAAGCCGTTGATAATCCCCCGATAAGCGCCAGTATAATGCCAATCCTTGTATGACCCTCCCTGACAATCTGGTCTTCGCCTTTCCCCTGGTGTTTTTCACGCAGGATACCGGCCCGGGTTATCAGGATTACACCGGTGAGCATTACCATGGTACCGGCAACAACTGCCACAACCAGACCGGTTTGGAGGTTATCCAGCTGAAAGAAGGGTATCAGGGCCCCAACCGATGAGGCAATGCCCATGTTAATGCCATAGGATAGAGACATCCCGATGTATTTAATGGCAAGTCCGAAAGTGACTGCACCAATACCCCAGCCGGCTCCATATAGAAAAGGTATCCATATGACATTTGAAGGTATTTTATCAATGATGGCTTTCAGATCCGGGATTACAATACTGACCCATATGAAGGGGATTACGATCATTCCAATAAATGAAAAAGGAGCCCAGAATGCTTCCCAGCTGAGTGGTTCCGACCTTTTTAGACCCAGTGCCCATGTCCCCTGGAAGATCCCGGCTGCGAGAATCAATATTAATCCAACAAGTAATGAACCCATCATCTGATCTGTAATTAATGAAAGAACATAGCTTCAATATTCTGAGGAGGGACATCCGGCAGGATAGCTTCATGGCTGGGAGAGATCACCAGTCCACTCGGGAAGAGTGAAATCAGTTCCCTGACCCTTGCCATAACTTGATCAGGAGTTCCCTTAACCAGCAGGTTCTGTGCATCCACACCACCGCAAAAAGCACCTCTGCCACGGAATTCAGCACTGAGTTTCTCAGCATCCATATCCCTTGCCAGGGCCTGGATCGGATGTATAATATCTGCGCCCATGTCGAAGATTTCACCGATTATCGGGTAGACCGATCCACACGAGTGATGCATAACGGTGAACCCGTAGGATTTGGCCTGTTCAATCAGCTTGCGGGTACCCGGGAAAACGAGGGCTCTAAGGAACTGGGGACTGATAAGCATGGCTTCCTGGCTTCCAAAATCATTGCCGATCACCACAACATCCAGTTCCCCTTTGACGGATTCATAAAAGACCTCACCGGCCTTCAGGTAGAAATCTGTAATCCGGTCGATAACAGCCTTAAACATTTCCGGATTCATCATGGCAACTGTCAGCGCATGTTCCATTCCGAATGCAGAGCAGGCATCCTGGAAATGGGCCGACCACATAAAGGCCATGCTGATCTTATCCGCAGGTATATCCTTCACGCGCCTGAGCGATTCCTTCCGATCTATGAGCCTGGACGGATCCGGCCAATCAAATTTCTCAACATCCGCTGGATCATCATAATCTTCGAAAAAACCAGGGGCCGTCAGCGTGCGTTCATCCTGAGCTCCTCCCGGTCCTGATTTTCCAAAATTAAGGGCACATCCAATATCAAAATATGGTGGATTATCGTAAGGAACCATGACAGGCCAAACATCATCACCGATGATTTGTTTCAATTCTGTTTCTGAGGTAGCACCGAAATATTTTAACAACCCGGGGATTGCTTTCCTGACCGGTAAACCCATCCAGCTGGCAGGCCTGTCAACAACTTCATTTTTGATGGTTGCAAAGAACCTCTCTCTTGAATCCATACTTTAATACTCATTTATCATGTACAGAAAGACCAGTTGCGATCAGTTAAAAGCCTGCTTTCCACCGTTGAATTTTGTGATCATTTTTTAGATCCGTATAAAATGTGTCTTACACTATGTTCAGGTAAGTTGCAATAGGATCTTCATAACTTTCCCGGGATCATCTGCCCATTCTTTAAAAGCCTGGCCGGCTTCCTCAAGTTTTACTTCCCGGGTGATCATCCGCTCAAGTGGAAACTGGCCCTTTCCCAAATAAGCTATCACTGCCCTGAAATCTTCAGCGCTGGCATTCCTTGAACCCAGGATATCAAGTTCTTTTTGCACAAAAAATCTGGTTGCGAAAGAAACTTCCTGCCCAGCGTATCCTATGCATGCCACCCTTCCTGCAAATGCAACCTCATCCACGGCCGCCCTGTAGGTCACAGGATTACCGGCAGCTTCAACAACCACATCCGGTCCACCGCCAGTAAGTTCAACAAGCATGTGATGCAGGTCGGATGTCTTGGAATTTATCAAAAACCTTGCGCCTAAATTCTTGGCAAGCAATAGCTTATGATCATCAATATCCACTGCAATTACAGTTGCACTCCTGGCAGCAGCTCCGACAATGGCCCCAGACCCTATCATACCGCAACCCAGTACCATGACGGTATCCGATTTGCTTACCCTTGCCCGCTCTATGGCATGGAAGCCTACTGTCAGGGGCTCCACCAGAGCAAGCTCGAGAGCTCCAAGTGCTGGCGCTTTTATGATCTTTTGCCAGGGTACAACCAGGTATTCCTGCATGGCACCATCGCGCTGCACACCAAGTGTCTGGTTAAACTGGCAGGCATACTCCCGTCCCCTCCTGCATGATGGACACTCCCCACAGTTGGTATAGGGAACGACCGTGACCGCTGTTCCTGGCTCATAGCCAGGAGGAACATCAGGGCCTTTATCCGCAATTACCCCTGAAATTTCATGTCCAGGTACCCGTGGATACTGGACCATCGGATTCTTCCCCAGGTAGGTACTCAGGTCAGAGCCGCAAAAACCAACAGTATTCATTTTGAGGAGTACTTCTCCCCTGCCTGCTGCCGGTTTTTCCAGATCAACAACCTGGATTTCTCCTGGCTTTCTTATCAATATTCCTTTCATGCACTAAATCATCTATGATCCGAGATATCGATAGTCCGGATCAATGAGTCCGTCTGCTTTCAAGTCCGTCCAGAATGCTACGGGTATATTTCGTTGGAGTGTTTCCACATTGCGGTTCATTTTCTCCGGTTTACTCGTATTCAGTGCCATGCTGACAATGGCCGGATGAGACATGCTGAAATGGATACAAGCATCACCAGGCCTGACCTGATGCCTGGCACATATCTTGTTAAAGTTTTCCCGCCAGGGAAAGATGATCCTGCCCTTGTCACTTGCTGGTGATATATCCTGGTAATCAAAAAGGCCACCTCCGGTCAGGAATCCCCCGTGGAATACAGCCGAGTTAATGATGCCCACTTTATCACCATGCAACTTGTCGATAAATGTAAGCAATTCAGGGGGATGATGGAAGATGGTAAAGCTGTTGGCCAGCATCACCCAGTCAAATCGTACATGTTCATACAATTCCCTTATCGTCTTCCAGTCCTTCGACCCTATCCCTACTGCTTTAACCTTTCCTTCCTTTTTCAGGTCGAAAAGCGCCTGGTAAGATTCCAGGATCCCTCCCAGGCGTTTTGCCCTGTCTTCATCTCCTCTCGCGGCGAACAGGTATTCGTCCGGATCATGTACGGAAACCAGATCAGCCCTGTAGGTGCCGCCAAGTAATTTGTTCCCCTGTTCATGGCATTTGACAATGCCATCATAGCTGAAGGTCTGGATAGCGTCATTTTCCAGGTCAGCCCAGGCACCCGGTTCAAAGGTGGGTTCATCGGTTACGAGGGGTACCCTGTACCATCCCAGTTTATTGCTGATCACTATGTCTTCAGGGGCAATCCCCAGGTCGGCCAGTCCCATGCCTATCATTTCCAGGGCAAGTCCCGCTCCATACTTACCAGCAGAGTCAATTACTACGGGTTTCTCCGTACATTCGAACCATTTCTGCATGAGGGCCAGCTTGTCTTCATATGGAAGTGCCCTGTACAGGTTTCCCAGGTAGCTTGTACCGTAAATGATCCGGGGTACATTCAGGCCGGTTTTTCCAAGCGGTTTTTTTTCTGTCAGTTTCACTGATATCCTGTTTAATTGGCGCCATGCTTGCCTGGCAATCAGTTTAGCCCGACCCATGCCTTGTTCTGTAACCGTAAATGGTAATGACTACAAAACAGATAAATGGCAGTATGAATGAGACATTTTCCGCATGCATTGAGTATACCATTCCTTGTTTAATAATCGCCCCTTGCAGGGGAGGCATGACAGACCCTCCCAGGATGGCCATGATCAGGCCGGCGGCACCGAATTTGGCATCTTCTCCAAGTCCCCTGAGTGCAATCCCATAAATGGTAGGGAACATCAGCGACATACAGGCGGATACTGCAACGAGGCAATACAATCCAGCAATGCCATTGATGAAAATGACACCGATGACCAGCAGGCCCCCTCCAATGGCCAGGGACATCAGCAATTTACCGGGCTTGATGTACTTCAACAGGAAAGTACAGATAAATCGGCTGGTTACAAATATAACCATGGCTACAATGTTATATTGCTGTGCCAGGACTTCGGCCTCCTGCTCTCCCATACCCTCTTCCATAAAGATCCTTGTCCCGTAGTGGATGATGAATGTCCAGCACATGATCTGTGCACCCACATAGAAGAACTGGGCAATCACCCCTTCCCTGTACCGGGGAAGGCTGAAAATCCTTTTAAGGGTAGGCAGGAAATTGATGGAATGATGCTGGTCCGCATTCCTCGGCATCCTGACCATGGCAATAATGACCAGCATCACAAGGATGACAATGCCAATCACAATATAGGGATTGGCCAGTATCCCCAGATCATGTTCTTTAACCGCCTCAAATTCAACAGGGGACATTCCCATTCGCGAGGATGTATCGCTAGGGTCCAGCCGGGCCTGGATAAAGTTCTTGGCAACGAACATGCCTGCGAGGGACCCCATGGGATTGAAGGATTGGGAAAAATTCAAGCGCCGGGTGGAAGTCTCTTCCGCACCCATGGAAAGGATGTATGGATTGGCACTGGTTTCCAGGAAGGAAAGTCCGCAGGTAAGTATAAAATAGGCAAAGAGGAACGGCCCGTAAACACCAATAGCGCTGGCCGGTATGAACAATAATGCACCCGTGGCATAAAGTCCCAGTCCCACAAGTATCCCGGCCTTATAGCTAAACCTGCGAATAAATATGGCCGCCGGAAAGGCCATGGCAAAATAACCACCATAAAAGGCTACCTGTACGAATGATCCCTGTACGGGATTCATGAGAAAAATCTTTGAAAAGGCCTTTACCATCGGATTGGTAACATCATTGGCAAAACCCCATAAAGCAAAACATGAGGTGATCAGGGCAAAAGGTATTACATATTTAGCTTCCAGGAACTTAACTTTATTCTCAATCATAGAATATGTGAGATTTACAGGTTGATCAATTCATCACATTGCGTGCCAATCAACCGGATCCATCCGGGCATAACCAGCTTTGGTGAATGGCCACAAGTGAAGATGAGCATCAATGATCAGATTAGTCACCAAGCTTATAGATCCGTTCTATCATCTGCCATTTTTCACCTGCACTGGCTTCGGACGAGGTTTTCTGGAATCTGGAGACATAGGCTTCCCATTCAGACTGCCGTGGCTTGGCGGCCAATGCTGCCATGGCTTTGTCATGATCAAAATCCGGTATGGTGTCCATGATCATGAACAGCTGGGTCCCCGTGATGTATATCTCCATGTCAAGGATACCAACCTCGATCATTCCCCGGGTGATTTCCGGCCATACCGCCCCTTTTCCATGTACCCTCTTATAATCCTCAATGAGTTTTGGATCATCTTCCAGGTTAAGGGACTTGCAATATCTCTTGAATTCGATGTAACGGTTTTCGGATGGGTATTCCATGCTTGGCTGGTTGTTGTGCAGGCCTGGTTAATAACTAGGATTTTGCATTGTCCTGGTCACTTTTCTTTGGCGGACCGGACGCTGCTGGTTTTGCTTCTGTCTTGTCAGCAGGAGCCTTTTTTTCGGCAGGCTTCTTCGCTGGTTTTTCCTCATCGAACTTCAGCAGGTCATATTTTAAAAGCTGGTTATACCAGGTGAGGACTTTTTTAATGTCGGATACATAGACCCTCTCCCGGTCATATTCGGGAAGGATTGCGGAAAAATAATCCTTCAGCTCGTCAGGGTCTGATTTCGGAGAGATGGCTTCCCCTCCGTTCTCATATTTGTGAAGGCTTACCAGTACCTCCTCAAGAGGGATCTCCTTCTCCTCGGTAAAAATGGCTATATCCTCCAGGGCACTGACCTTCATGGTGGCGAATGCGTTCATTCGCTTGCCCGTTTCCAGTGATTCCACGATGACCCCGTTCCGGGCCTGGGAAATAAATCTGAACAGTCCCCCGTAACCTGAGATGGCCATCAGGTCTTTCAGGTAGCTTTGCTTTTCTTCCTGCTCCTGAATTGTTTCAGGATTTTCAGCTTTTTTTTCTGCTGCTTTTTTAGGTTTTGCTTTTTTCTCTGCCATAGAAAGTAAAATTAATTCATCTCACGGTCCTTTTTAATGGTTTCATAGGCATCCTTCACCTTCCTGAATTTCTCCCCGGCGGCTTTCCTGATATCCTCACCCAGATAGGCCACTTTGTCGGGATGATATTTATTGGCCATTTTACGGTAGGCCTTCTTGACCTCATCATCGCTCGCTGAAGCATTGATCTCCATGATCCTGTATGCTGCATCCGTGTCCTCATAGAACATGGCTTTGATAGACCCCAGGTCCTTGGCGGAGATCCCGAGATACCCTGCAATCCTTTCAATGACCTCGACCTCCCTGGGATGCACCTTCCCGTCCGCCTTTGAGACGCCAAAAAGGAAATGCAGCAATTGCAGCCGGGATGAATGGTCCAGGCGTTGCTTGATCTGGTAGCATACATCCCGCAGGGGGATATCCTGTTTCAGCAGGTCACGCAGGTACAGCATGGCCTCCTGCGATGCCGCCGCACCGAAACTCTGGGAAAAATATTGCCTGACATATTCCAGCTCGGATTTCATGATCCTTCCGTCAGCCTTCATAACGGCCGCGGTCAGCGTCAGCAAGCTCATGGTAAAATCCCCGTGGGTGGTCCCGGTAAAAACACGCTGCGGTCCATCCTTACGGTCAAACATCGATCCGACTAAGAATCCCAGTACGCCGCCCAGGGGACCCAGCAAGGCCCAGCCCAAACCACCACCTATCCATTTACCATATTTTCCCATTGCTTATATCCTGAAGTTTCAAAGATAAATATTTCCTGCTATTCACGCTTTCTTTACAGCAAGATCCCTGATTATTTCATCCACCTTGAGCACTTGCGGAATAACCAGATCATTT